>Ga0105099_10002189_pt1 | contig 11741 bp, 13 predicted proteins | sample PPLLak3cmMay2015_2_FD_79138 | JGI IMG/M metagenome (GOLD analysis project Ga0105099, IMG submission 79138) | Freshwater sediment microbial communities from Prairie Pothole Lake near Jamestown, North Dakota, USA - PPLs Lake P8 Core (1) Depth... | ecosystem: Environmental > Aquatic > Freshwater >...
AGGCAGGTTGTAGGCCAGCGTTTTGCCGGAGGCGGTGCCAGTGGCAACAGCCACGTTTTCCCCGGCGCGGGCTGCTTCCCAAGCCTCGGCCTGGTGGCTGTACAATGCCTCGATGCCCCGGGATGTGAGCATCTCCCGCAGTGGGTCCGGCATATTGGAAGGGATGGCTTGCAGGTCCGCGGGACGCGGCGGGATGGTCTTCCACACTCCAAAATTGGGGCCTGTTTGTGGATCGGAGCGCCAGTGGGCAAGAAGGGATTTGATCGACATCGAGACTATTATACCCATCAGGAAAGCAATGCCACGCTTTTCTTAAAATCGCGAAAGGGTTGAAGAAAAGGGCCAAGAAGCCAATCCCGAACGTTTCCTGGCTATTGTGCACAGCGAATGGGGCATCGAAAGCGGTCTACACTACCAGGGCTTTGATAACCACGCCCATGCCCGCAGAGTCTTTGATCCTTCGCCCGCCATGGTTTTGGCTATCATTTCCAGACTTTAAGAAAGGCGTGTGCAGCGGTCGAGAGTATTCCCCTTCCCAAATCCATCACAATCTGATAATATCCTATTTGTATACTTCGATACACTTGTTGAAAGCGCTGGAACGACCCGCTGCCCCGGTCTCTACGCCGGGGTTTTCGTATCCTTGTCCGACCACCGACAGCGGATGATGAACCACGGTTTGTGGTTGATTGTCAGTCGTCTGAACTCGAAAATATATAACGCAACACGAGTACTTATGCTTATCGAACGAACCGATCTCCGAAATATCGCCATTATCGCCCACGTGGATCACGGCAAGACCACCCTGGTGGATGGACTGCTGCGCCAGGCGCGCGTCTTCCGGGAGAACCAGCTGGTGGCCGAGCGGGTGATGGATTCCAACGATCTCGAACGCGAGCGCGGCATCACCATCCTGGCCAAGAACACCGCCATCCTGCTCCCCGATCCGCAGACCGGAGGGGATGTCAAGATCAACATCGTCGATACCCCCGGCCATGCCGATTTCGGCGGCGAAGTCGAACGGGTTATGAACATGGTGGATGGTGTGCTCCTGCTGGTGGATGCAGCCGAAGGCCCGATGCCGCAGACCCGCTTCGTGCTCAAGAAGGCGCTCCAGATGGGGCACAAGGCGATCGTGGTCATCAATAAAGTGGATCGCAAGGATGCCGAACCATCGCGCGTCCTGAACGAGACCTTCGATCTGTTCATTGAACTGGGCGCCAGCGACGAACAGGCGGATTTTCCCATCATCTATGCCAATGCCATCACCCAGCAAGCCGGGCTCACCCCGGTGCTCGGCCCGGACCTCCAGCCGTTGTTCCAGGCCATCCTGCGCCATATCCCCGCCCCGAAAGTCGACCCGGATGCCCCGCTGCAGATCCTGATCACCTCCCTGGGGTATGACGATTACCGCGGCGTGACAGCCGTCGGGCGCATATTCGCTGGGAGGATCAAGGTCGGGCAAGCCCTGGCGCGTCTCACCATCACCGGCGAAACCCTGCCGGAACGGGCGCGCTATCTCTATGTTCACCGCGGGTTGGAGAAGGTGGAAGTCGAAAGCGCCGAAGCCGGGGAGATCGTTGCCCTGGCCGGGCTGGAGGGCATCGCCATAGGGGAAACACTGGCCGACCCCGAAAACCCGGTTGCCCTGCCGACCATCCGGGTCGAGGAGCCGACCGTCCGCATGACGTTCGGCGTGAACACCTCCCCCTTCTCGGGCCGCGAGGGCAAATGGAGCACATCCCGCAAGCTGCGCGAGCGCCTGTTCGATGAACTCAAAACCAATGTTGCCCTGCGCGTGGAAGAGAACGGCAGTGCTGATTCGTATATTGTTTCCGGGCGCGGCGAATTGCACCTGGCCATCCTGATCGAGACCATGCGGCGTGAAGGCTACGAGTTCCAGGTCTCCCGTCCGGAAGTGATCTTCCACCATACCGAGGATGGAGCCCTGCTGGAACCTTTCGAAGAAGTCCATGTGGATACCAGCGCCAGCACCGTTGGCGTGGTGGTCGAGCTTTTGGGGGCGAGGCGCGGCCAGATGCTGGATATGCAGGAGCAGAGTGACGGCTCGGTGCGGATGGTTTACCGCGTGCCGACCCGCGGCCTGCTCGGTTTCCGCTACCAGTTCCTGACCGCCACGCGCGGCATGGGCGTGATGCACACCATCTTCCACGGATACGATGAAATGTCCGGGCCGATGGAAACACGCACGACCGGTTCGATGGTTGCCTGGGAGCCGGGTGTCACCACCTCCTACGGGCTGAAGAACGCCGAGGAGCGCGGCATGTTATTCCTTGGCCCAGGTGTGGAAGTGTACGAAGGCATGGTGGTTGGCGAATACCCGCGCGGCATGGATCTGCCGATCAACATTTGCAAGAAGAAGCACCTGACCAATGTGCGCTCGTCGCGCGGCGAGATGGAGATCCGCCTGACGCCGCCGCGCCAGATGAGCCTGGATGAGGCCATCGAGTACCTGGCGGATGACGAACTGCTGGAAGTCACACCGCTCTCCTACCGCATCCGCAAGCGCATCCTGGATACGGAGGAACGGGGGAAGCAAAGCAAAAAGGCAAAAGAACTAATGGAGATATAGGCGAAAAAAGGATTGGCGAGTGCTTCGCACTCGCCAATCCTTTTTTTTCGCTACCTTCTGGGCAACCGGGAACCTTATTTGCCCAAAAAGTGATTCGCTCCTGTTACCGCCAGGATTTCCCCGAAATAGATGCGGTGGTAATCCTTGCGATACAAGCGGTCAATGGCAGGATCAAGGAAGTGCGCCGGATCATAATCGTCCCAGTAGATCTTCCTGCATTCGAGCACCAGTTCCGCTTCGGCGAAGCAGGGAGCGTAGACAACGGTCGCAGCCTCGGGGGTCAGGCCAGATTCGGCGATCTTATCCCCATCCCGGCCGGACTTGGATCCCAGCAGGTTCAGGGCTTTACGATACGGTTCCGGGAAGGCGCACAGGGTGAAGGTCTCGTACTGCTCCATGAACTGGTAGGTGTAGCGCGTCGGGCGGACGACTACCATCGCAAAAGGTTTGTTCCACATCGTCCCCAGGCTGCCCCAGGAAACGGTCATGGTGTTGAAATGGCGCTTCTGGAAATCACCGCAGGTCAACAGGAACCACTGGTCATCCCAGAGCGAATGGGATTTGACCTGTAATTTTTCGATGGGGATTTGGATGCGGTCCATGTAAGGGATCGAGGATTATTCTAGTTTTCGTTATCACGGAAGCCGTAGGCTTCGATGATGCGGTCGATGATGGCAACCTGCTCTTCCGACGGTTCCAATATTTCAAAACCGGTGTTATGGAAGCGCGGATCCACATCCTTCTTGCACCAAACGCTGCGGGCGTTGAAGATCATGTAGGGGGTCTCAGAAACATCCGGCGAGAGTTCCAGTTTGACACGGTAAGTTTGGTCGGTTGGGATCGGTCCTTCGCTGATGATCATCGCCCCGGCAGAAGTGATATCCACCAGATGACCGAGGAGTACTCCCCCCGGCATCTTGAAGACGCGGGTGTAGTACATCATATACTTGCGGGGGATTCTTCTTCTTTCCATCATCTCTATTGGTATCCCCATTTTACACCAAAAAAAGCCTTGCGGTTACTCGAACAAGGGTACTTTATTCTGGAGTTTGCACAAAAGAGCGGATTACTGCCACGATGATTAGCCGGGCGTTCGCCAACACCCGATTTGGCCACCAGCGTGTGAGAACGTTCGCTAATCAATGCAAACCAGGAAATCCAGAAAGAGATGGGAGATTACCAATACACTGTAGATCAATCGCATTTTGTTTGACCGAACTTCGCCCTTTACGGTATAATAGCATGCTCGTCTAGAGAACCCCAGTGGAGATCCCACTGTATGGTGAAAGACTTCTGAATTTATGAGGATGTAAATGGCAACGAAACGCACTTATCAACCCAAGATCCGCAGGCGTGTCCGCGTCCACGGTTTCCGCGCCCGCATGGCAACCGCCGATGGCCGCGCCGTGCTCAGGCGCCGCCGCCTGAAGGGCCGCCATCGCCTGGCTGTCAAGTCCAACCAGCACGTCAAGCGCGTCCGCTGGTAGGTGATTCTTAGCAGCGCGCAGGTTTGAGATCCATGCCGCGCGTTCCGAAAGTTCAGGTAAGCCAACGAGAACCAGGTGAAGCGACGCTTTCGCCTGACCCGTTCCACCGATTTCAAGCGGGTGCGGCGTTCCGGCAAGTCCTATGCCCACCCGTTGATTGTTTTATATCAACTGGCTTCTGAACAAGAATGTGTCCGCGTGGGTGTGGCAGCCGGCCGCACGGTTGGTTCGGCTGTGCAGCGCAACCGTGCCAAACGCCTGCTCAGGGCAGCCATGTCGAGTCTGATTTCCCAGGTATCCCCTGGTTTTGACCTGCTCCTGATCGCCCGTTCCCCGCTGGCTACTGCCACGCTCGACCAGACCTACAGTGCACTGCTTATGTTGCTGCGCCGAGCACAACTGCTCCTCCCCCATGACAGTTGAACCCTATCTGCCGGATGATTATTCGCACGAGCCGCGTTTGCGGGATTTGCCGCGTACGCTTCGGAACTGGCCGCGGCTGGTCGTGCTGGCGTTGATCCGCCTGTACCAGATGACGATATCGCGCGGCCTGCCAGCCAACACCTGCCGGTTCTATCCATCCTGCTCACATTATGGATACCAGGCGATCTACAAGCATGGAGCAATCAAAGGCAGCCTGATGGCAACCTGGCGCGTCCTGCGCTGTAACCCGTTCAATCCCGGGGGCTACGACCCCGTTCCGTAAGGAGATGATCCTTTGAAAAAGAAACTGTTGGTTTTCGTACTCGTTTTGCCCATGCTGGCCATCCTGCTATCCGGATGCGCTGAAGGGTTGCAGGCCGCTTCCTGGCCCAGCATTACCGTAGAGGGAGAATATGCCTATGTCGCCGCTGGCCCTCAACTGTATGCTGTAGAGCTGGATGATGGCGACGATATCTGGCAATTCTCACAGAAAAGCACGATGCAAAATCAATTCGCCATTTTTGCCACGCCCATTCTGACGCCGGATGGACAGTTGATCGTTGGGGCGTATGACAAAGTGCTCTACAGCCTGGATCCAACAGTGGATCCGGAGCAGGAAGATAACATCAACTGGTCATTCCCGGATGCCAAGGACCGCTGGATCGGCAGCGTGCTGGTTGCCAATGACCGCATCTATGCGCCCAATGCCGACCACAAACTGTACATCCTGAACTTCGATGGCGAACTCCAGGGCGAACCGTTCGAAGCCGATAACGCCCTCTGGACAGCCCCGGTTACGGATGGCGAAAAGATCTACTTCACATCCCTCGGTAGCACAGTCTACGCGCTGGATGCAATAAGCGCTGAAAAGGTTTGGGAACAGAAAATTGACGGCGCCATCCTGGGCGGGATCGCACTCGGCCCCGACGGTGTCTTATATATTGGCACCTTCAGTGGTATGGTGACCGCCCTGAATACATCGAATGGCAAGCCTTTCTGGGAGAAGCAATTCCCCGGGCAGATCTGGTCCACGCCTGCCCTGAGCGATGGCACATTGTATGTCGGCACATCCGATGGTCACGTTTACGCCCTCAATGCCGAAGATGGCAGCGAGATTTCAGATTTCATGGCTGATTCTGCTGTTCTGGGCACACCCCTGGTGCTGGAGAACAAGATCATATTCGGCACAGAACTCGGCACGCTGTACTTCCTCGACCGGGAAACCCTCGAAGACAACCGGGAAATCCTGGCCGGAAAGTTATATGGCACCCCTGTCCTGGCTGGGGAACGCATCCTGGTTGCACCCGTAAAGGGTGACTACATCCTGCTCGCCTACGATCTCGATGGTAAACAGGATTGGACCTTCACGCCGGATAAGTAAAGGAGAAATATTATGTGGGAAACCATTATTGTTACCCCCCTGACGAACTTGTTATTGTGGGTGAACACCCTGGTCGGCGGACACTTCTGGATCGCCATCATCCTGTTCACCATCCTCATCCGCCTTGCAACCCATCCACTGATGGCCAAGCAAATGAAATCCACCGCCGCACTGCAGGAGATGCAGCAATCCAAAAAATGGCAGGAAATCCAAGCGAAACACAAGGGCAATAAAGAGCAACTGGCTCAAGAGCAGATGAAGATGTACAAGGAAGCCGGGGTCAGTCCCTTCGGCTCCTGCCTGCCAACATTGATCCAGCTCCCAATTATTTTTGGCCTGTACCAGAGCGTCATGCGGGCGCTCTCTGCCACTCCCTTGCAGTTAACATATCTGGTCAAGAGCGCTGGTACGTTCACCGGGGAATTACTGAATATCAATATAACCGAGATGATCCCGCTCAATAGCAATTTCCTTTGGATGAACCTGGGCCAACCGGAGCGGGTAACGATCTTCGGCTTCGGCGTCTCGATCCTGGCCATCATCGTTGCCATCACCACCTATATCCAGTCCAAACTGACCATGCCGGCCACGCCCTCCGCCAATCCAACCGATCAGAGCGCCCAGATGGGCAAGATGATGAGCCTCTACATGCCCCTGATGCTGCTCTACTTCGCATGGAACTATGCTTCCGGCCTGGCATTGTATTTCATCGTCAGTAACGTGCTGGGCATCGTTCAATATGCCCTGCTGGGCAAGGCTAACTGGAAGAACCTCCTGCCAAAGAGCCTCCAGCCAGCCACGAAAACAGGAGGAAAAAAATGAGCGAAAACGAGCGCGCCACGCTGGAAATCATTGCCCCCACTGTGGAGGAAGCTATTGCCCAGGGTCTGGCCGATCTGGGTCTCACGGAAGATGCAGTGGATGTGGAAGTGCTGGATGCTGGCAGCCGCGGCCTGCTTGGCCTGGGTGGGCGACAGGCCCGCATCCGCCTGGCCATCAAGGGCGTATCTGCCGAACCTGATACCAACCAGCCCGAAGCAGCCAAAACCGCCCCGGATGGGGAGGATCACGAACTGCGCCTGGCCGAGGACACGGTCCGGGAGTTGATCGGCAAGATGAAAGTGCAGGCCAATGTCAGTGCGCATTATGGCAGCCTCGACGAAGAGGGCAACCGCCCTATCCATGTGGATATCCACGGCAATGACCTGGGTATCCTGATCGGCCGCCGGGCGGAAATCCTTAACTCGCTGCAATACATCGTCAACCTGATCATTGGCAAGCAACTGGAACACTGGGTGCAGGTGGTGGTGGACGTGGAAGGCTACCGTTCCCGCCGCGAGCGCCAACTGCGCCAGATGGCCCAGCGCATGGCAGACCAGGCGATGAAGACCGGCCGCCGGCAGGTGCTGGAACCCATGTCCGCAGCCGAGCGCCGGATCATCCACATCGAACTGCGTGACCATCCCAATGTAACGACCCAGAGTGTCGGCGACGAACCGGGCCGCAAGGTCACCATCGTGCCAAAGTAATATTGTTAGTTCATACGTAATTCAAAGGGGTTGGGGGTGTGGCGGGTGGGTTTCACCCGCCCACCACACCCCCGAATCCATCCCAACCGCGCAACTCCTAATTGTTACAGGTTTTCCATACAAAGCCCGGCTTCTTCGAGAAACCGGGTTTCGTTTTTTTTCGGCCCTCAGGTATAATCTGTGTGTGACCGGACTTATCCCTATTAAACCAATCGATTATCTCATCATCGGCCACCTGGCCTGCGATCTGACGCCTGACGGCCCGCGCCTGGGCGGTACCGCAGCGTATTCCGGATTGACTGCCCGCGCCCTCGGCTTGGAGGTCGGTGTAGTCACAGCCTGGGGGGGAGAATTCCCTCTCGACGCCCTGGACGGGATCCAGATCTGGACTGTACCCGCCGGGAAAAGCACCACCTTCGAGAATGTGTATACTCATACCGGACGCGTCCAGTATCTGCATGCACGGGCACCCGAACTTGATTTTCAGATGGTTCCGCCAGAGTGGCGGCACGCAGCCATCGTTCACCTGGGTCCGATTGCACAGGAAATCAAACCCATCCTGGATGGGACCCTTTCACCATCCTTACTCGGTCTGACCCCGCAGGGCTGGCTGCGCTGTTGGGATGAGAATGGATGGGTCAAACCCTGTGCATGGCCTGGGGCGCAGGAAGCTCTCACCAACGCAGGAGCAGCCATCATCAGCGTAGAAGATGTGGACAAGGATGAAGATCAGATCGAAGCGATGGCACTTGCCTGCCGGGTGCTGGTTGTAACGGAAGGGCCGGCAGGAGCAAGGTTATATTGGAATGGCGACCTGCGGCGCTTCCATGCGCCGGAATTGGAGGAGATCGATGCAACCGGGGCCGGTGATATTTTTGCAGCAGCCTTCTTTTCCCGCTTGCATATGACGAGGGATCCCTGGGAAGCAGCACGTTTTGCCACATGTGTGGCGTCTTTGTCGGTCGCCCGTCGCGGGCTGGATGGCGTTCCAACGACTGAAGAAATTCAAGCCTGCCTCGTGGAGGTATTTTAGTGGGAAGGATCTACACACTCGTCAACCAGAAAGGTGGGGTTGGTAAAACGACAACCGCCATCAACCTGGGTGCCTACCTTGCAACGTATCACCAACGGGTTCTGATCGTCGATATCGACCCGCAAGCCAATGCCACATCCTGCCTGGGCGTGGATAAGCATACCATCCAAGGTGGCAGCTATGAATGCTTGTTCAATGGGTTAGAGGCGGCTTCATTGATCCTGCATAATCCGCGCTTGAAATTATCCTTATTGCCATCCTCTCCATCCCTCGCAGGAGCGGAGGTGGAACTGGTCAGCGAGCAGGCGCGTGAAGGCAGATTGAGACAAACGCTTGCTCCCCTGATGGAACGGTATGATTACATCCTGGTCGACTGCCCACCTTCACTGGGCTTGTTGACCGTGAATGGCCTGCTGGCGGCCAAAGATGGCATCATCATCCCTGTACAATGCGAGTACCTTGCCCTGGAAGGCCTGGGAGAGTTGACGCGCACGCTTCAGCGCGTGCGCATGTCACTGTTCCCTGGATTGTACATCCGCGGCGTGGTATTGACGATGTTCGACAGCCGTACACATCTTTCGGCGGATGTGGTTGCCGAGGTCAAGAAACATTTTGCTGCACAGGTTTTCGAAACCGTGGTTCCCCGCAGCATCCGCCTGGCCGAAGCACCTTCCTATGGGTTGCCGATCAATTCTTACGCTCCCAGTTCGAGCGCTGCAAAAGCTTATCATTTCCTGGCACGCGAAGTTTTGGCGGGGGATGGCATCAGCCTGCCCCCGATGGAGGAATAGCCAATGTCCCCGAAATCTGGTCTTGGCCGCGGGCTGGATGCCCTGATCCCCGGTGGCGAATTTGTCCCTGCCGAAAGAGGCATAACGCATGTTTCTGTAGATTCGATCTCCCCCAACCCGCGCCAGCCGCGCCAGGATTTCCATGCTGAGGAACTGGAAGAACTGACCGATTCGATCCGCGAACATGGGGTCATCCAGCCGTTGATTGTCACACCCGCCAACCAGGCTGACCGATATACATTGATCGCCGGAGAACGTCGGTTGCAAGCCGCCCGCATGGCAGGGCTGGCATCCGTACCGGTCATTGTCCGGGATGCAACCGACCAGCAACGCTTGGAATTGGCCTTGATCGAAAACGTTCAGCGCGCCGATCTGAATCCCCTCGAAGAAGCAGAGGCGTACCGGCAACTGTACGAGGATTTCAGCCTTTCCCATGAAGACATCTCCCGCAGGGTTGGCAAGAGCCGCGTTGCAGTGACGAACACGATGCGCCTGCTGCGATTACCGGATTCGGTCAAGAATGCTTTGATCGAAGAACGGATTTCAGAAGGCCATGCACGGGCATTGTTAGCCCTGTCGACGCCTGAAGCCCAGTCTGCCGCCTTGAAGACAGTCATCAGCCAGGATCTGACTGTCCGCAAAACGGAGGAACTGGTGCGCAAACTTTCAGGCGAGAAGAAGGCATCGCTGAAAACAGTGCCACTGCCGGAAATCACAGAACTCGAAGAACGCCTGCGAACCAGCCTGGGCACGAAAGTGACCCTGCGTTCCGGGAAGAAAGGCGGAAGCCTGACCATCCATTACTACTCAAACGAGGAACTGGACGCGCTGCTGGAACGTTTGTTGAACCAGGAATGAAAAATCACAACAATATCTTGACCCGATGATTTTCGATTTATAACGGTCATTTGCCATGCAATTACTCGAGCATGCCCGCATCCACACTCTGGATCCAACCCTCCCCACGGCAGAAACGCTTGTGTTGGAAGGTGATCGGATCCTGGCTGTGGGCGGGCCTGAGCTGGCCGAACAATTCCCTGCCGCATCCCGGCAGGACATGGGGGAACGGGTGATCCTGCCCGGATTAACCGATGCCCACATGCACCTCCAGACATATGCCCTTGGATTAGAGAAAATCGACTGCGAAGTCGGGACACGCGCCGAATGCTTGAGGCGAGTTGCGGAACGAGTGCGCATGGCGAAACCGGGTGAATGGATTTTTGGACATGGCTGGAACCAGAATTCCTGGGTAGAAGGCTTCGGCACGGCTGCCGACCTGGATGCGGTTGCACCGCATAACCCTGTCTACCTGACTGCAAAATCGCTCCACGCAGGCTGGGCAAACAGCCAGGCCCTGGAAATGGCCGGGATAACCGCTTCCACGCCTGATCCAAAGGATGGCTTCATACAGCGCAACGAAAGCGGCAACCCGACCGGCATCCTGTTTGAAAAAGCCATGGATTTGATGAAGGCAGCCATTCCGGAACCGGATCCTGAGGAGTTGGCAGAAATCATCCGCGATATCCAGCCCTACTTATGGAAGATGGGGCTAACGGGTTTGCATGACTTTGACCGCCGGGCATGCTTCCAGGCACTGCAGTACCTGCATGAACGCGATGAGTTGAAACTGCGCGTGATCAAGAGCATTCCATTCGAGGAAATGGAAGATGCGATCAGGTTAGGCCTGCGAACCGGCTTTGGCGATGATACCCTGCGGGTTGGGTCGGTAAAGATTTTTGGGGATGGCGCGCTGGGGCCACGCACCGCCGCCATGCTCGAATCCTATCTTGATGACCCTCAAAATTGTGGTATTCTCAATGCAGTTGTGGAAGAATTATACGATGTTGGCCGGCTGGCAACAGATAACGGTCTTAGTCTGGCTATCCATGCAATCGGTGACATCACAAACCGTAAAGTCCTGGATCAGTTTGCCAGGATCCGCAGGTACGAGCAGGAGAAAGGGTATCGGGCTTTGCGTCATCGCATTGAACACGTTCAAATACTGCATCCGGCAGATGCCACCCGCTTGGCCGAGTTGGATATCATCGCTTCCATGCAGCCCATCCACGTCATCTCGGATATGGAGATGGCAGACCGCTACTGGGGGGATCGGTGCCGCGGGGCATACGCCTTACGGACGCAATTGGCGCACGGAGCGCATCTGGCCCTTGGTTCCGATGCACCGGTCGATTCACCCAATCCATTCCTGGGCTTGCACGCGGCCGTTACACGCCGTCGTGCGGATGGATACCCCGGGCCGGATGGTTGGTACCCGGAGCAACGCTTGACTCTCACGGAAGCCCTGGAAGGCTTTACGGTCGGCCCGGCCCATGCGGCTGGGATGGAATACCGCTTGGGATGTTTGAAAACCGGATATTTGGCAGACCTGGTCGTATTACCGGAAGATCCGTTCACATGTGACCTGGATGGGTTGCTGACCATGCAACCCGAGGCGGTCATGGTAGGCGGTGACTGGGTTTGGCAGGCATGAGGTAATCTGATGG
>Ga0105099_10002190_pt1 | contig 11731 bp, 26 predicted proteins | sample PPLLak3cmMay2015_2_FD_79138 | JGI IMG/M metagenome (GOLD analysis project Ga0105099, IMG submission 79138) | Freshwater sediment microbial communities from Prairie Pothole Lake near Jamestown, North Dakota, USA - PPLs Lake P8 Core (1) Depth... | ecosystem: Environmental > Aquatic > Freshwater >...
CATAAACTTGAGGGATAGTTATGGATGTAACGAGAAAACAATTAGATGATTATGCTAAATATAAATGGAATCAATGGAGTAACAATCTTAAAGCATACGGTCTTTGGGATTGGTTAAAACATGAAGGACAGGGATAAAATGAAGAAACCAAGATTTAGGTCAGGAGACAAAGCACTCTTCCACTATGAATGTTTTAAAAGTGATGAAAGTTGTGATGCGAAATTGTGGCATCACACTAATCAACTTGTGACTGTGGTCAAGAAACTTTCAGATATTGATGAGGGTGATGTTGGTTATATGTATAAAGTCAAATTTAAAGATGGTCTTCAATATGATGTATTTGAGCATGAGTTGAGAAAAAAGAGGAAATGATGACCAAGAATACAATGACTCCCATGACAATAATGGAAAAACCATTTACAGAGCTTAAAGATGGTGAGTGGGATTATGATTTGATTTCACCGTTCTTTGCTTTACGCAGAAATGGGAATCTTTTAGAAATCCGAAGGTGTGGATATTACGATGATTATGATTATTATAAAGAAGAAAAACCATTACATTGAGGGATAAAAAAATGACCGTTCCTAGATGTGGTATGGCAACCGATGCTAAAGGGACTTTTGTTAAATCATGCAGACATCGTTTTTTAGGTGACTGTTGGAAAAAGTTACCTTGTATATGTAAATTAAAAGATGTAGTTGAGGGATAGTATGAAGTGTTATATTTGTAAAACCAAGGAAGCTAAAAGAAAAAACCTTATTCAAACGGATGATGATATTCTGAAACCGAATCATTTTGTCTGTGATGATTGTATTAAAGATATTCCTAAAGGAGTGAGCATTTTCGATTAACTTGAGGAGAAAAAAATGAGCTGGAGTTGTCCTGAATGTGGTTCTGTGAATCCTGATGGAATCACTAGATGTTTTGATTGTAATGTTGAGTTTACCAAGAGGAACCCTGAGACCTGTAAGAAATGTGAGCATCGTGAGAAACATAAGGAAGGCTCGTATTGTGGTTTCTGGGGAAACTGGTTGAAAGAGATACTGTGGTGTAATAAATGAAAAAGAAAATAGATGTAGATGAGCTGGACGATATATCTTTATTCTGGCTTGTGATATATGCCCTTGAGCATTGATGGAAAAACTGTGTCCATGGTTTCGGTCTCGTTGCGAAAAAGAAGATTGTGAGTACTGGGATAAGGGCTATAGTCGTTGTGACATCCATACGTTCATAAAGGTCATCATTGACAATGGGGGGTTGTAGTCATTGGTTCTCATATTGGATAAGGATTCTTTGGGTGAGGATGAGCTTGTTTTTTTGCATGAGATTTTTACTGACCCTAGTTCAAACATGGAGCATTCTACGGATGACCATAAGAGGTTGTCTGGGTTGCATCATCGGTGTATTTTGTGTCTTCTAGGGTCAAAAATAGCATAAGTTATATATACCAGTATAGATATATATAATTAGCATGGCTGAAATTAGGAGCATAATGCCATGCACGAAGCATCATGGGAGAACAGGTTACTATTTCTTCGTATTTGTTCTTCATAAAATTTTCTCCCTAGCCTTCTACCTGGAAGGGGAAGGTTCCTGTTCTCCTATATGCTCGTTGCCATCAGATTAAGAAAGGTGATAAGAAAAATGAATAAAAAAAATGGAACAAAAATCTGTGCGTTGATACTCTTAGGAGTGTTCATCGCTCAGGGAGCTGGTGCGACAGGACAACCATCGTTGACGAGCAAGGATGGATTGACTGATGACGACAAACAAGAGAATGAGACACAGTTTGTTGACCTGAATGGTTTCATCAGAGCGAATCTGTTCAACAGCACTGTTGGTCTTAAACTAAATAGCCTGGTGTATCCAACGATAGAGATGCCTGAGCCACAGGTTCTCAATATTGATACTGAGCAACAGAATGATTCATGGGTCGTGAATGCGACACTCAGGATACGTGTCTATCGTGGGAACGATTCTGACCAGGGGTGGATGGCGAACAAGAGCTATATCATCCCAAGGACTCTTACTGTTTTCATGGTGGTCATACGGAAGAATCAGCCGTTGATTTCTGGTGCTATCCGTGACTTGTTCCTGGGTCGTGGGAAGACAAAGATTAACCTGTTCAAAGACAATCAATCTGATTGGGCTGAGATACCATTGAAATACACTACGAAGACCCAAGATGAGAGCCAACGTGTGTTCATCATAGCGATGGGTTCTTTGCTTGGATTCATCTCTGAGAGTCCCCCTGTGGTCATAATGAAGACCGTGGACATCAGTTGTCATTACAGTACTGCACCATTTGATGTCATCCCACCAGTGACTCGAATAACTTTAACTGGTGATGAGTTTGAACCGAACCTTTTTCGGGGTAAGGTAGCTGTGTCATTCGATGCTTCTGATGAGGCATCAGATATTCAGGAGACCATGGTTCAGTATACGACAAGCTCACCTGATGGGTCTGCAAACAGTAGCAAATGGCTGGAGTACAATGATGAGCCTTTGATGCTGTATGCTTCAGGGTCGTATGCAGTCCAGTATTACAGTGTTGACACAGCAGGGAACAAAGAACCGATGAATGTCAAAACATTTGAAATAAGAATGTAAACAAAGGAAGTGAAAAAAAATGGAAAAAAGAAACAAAAAAATAATCGGAGCTGGTGCAATCATAGGCATCGTCCTATTGGTGCTTGGAACATATACAGCGTTAGGTCATCCACCAACAGAAGAACATTACATAAGAACATTCCAGGGTTCTGTTGTCGTGTCGCTGAGTGCTACTGATGATAACTCTGGTATCAAGTACACATCTATCGCTGTGTATTACAGACAGACAGTACTTCACCCATGGACTACGCTAGTGGAGCCAACGAATTACACGGGGAACTTGACCTATTCAATTCAGGGTCGGTATCAAGTCCATTATTACTCAGAGGACAATCTTGGCAACATCGAAACTGAGAAGGTGCAGGAATTTCAAATCTGGCAAGATACTTTAGCACCAGTGACAACGCTGACCTTGACTGGAAACGAAATCGTACCAACTTAGGGTCTTCTCTCATGGAAGCACACGCTGGTTGGTCAGGAGTATTTTCTAAGCCTCCTCTGTCCGAACCTGGCTCACCAGCGTTCCCTCTATTTTTTTTTTGATGGTGATTAAGGATGCCATGGGTCTTGTGTAATTATTGTCGGGATGCTGAGAACCTGATTTACAAGACGGAGAACATGTTGACGAAGAGCAAGTTGCATTTTCATGATAATAAATGTCGGTTGGCGTATCAGGCTAAGCATGGGTTCTACGGGACGAAGCCTGACCATAGTCTTGTGAAGCGTCTTGAAAAGGCTGGTGAGGAATATCGTAGAAAGCATCCACCAAGTCCGTTCAGAAAAATGATGACTCGTCAATGATTTTATATTTCACTTTCTGTAGAGAAAATGAACAAGACATGATGGTTTTGTTTTCTCCTGTGCTTTTGTTTTTGTCTCGATAGAAAAGTATATAAATTTATTTCACTTATTGCTCTGTGAGTGAACAATGAAACAGAAACGGTCAAAAATACCAACTCGTCAAGAATACGTTGACATGGTAAAGGTTCTCACTGAGCGGAAAGACCTGGACACATTGGTAACTCTTCGCATGGGTGCTGAGCTTGGCATGACACGCATTGAAATCGTGAATGCACGAATCAGCGACATTGACCGTCTGAACAAACGTGGACTTTGGATTGATGTTGCGAAGAAAGTCAGGCGTGGGACACGAAAGACGAAGAAAGGTCGAAAGAAGCCTATCATGGTCATGCGTCAGCGTGAAGTCCCTATCAATACATCATTGTATCAATTGTTAATATCATATATGGACAAAGAGCATCAGACCTATATTCTGAAGCGTGAGAAGGGGGATATGACGAAACATTTCACCCCACGTTACATTAACACTATCTATGAACGAGCTGGTATCCCATGGTCTCCTCATCGGTCACGTCATTATTTCAAAGACCGTTTATGGGACTGGATGCGTGTGCATCGTCAGCCTGATGAGGGGCTGGTGAGTGAATTGATGGGTCATAAGAAATCACAGACACAGGATTACGGTTCATTGAGCTGGGATTATCAGATTGAGGTCATTGATAAGGTGTTTCAATAAAAAAGAGGTCAATTATGAAAACAAGTATGAAAAAGAAAAATATTGTTTTGTTGATGCTGATGCTGGTGACCATTCTGCCGATTGCGACTACGATGACTGCTATGGCTCATGAGCCTAGTCCTGGGTGGGATGACCGAAAGATATTCATTGGGAGAGTCAATGATTATCGTGGGGGTGCGAAGTTCATTTTATTCAATGCGACTGAGCGTTGCGTGTTCATGTCTTTTAATCCTTTTGTGAGACAGCATTATCATGAAGGCGATAGTGTGACTGTGGAGATTCAATCTATATGCTTCCGTTTGAATCCACCGTTGACCAGGGATTTTGTTTTTATCATCGCATATCAGCTTAGTGCCCCCTGGGGTATTAATTAGAGATTAGATTCGATAAAAAAAAATGGTTATGAGGTAAGAAAAATATGAAAGTATATGAAATGAAAAAAATGGAAATAGGTAATGCTGTTGATACGCCTGAAGCCATTGTGGTGACTCTCACTGAGGGTCGTATCATAATGGTGATGAAGAAAGACATCAAGACTGAGGTATCGAAAGTAAGTATCGTACCTGATGGTTCAGTGAAAAAAGAATACAAGCCCCGAGGGAAGTATAAGAAAGGCTCTTATAAGAGCAGACAGAAGCTTGAGTATCTCCCAATAAAGATGAGTGATAAACTTGGGAAATCATTGAACAGTTGTTTGGCTCTTAGAATCTACAAGCGATACGGTGTGCGTCTTTGGAACAACATCATGGCTGATATTCTGAGTCGTGTGAACTCATCGAAGGAGTCTGTTGTTGACTTATCATGGATGGATAACACGATGAAAGGAATCTATGAATCATATGGTCTGAAGTACCATGATAAGATACGATGGGCTTTAATCCTGTGGTTGCATGAGACAAATATGATAACATCGAAGCGTGATGGTAAAGGTGGTAAAATCACTTACATCATTGACAGGAAGCCTGAGATTCCACGGACTATTTCAACGTAGGGTCACCCTATTATGCTGTGTTGAGGATGGATGATTCAGGGTGACAGAAAAACATGTTAGAGTGTTTTGTATCCCATCCATCCTTGACAATAATATCATTGAGGTGAAAAGATGAAAGCTGATTTATTAAAGGTAAAGAATGTTGTCGCAAAAGTGCTGGAGACGGATGTTCGTACTCGTAATGATGATAAATGGCTTATCATCAGAGTGCTCAAGGAGCTTGGTATCAATATTTTCATACCGTATGAGAAGCTTGAGTCCATGCCATCGTTTGAGAGCATTACGAGAGCTAGACGGAAGTTTCAAGAGGCTGGGTTGTATCCACCAACTGAGAAGGTCGCTGAGCATCGTAAGGATGAGGAACAGAAGATGCGGAAGATAGATGAGTGGGTTCAACTATGAGACATTGCCCTGTATGCTGGTCGCATAGGAAGTTGAGTAATATATATCATAGTATCCGTTATTGGTGGCTCTATAGTGTGCTGAAGAAACCGAAGCCTAGTGCTCAAGAGGTGATAGAGATGTTGATTCCACCGTTGATTACAACCATGGTCGGTCTCAGTGTCTTAGATGAGTTTGTGAAAGCCATGGATGGCTATGAGTATAGACATAAGGAAAAGGAGGTGGAGAAGGAATGATTGTGACTGAGGTAGAATTGGTTCTTGGATTGGTTGTGACGCTCATTATCGGTGTCGCTGTTGGTCAGTTCATTAGAGTCCAAGTGTCTTTCTTGCGTAAACAATGAGAGGGAGTGATTTAATTTGATTCGTTGCATGGATTGTAAAGAGCCTATTCCTGGTGCTCGTTCATTGAAGACTGTGAGATGTAAGGTTTGTGACAGGGAGAATAAAAGAAAAGTCGATAAAGAATATAGAGAGACCCATAAGAGACCCTGTGGTTTCTGCGGTCAACCTGTGGTGGTCTCACATAGACATGATGGTGTTGTTCATTGTACAGTCTGTGGTGAAGATGGGAAGAAACGGAAGAAAAAATATATCCCTAAAGGAGTGGTGATGAGTTAAATGATGAGCGATGATACTAAGGGGAACATCTGTTTCGTGTTGAGTTTGGCATTTGGCATTGGGTTATTTTTTCAACTGGTAAATATTATTTTTTCGGTTCTTTGGATTCCATGGGCTGTGTTCTGTTCTCTTGAATTTTGGTATTATCATATTCCACAGGATGCTTATAGGTTTTTGAAAAGGATGCATGGGCATTAAAATCTAAGGAGTATTAAAAATGACTGAGAAGAACGATATATTTGTAAAACATATAGAGCGTCATCTTATTGAACAGAAGATGTATGGTGCGAATGTCGTCTGTAAGATTTGTGGGAAGGACATCGAGCAGATATACAATGATTATCTGAGAGCCATGGGTCGTTTCAAAAACAAGAGGAATCGTTGTAAGGAGTTATCGGAGGAGAATAAGCAACTGAAGGAGACCATTGCTATTCTGAGAGAGATGCTCCTTAAACAAGATGATACGCCTATTTTCGAGGATGCTGAACAGAAGCATGTTGATGGGAATGGCTAGGAAGCACAAAGGGAAAACATATAAGCGGAAAAAAGAATACGTTTACAAAGGGGAGGTGTTCATCAGAAGACGTGGACGACCAAAAAGACGGTGAGAGTCATGAGCTGTTGGGACTGTGTGTATTGGGAGAAGCGAATAAAAAAAGAGATTTGTTTTATTGTCTTGTTCTTATTTTTTTTTTCATATTTTGTGTCTGCTGAAGGAACTGAAGTTAACGTAGAACCTAAAAATGTTTTTGTTGACCAGCGTTTTGATGTGATGATTGTTTGTAGACCAGATACGTTTATAAAATCTTTTGAATGCAGTTTACAATTTGACAATACGAGATTGAGGGCGAACAATGTCAGCTATGGTAGGTTCTTTGGTGAGTATCCTGTATTTTTGAGTCCGAATATGGGACTCATTGACAATACTAATGGTACTATCCGTAACATCTATGGATTGGTTGTTGGTCAGGGTAATGTTTCTTCTGATGGTATTTTATTTATTGTTAATTTTACAGCAATATGTGAGGGGAATGCTTTTGTTGATTTAATTGATGTAGGTCTGACAAATGAAACAATGTATATTATTACTTTATCTGTTCAGAGTAGCGTCATTACAATATTGAATGCACCGATACCTGAGCCCGAGCCTGAGCCCGAGCCTGAGCCCGAGCCTGAGCCCGAGCCTGAGCCAGAGCAGAAGGAAAATGATATAAAATCTGATGATGATGGGGGGGGTGCGGTGGACGACATTAACGGTGAGGGTAAAAATAACTTGCCAATTGATTTTACATCTATAGTTGTTTTGATTTCTATTTCATTGCTTGTAATCATCGTTATTTTTAATAAATTTTTATTATAACGGATGTGTGAAAAATGAATCGAACAGAAGAGATACAATATAAGGCGTTTGTGTTGGATGAAGTAAGGAATTTTTTTAAACTAAAAAAAATACCTGAAGTAAGGTATAATCAGTTTTCGTTTGCTGGTTCCTGTGAATCTGCTCCAACGACTTATTGGCTGGAGAAAGAGAATCAGTTTCTCATGCTTCCGCAGACTCGTCAGATTATGGCTGAAGAAGACCTTATCAGGAATGGGGTGGATGCTGTCTGGATGATGCAGACCTCTTATCGTGATGAGCCGAAGGTGGGTGATGGGAGGCATTGTAACCAGTTTCTTCTCTGTGAGCTTGAACAGCAAAGGATGAGTCAAACTGAGCTGGTTGATTTTGAGGAGGAGATGACGAAGTATATGATAAACAAAGCATTGGAGTATTTTCAATCGCATCCTTTCATCACTAAATCAAATATGGCAAGGTTGAAGAAAACATCTGAGTTGAAGTTTCCACGTATTACTTATACTGATGTGATAAAAATGTTGCAGGAGCATGGCGTGTCAGTGAACTGGGGTGAGGATTTCAGTAGTGTTGAAGAGCAGTTCATCTGTGGGATGTTCGAGGAGATACCTGTTCCTGTAGCGGTCATGGATTATCCTGAGAAGCTGAAGTATTTCAACATGTATGAGAAACGTGATGAGAATTTCAGGAAACAGAATGCTGTTGTTGAATGCTGTGACTTGTTGCTTCCTTTCGCTGGTGAGACGTTTGGCTCATCGAGGCGTGAGGTTGTCGGTGATTACATCAGGCATCGGTTCTATAATGGTTCGATGTACAGACAGTTGAAAGAACGGTTGGTGAGTAGAAAAGATGTTGAGACGATGGGTGAGGCTGAGAAGATTATTTCTGATGCTTTTGAGCCGTACTTCAAGCTGTTTGACAAAGAGCCTCATGACCGAGCAGGTTTTGGGATGGGTGTTGGGAGACTTGCTCAATTTCTTTTAGGTTCAACAAGGATTGTTGAGATATAATTATCTGAGTTGGTGAATATATGGGTTGGAAACAAAATAGAGCAGAACGGAAGCTGATGCAACTGGATGCACAAAGAGAACGATTATTAGAAAGGACTGAGGGACGGAGAGACGATGACAGGAATCTGTATGAGGGTCGGAGACGAAGGCAATATGATGTAGTTGAAGAGCGTCCTTATTATGCTGACCGTAAACCACAGCGTAGAGAACTGCCACCTCAGACAAATAACCAGGGTGTAGAGAAGATGAAAGCTGACCTGGGGAAGATAGCTGAGGACACATTGAGGAACATGCCACAGAACCTTAGACCAACTGAAGTGCTTTTTGTTATCACTATCATGATTAAAATGGTGTGTCTTCTGATTGAGGATGAATAAACCGCAGAGGGGAGAGCTATGGGATTAAAGCGTCATGTGATATTGATTATTACTGTTGGAGTGTTACTTGGTCTGCTGACCTGCTCTGTATATGCTTATGAGAACTATTATTATACTGGGGAGAAAGTGATTACGGGGAAACTGATTGGAGCTAGGAACAAGCAGAGTTCGACACCGTTATGTTACCTGGAGCTTTCTGATGGTAAAAGAATATGGGTACCTCTGAATGGTATAACGAATGATACCATTGGTGGGTTGGTGTTGAAAAACGTCATTATTTATTATTCTCAGACGGTCACTGGTAAATGCAGGTTACTATCTATCTCTGAGGTGAGTTGAATGAGCAACAGGGGATTGATGTTTGTTTTGATGCTGGTTATTCTAGGTTTGGTTCTACCATTTATTGCTGTGAACTATGGGACATCAGGAAGGCTTGAGGGGGGATGGGTAAATGAGCGTTCAATATTTGTGCGATATGGTTTCGCTGAGACGATTCTCATACCGCTTAGCGTCTGGTATATTTTATTCGCTATCGTGATGTTAACTGTAAAAAACGATGATGAGGTCGCATTGAAAAAGAAATCAGGGGGTGTGAAGGAGGCATTACGATGAGAGTCCTGTTTGTCTATAAGCATGAGAACAGCACTTTCATTAAGAACGACATTGAGGCGTTGAAGAAACATTTTGTCGTGACTCCTTTCTTATTCAGGTTCAATAAGATTTTTTCTTTGATTCGTGAGCTCAGACGATGTGATGTGGTGTTCATCTGGTTCTGTAGCTATCATGCGTATTTCACCGCTAGATTGACGAGGAAGCCTATCGTGGTCGTGACTGGGGGGTATGATGTCGCTGGGGTGAAAGAGCTTCATTATGGGCTGATGCTGAACCCTGTGTATAAACGGATGGTTCGGTATGTTCTGTTGAAGGCTAAGAAGATTCTTGCTGTCTCTGATTTCAATAAGTCTGAGATTAAATGGCATCTGGATATGAACGATGCTGTGGTGAGTTATAACTCTGTTGACTGTGAACGGTTCAAGCCTGGTGGGGAGAAGACGAATGTGGTCTTGACTGTTGGGGCTGTGAACGAAGAGAACTGGTTCCGTAAAGGGATTAGTAGGTTCGTTGAACTAGCGGAGTTCTCTGAGCATTGCAAACCATTAGATACGCAGTTCATTGTCGTTGGGAAGATAAGTGATGAGATGAAGGAACGAGTCAGTGAGATGCAGAAGAGGACTCCGTATCTTCTGTTCACAGGTTTCTTGTCTGATGACGATTTACTGAGGATGTATCAGAAGGCGAAAGTCTATTGTCAGTTCTCAGAGTATGAGTCTTTTGGTGTCTCGTTGGCTGAGGCGATGGCTTGTGAATGTGTACCTGTTGTGAGTGAAGCGATAGCATTGGAAGAGGTTGTTGGGGAAACAGGATTCTATGTCAGGGACAATGATTTAGCGACTCTACAGAAGATAGTCCGTGATGCTTTAAACTCAGTGAAAGGAGAACAGGCTAGGATGCGTGTAATGTTACTCTTCAATCCTGAGCAGAGGGAAATTGATTTGATGGAGGCTGTGAACTCATGCGTCCAATGTTAAGATATGTAAGAGACAGTACGAATGACATGCCCTTAGTTGGAGCTGAAATCGGAGTATACAAAGGAGAGAACGCAAAAGAAATATTGGACAGTATGAATATAATTAAACTTTATGCGATTGACCCATGGGTTGAATATTATGATGGAAACCTATTGAAGAAGAAAGTTTCTAAGACTAGAATCGAGGATGCTGAGGGGGAAGCGTTAAGACGGTTGTCTCCATATAGGAATGTCCATATAATAAAGAAATATTCATATGATGCGGTAAATGATTTGCCATTGTTGGATTTCCTGTATATTGATGGTGCTCATGATTTCGGTAATGTCTGGAGGGACATCTGGTGTTTCTCAGAAAAAGCAGAAATCATTGGTGGTCATGATTATAACAGGAAGAACATTGGTGTTGTTCTTGCTGTGAATATTTATCGTGTCCTCAACATTTTTAAATCAGAATTACATACTGAAGGTGACGATTGGTGGTTCGTCCCGAGGAGCTGGTAGGATTATTGAATTACCTTTTCCTTTGAAAAGAACAAAGGATGAGATAGAGTTTCGTCTCAGGTATCTTTTTTTAGATAAATATTTTGATGAATATGAGGGTGCGATTCAAAATTTAAAAGGAACTCATAGTGGTGAGCGTTGCTTCATCGTAGGGACAGCACCGTCAATCAAGAATACGAATCTTTCTTTATTGAGGGGTGAGGTCGTCTTTGGTGTGAACTCGTTGTACAAAGCGATTGATGGTTTCTCATGCATGTATTATGCGGTGTCTGATTATGAGGTTTGGAAGAAACACTGGGCTAATATCATACGATTGGAGACCAAGTTGTTTTTAGCTAGTGGTGTGGCTAGGAGCTCTGTGAAAAATAGGGAAAAAGATGATGTGTTTCATTTGAGGACAAAAGGATACATGTCTGTATCAGATGAGTTCTCTGACGACATCTCTAAGTATGTTGTCGGTGGTCATACGGTGATTACTGATATTTGTCTACAGGTTGCGTATTACATGGGGTTCAAAGAAGTCTATCTGCTTGGTACTGATTTCACGAACCTTGGGACTCGTTTTGACGGGTCGAAGACGGAGAACAAGAAAGCAGTTGGGTTGATTGATGTGAACCGTGTCTTCTATTGTTTCGAGGTCTGTAAACGGTTCTTTGAGGAGCATAACAGGAAGATATATAATGCGACTCCAGGGGGAGCCTTGGATGTCTTCGAGAGAGTTAAACTGGAGGATGTAGTATG
>Ga0105099_10002191_pt1 | contig 11722 bp, 13 predicted proteins | sample PPLLak3cmMay2015_2_FD_79138 | JGI IMG/M metagenome (GOLD analysis project Ga0105099, IMG submission 79138) | Freshwater sediment microbial communities from Prairie Pothole Lake near Jamestown, North Dakota, USA - PPLs Lake P8 Core (1) Depth... | ecosystem: Environmental > Aquatic > Freshwater >...
CGGCAGGACTCCCCCTTGTGCCGAGGCCTTGGTCAATGCAGGAGTTGCCCGGGTTTATGCAGGCATGACGGATCCGAATCCCCTGGTTTCCGGGCGCGGGCTGGCCATGTTACGTGACGCAGGCATTGCCGTGGTATGCGGAGTTCTGGAGGAGGAGTGTCGCCTCCTGAATGAGGCTTTTGTCAAACATGTTACCACAGGAATGCCATTCGTAATTTTGAAGAGTGCCTTGACTCTTGATGGGAAAACCGCAACGGCAACCGGTGATTCCAGGTGGATAACGGGTGAAGAATCGAGACGATATGTCCATACGCTTCGATCAAGGGTCGATGCGATCATGGTTGGCGTTGGCACTGTTATCGCCGATGACCCCCAACTTACCTGCAGAATGGTTCGCGGGAAAGACCCTCATCGGATTGTTGTTGACAGCCGGCTGAGGACTCCATCTGTGGCCTCGCTTTTTTACCTCAACTCTCAGGCGAAAACGATCATTGCAACCGTTGAGTGTGATCCGGTAAAAGTCGAGGCAGTACAGCGGCTCGGTGCTGAGACCCTGCTCTGCCATGAGCTTGAAGGGAGGGTTGACCTTGAGGACCTGCTCCGCAAGCTTGGTGCATCTGGAATTCAGTCGATTCTCCTGGAAGGGGGGCGGGAGCTTGTAGGGACTGCACTGAGAAAAGGGCTGGTTGACAAGTTTTTACTCTTTTATGCCCCGAAATTCATAGCCGGTGAAGATGGGTACGGTTTGTGTTCGGGACGGGGCGTTGAGAGGATGGGGGATGCGTTTACGCTGCGGAACACCAGCGTGCGACGCTTTGCAGAGGATTTTCTCGTAATCGGATATCCGGAGAGACAATGTTTACAGGACTAATAGAGGAAGTGGGTAAAATTATCGGATTGGATCGGGCCGGAGCTGGAGCGCGGCTCCATGTGGCCTGTGCCCTTCCTCAAGATGAAATAACTCTTGGGGACTCCGTTGCCGTTAACGGGGTATGTCTGACCGTCGTAGAGAAATCTAGCGGTAGGCTGTCCTTCGATGTTTCTCCCGAGACACTGGAACGAACAAAATTCAAAGCTCTGAGACCCGGCACCTTCGTTAATCTCGAAAGGGCGCTCCGTTTCGGAGACAGGTTAGGGGGGCACCTTGTCAGTGGTCATGTCGACTGCATTGCTGTCCTTCGCGAACGTCGTGAGGTTTCCGGCAACTATCAATTCGCATTTCAGCTTCCTCCACGCAATGCACGATATCTCATCGAGAAGGGCTCCGTAGCCATAGACGGCATCAGTCTCACGGTTAATAGCGTTTCCGATGACGGCTTTACCATAAACATCATTCCCCATACCGCTGAACACACCACACTCCGCTTTCGAGGCCCGGGGGATGAAGTGAATATTGAGACAGATCTTATCGGAAAATATCTGGAGCGTCTTCTTTCCGGTAAACAAACTGGCGGAGAAAATGGCGTGTCTCTGGAACTGCTTGCGAAAAGCGGATTTTTGTGAGATATAGTATTGTTCTGATTTTATAAGAAATGAGGGTTTCTGACGACTATGCCGGCAGCTACGATTGAAGCAGCTATAGAGGATATCAAGCAGGGCAAGATGGTGATTCTCGTTGACGATGAGGATCGCGAGAATGAGGGTGATCTAACCATGGCCGCAGAAATGGTCACTCCCGAGGCTATCAATACCATGGCAAAATATGGTCGCGGACTCATCTGTCTGACCCTTACCGAGGAGAAGTGTGACCAGTTGCGACTTCCCCCCATGGTTGAGAATAATACGTCTGCTTTCAGCACTGCCTTTACCGTTTCGATTGAAGCGAAGAGGGGGGTTACCACCGGGATTTCGGCTGCGGACCGATCTCACACGATCCTTACTGCGGTAGCGGATGGCGCGGGTCCCGAGGATCTCTCCCGACCGGGCCATATTTTCCCGCTGCGTGCCAGGAACGGTGGTGTGCTTGTTCGAATCGGCCAGACCGAGGGTTCCGTCGATCTTGCCCGGCTCGCGGGGTTGAAGCCAGCTGGTGTAATATGCGAGATCATGAATGATGACGGCACGATGGCCCGCATGCCGCAACTGAAAAAATTCGCCAAAGAGCATGGCTTGAAAATATGCACCATTGCGGATCTTGTCGCGTACCGAATGAAGCACGAATTGCTGGTAAAAAAGGCTGCCGAGGTGCTGTTGCCGACCAGGTGCGGAGATTTTCGGGCAGTTGTCTTTGAAAATGAAGTTGATAATCTGGAACATCTTGCCCTGGTGAAGGGTGACATAAAGGGTGCTGAGCCAGTTCTTGTCAGGGTTCATTCCGAGTGTCTCACCGGCGACGTTTTTGGCAGTTGCCGTTGCGATTGTGGTGACCAGTTGCAGCATGCAATGGAGCTTATTGAGGCTGAAGGAAGAGGAATTCTTCTTTATATGAGACAGGAAGGGCGTGGTATCGGTCTCACGAACAAGCTTCGTGCCTATGCTTTGCAGGACCAGGGGAAAGATACCGTCGAAGCCAACATCGAGCTTGGATTCAAAGATGATCTGCGCGACTACGGCATTGGTGCCCAGATTCTCGTCAGCCTTGGCGCAAAGAATATCAGACTCATGACGAACAACCCGAAAAAGATGGTGGGCCTCGAAGGATATGGAATCAACATCGTCGAGAGGGTGCCAATCGAGATAGAAGCAACTGTTTGCAATCTGAAATACCTGCAGACAAAACGGGAAAAGATGGGTCATATGCTGGAAAACCTCTGACCACTTTACCCCCGAAAGCTCGTTGAATAGATCCTAACTCCAATAATAACGGGGAGATTTTACTATGCCTACCTATATTGAAGGAAAACTTGACGCCACTGGTATGTCCATCGGGATACTAGTGAGCCGTTTTAACAGTTTTATCAGCGAACGGCTGTTGGAGGGAGCTTTGGATGCTCTGTTGCGCCACGGTGCTGCTGACGAAAAGATTGTTGTCGCGCGAGTGCCTGGGGCGTTTGAGATCCCGCTCGCAGCGAAGAAAATGGCTGAAAGCGGCAAGTTCGATGCTGTTATCTGTCTTGGTGCGGTAATTCGGGGGGCAACCCCCCATTTCGACTATGTGGCCTCGGAGGTTTCCAAGGGAGTTGCCCACGTTTCTCTGGACAGCGGCATTCCCGTCGTATTCGGCGTCCTGACTACGGACAGCATTGAGCAGGCCATTGAAAGGGCCGGGACGAAGGCTGGCAATAAGGGTTTCGATGCTTCCGTGACTGCCATAGAAACTGTCAATCTTCTGAAAGGTCTTGTGTAGGTGGGTGCTAGACGATTAGGACGGGAAATGGCGCTACAGATGCTCTATGCGTCCGACTTGAATCCCTCCAGTGGACACCCTTCTCTGCCGCGCGAAGAAGAAGATTCAAGGACGCACTATGAATCCATGGATTTTGCTGCGGAACTGGTAAAGGGTGTAACAGCAAACCGTGCCTCTATTGACGATCTGCTAACCACCAAGTCAAAGAATTGGTCTCTTGTCCGAATGGCCCGGGTGGATCTGAATATACTCCGGATTGCCATTTACGAGTTGCTTTACTGCAGTGACATACCAAAAAACGTTACCATTAATGAGGCAATTGAGGTGGCCAAGAAATTTGGTACCGAAGATTCGCCCTCTTTTGTCAACGGAATCCTTGATGAAATAGCTACAGGCTTGACAAGCAAAAACTAGTTTCAGTGTATGGCTGCTGATTTTCAGCATTCATTCGTGAGGTGTTATGAAAGAAATTGGCGTAGGTCTGCTTGGGTTTGGTACGATTGGTGCCGGTGTTGTGAAACTGATGGGGCAAAATGCCTCTCTTATCGAGGAAAAACTCGGGACACGGCTGCGCTTGAGGAAGGTTGCCGATCGTGACATCACAACAGATCGAGGTGTTGCTGTTGAACCTGGTGTCCTTACACAAAATGTAGATGAGGTTCTTTCCGATCCCAAGATATCCGTGATTATTGAGCTGATTGGTGGATATACGATCGCTAAGGATTTTATTCTGAAGGCCATTGAAAATGGCAAACATATCGTAACGGCCAACAAAGCGCTGCTTGCCGTTCACGGCGAGGAGATCTATGCCGCCGCAGCCCGCAAGGGAGTCGAGGTGCGCTACGAGGCCGCGGTTGGTGGCGGCATTCCCGTTCTTTCTGCAATAAAAGGCAATATGGCAGCCAATCACTTTGGTACCGTCCTTGGAATTCTGAACGGTACCTGCAACTATATCCTGACCAAAATGACCGAAGAAGGCGCCGATTTCAGTGATGTTTTGAAGAAGGCACAGGAATTGGGTTATGCGGAAGCCGATCCGACATTTGATGTCGAAGGTGTTGATACGGCACATAAGCTTGCGATTCTTGTCACGCTCTGTTTCGGGACCCGGGTCAATTTTGATGACATCTATACCGAAGGTATTAGCGCTATATCGGCTATAGATATAAACTATGCCAAGGAATTTGGTTTCAAGATCAAGCTGCTTGCCATCGGAAAAATGGACGGAGATCGTGTCGAAGCACGCGTTCACCCTACGATGATTCCTTTGAATTATCCTTTGGCGGATGTCGATGGTGTTTTTAACGCCATCAGATTGACCGGCGATTTTGTCGACACAGTTATGTTTTACGGTCGCGGCGCGGGAATGGCTCCGACTGCCAGTGCTATTGTGGGCGATGTTATGGCTATAGCCCGTAATCTTATGGTGGGTGTCGGTAGAAGAAGTGCCCCGCTGGGGTACCTTGACACGAAATTGAAAAAACTGGAGATAAAGCCGATTGGGGAAATCGTCGGCAAGTATTACATTCGATTCAGTGCTTTGGATAAACCCGGTGTTCTGGCTAGAATTGCGGGTGTACTCGGTAAAAACGAGATCAGCATTGAATCAATGATCCAGAGCGCCAGGATAGAGGGTGAAACGGTTCCGATCGTCATTATGACCCACAAAGCTTCTGAAAGTGGCATTCGCAGTGCTCTGGAAGAAATTGACTCATTCGATTTTATCTATGAAAAAAGCAAGTTGATCCGAATTGAAGATTCTCTGTTATAAAGAATTTCACGGTCGAGGTAAATCGGAGCAACTTTACTGTTCTTCAAGCGGTTCTTGAACCTGCCTGAAGAAGACACGTTCGTTGCTATTGCTGCTTCTTTTTAAAATATTGTCACTGTCGGGTTTGAAGCTGGAGCGAATAAAAATGACCAAGGGCCTCAGGCTGGTTTCTTTTTTTCTTGCAGTATTGATCATCGTTATTCTTTCTGGGTGTATGCCGAAGGAAGTGCCTCTTCCAGCAGTCGTGAGACCGGTGAAGGTTGCCGTAGTGCTCGGAGCCGGCGCGGCGAAGGGCTTTGCCCATATCGGTGTACTCAAGGTGCTTGAAGCCAATCGTATACCCGTCAACATGGTTGTCGGGACAAGTGCAGGGAGTTTCGTCGGTAGTCTCTATGCCTATGGCTTCACCGCATTCCAGCTGCAGAAAATATCATTTGATATTCAACAGGCAGAGCTTGCCGACTACACAATTCCCGATAATGGTTTTATAAAAGGTGAAAAGCTTGAGGCGTACATCAACCGAATGCTTCACAACACCCCGATGGAAAAACTGAGAATACCCTTTTATGCCGTGGCAACAGATATACAGAGCGGTAGAGAAATGGTCTTCGGTTCGGGGAATGCCGGGAGTGCCGTCAGGGCAAGCTGTTCAATTCCCGGAGTTTTCTCTCCTGCCGTTATTGGCGGGAGGATGTATGTAGATGGTGGCCTGGTGAGTCCTGTTGCGGTTGAAGCTGCCCTGCGTCAAGGTGCTGATGTGGTCATTGCCGTTGATGTTTCCGGGGACGGCCAGGGGCTGAAACCAACAGGAACCCTCAGTACTATTCTTCAATCAATCGGGATCATGTATGAGAAAATAGCCGCTCACCAACTCCAGAAGGCGGATGTTGTAATAAAACCGAACGTAGCTTCTATTGGAACTTCGGATTTTACCAAACGCCATGAGGCGGTGCTTGAAGGGGAACGTGCGGCAACTGCAGCGCTACCGGCAATCAAGTCTGCTATTTCCCGTGCGAAAACCGGAAACAAGAAGTTGTAGTTTGTTTACATAAAAACAGATAAGAAACTGGATTTCAATTCCCTATGAAAAGCAGCAACTCGATGAATAGAATCAAGCTTCAGGCACCGGCAAAGATAAACTATCTGCTTGAGGTACTTCGCAAGAGACCGGATAATTACCATGACTTGCGCATGGTCATGCAGCGTATTTCCTTGAGTGATGAAATTGAAATTTCCCTTTCTGATACACCGGGAATTCGGGTGTACTGTGATCGTAAAGATGTTCCGGATGGTCCGGCAAATATTGCTTGGCGTGCCGCAGATTCGCTATTGACAATGGCTGGTATCACTGCAGGGATTGATATCTTTATTGTCAAGAAAATCCCTATGGCCGCCGGTCTGGGTGGTGGGAGCAGTGATGCCGCCTCGGTCCTGATGGGACTCAACGACCTCTTGAAACTTACGTTGACGGATGAAAAGTTGATGTCGATCGGGGTGACGCTGGGGGCAGATGTGCCCTTCTTCATTTTTAAGAAAACTGCGTTAGCGGAGGGGATCGGCAATCGGCTCTCCGTAGTAGAAGGCCTTCCACCGGTATGGCTCGTTCTGGTAAATCCGAATATCCATGTTTCCACGGCTTGGGTATATCAAAATTTGCAGTTGACAAAGAAATCTTATGCAGCTAAACTGCCAAAGTTTAGCAATAGAATAGAAGATATCTGCACACTTTTGTCTAATGATCTTGAGTCAGTTACGATAGGGCGTTTTCCCGAAATTCAGGAAATAAAGGACACACTTCTTGCGAACGGATCACAGGGCGTGCTCATGTCCGGTAGTGGTCCAACGGTGTTCGGTGTTTTTGCGGAAGAACAGCAGGCATGTGCCTGCCAGAGTGAGATAAGTCGAAATTCAGCATGGTACACAATTGTTGCTCGCACGATATGAAGAATTTCCCTGTTGGGGCGTCGCCAAGCGGTAAGGCACCGGATTTTGATTCCGGCATTCCCAGGTTCAAATCCTGGCGCCCCAGCCACCTTTTTTGAGATAGTTTCCATCCGGAAACTCCGGATGTGAAACTAGCGGTTTCCAATTTGGAAACGAGATAATAATTGTGATTGCTTTGAGGTAGTGATGGAAAACAAGATACGTATTTTTTGCGGCAATTCCAATCCGGTTCTGGCGGTCAAGATCTGTGAAAAACTTGGAGTCCCTCTTGGGCAGGCAAAAGTTAAAACATTTTCTGATGGTGAAATCAGGGTTGAAATCGGTGAGAATGTCCGCGGAAGAGATGTCTATATTGTCCAATCGACCTGTTCGCCTACAAACAACAACTTGATGGAATTATTGATCATGATGGATGCCCTGAAAAGGGCTTCAGCTGCTAAGATTACGGCAGTAATTCCATATTACGGTTATGCGCGTCAGGATCGAAAGGTTGCTGCTCGCTCTCCGATTACCTCCAAGCTTGTGGCCGATATCCTGACAAAAGCGGGGGCAGATCGAGTTGTAACGATCGATCTTCATGCTGGACAGATTCAGGGGTTCTTTAACATCCCCGTTGACAACCTGTATGCTGCTTCAGTTATTCTTGAATATCTGCGGAACAATTTTGTAAGTGATACGACGGTAATCGTGTCTCCAGATGCGGGAGGTACTGAGCGTGCCAGGGCATTTGCCAAACGATTGGGTTCCTCTCTTGCGATTATTGACAAACGCAGGTCCGGGCCAAATATTTCCGAGGTAATGCACCTTATCGGAGACGTGAGTGGTAAGGTTGCGATTATCGTCGATGATATGGTTGATACAGCCGGGACTCTGACTCAGGCAGCAAGGGCTCTCCGTGAGCATGGAGCAACGGCGATTTATGCCTGTGCGACCCATGGCATCCTTTCAGGTCCGGCTATTGAAAGAATCGAAAACTCTGAAATACAGGAGATGGTTATTACCGATACGATTCCTCTTTGCGAAACAGCAGCACAATCCCGTAAAGTCAAGGTGCTTTCCGTTGCGGGACTCCTTGCAGAAGCAATTCGAAGAATTCACAGCAATGAATCAGTGAGTTCCCTTTTTGTGTAAGAAACACTATCTTTGCATGCGTGCTGTGTGGAGTGAAACCTGACACGGAGGTTATATGGAACAGAGAATTCTCACAATTGAAGCAAGGGATAGTTTGGGTAAAAATGCTTGCCGGAGGCTGCGAGTAAATGCGAAGATTCCCGCAGTTGTCTATGGCAAAGGAATGGAATCCGTCGCCGTCTCTGTTGACAGGAAAGAGCTGGAATCAGCTATTGCCGGTGAGGGTGGCATAAACCATCTCATTACTTTAAAGGGAGAAGGTCCTCTTGATGGTAATGTTGTTATAGTTGCAGATCTTACCCGTCATTGCCTCAAAGACAGAATGCTGCACGTTGACCTTCACAAGATTAATCTGCAGGAGAACGTGAAGGTGAAGGTTCCTGTCAGCATAACCACTATAGCCAAGGGAATAAAAGACGGTGGTATCCAGGATCTCGTTATGCATGAAATCGAGATTGAGTGCCTTCCTGGTCAGATTCCAGAGCATGTAGAAGTTGATGTTTCGGGATTGGAAATAGGTGAATCGTTGCATGTTTCCGATTTAATTTTGCCGTCCGGGTTAAAGGTGCTTGATGATCCGTCTGCTACCATTGTCAATATTCTTGGCAAGACGAAAGAAGCGGAAGAAGTTGTTGAAGCTGAGTAGTTTGTTTTGCCGCTTGCTTTGGAATGTGACACATGGCAGTAAAGCTTATAGTAGGACTTGGAAATCCAGGCTCACGATACCAATGGACCCGCCACAACGCGGGTTTCATGGTTTTGGATAGACTTTCGCATTTAGCAGGAATTCCTGTTGCCAAGAAAGGATCGTCCGCTCTCAGTGGCGAAGGTTTTTGGCTTGGGCACCGACTGATTCTTTTGGAGCCACAAACTTTTATGAACCTGTCGGGACGCTCTGTTGCCGAGGTGGTCAGATTTCATAAAATTCCCTGTGCAGAAATTGTTGTCGTGCATGATGACCTCGATACACCTTTTGGGCGCGTCCGCCTGAAAAAGGACGGTGGTCATGGCGGTCATAATGGTCTTCGCTCTATTCTTTCCGATCTCGGTACGGGGGACTTTATTCGCCTTAGGATAGGGATCGGGCGTCCGGTTCGTGGTGACGTTGTTGACTATGTCTTGCATCCTTTTTCTGCAGACGAAATGCAGTCACTTGCCACGGTGTTGGATGGTGCTGTAGATACGCTTGAGTCATTACTTATTGATGGTCTCGAGAAAACCATGAGTCTGTATAACAACAGGGATTACTTGACCCCGTAGGATGATGCAAGGGGAACTACCGTCTGTTCAACGCATTAAATTTATTAGTGGATGAAAAATTACTTGTAGAATTAAGGCATCTCTGCTAATTCTACTTCTTTTGATCGGCGAAAGCCGCTCTCCTTGCTCCGGGATAGTCCGGGGCTCATTAAACCCGTGAGGAGGCAGCAAATGAGGAGATACGAGACGATATATATCGTCCAGCCCGACCTTAATGATGATGAAATTAAGGCCATGACGGAGAAGGTGCAGGAAACATTAACCACAATGAAGGGCATTTGTGGCCGCCTGGAAGACTGGGGCGCACGAAAGCTCGCCTACCCGGTAAAAAAATTTTCCCGTGGTCGGTATTTCTATCTGACTTTCGAAGGTGATGCACCGCTGGTCGCTGAACTGGAGAGACGGCTTCGTCTTGATGATAAGGTTATTCGTTACCAGACCGTCAAGCTGGAAAAGGGAATGTTGATCACAGCTCCACCTGTCGAGGAAGCTCCCGCTGAAGAAACAGTGGCTGAAGTCGCGGCAGAAACGATTCCGACTGAGTCGGCAGAATAATTTATTGGGAGGCATACATATATGAGTGACGAAAGAACACCTTCAAGGCCAAGCAGCGGACCACGCAGAAAAAGAACTTTTCAGCGTAGAAAAGTTTGCCGTTATTGCGCCGACAAGCAGATTAGCATCGATTATAAAGATCCCCGTACCTTGCGCTCTTTTATCAGTGAGCGGGGCAAGATAGTTCCTCGGAGAATTTCCGGCAACTGTGCAAAGCACCAGAGGGAAATTACGGAAGCAATCAAGAGAGCAAGAAACATTGCACTGCTTCCCATTGCTTCCGGGCACGTCATGCCGTAGCAAGCTGTTGAAAAACAAGTGCGGAGAACCATCAACTGCATCGCCTGGTTGATACCTTAAACGATATGTCTCGGGTGGACGTAGGACAATGTGACCTGCTCCGGCACTCCACAGGATGTTTTTCACCAGTTTGAGAGGAAGTTTTTTAGATGAACAGTGCAGGGTCTGGGATGATTGGTGCGATAGTAAAAGGAAGCCTTCTAACCTTTGCTCTTTTCCTTCTCTATAGCACCATCCCTTTTTTGGGTGCCTTTGCTGGGGTATTTGTTCCTTTTCCCTGTGTCTACTACTCTCTTAAGTATGGTCGTTTAACCGGTTATGCCATCGTTTTGTTGCTGACAATTTCTTTGGCTTTACTGAACCAGAATAGCTTACTCCCGTATTTTCTTATCAGTGCTTCCTGTTCCTTGGCCTTGCCCGAATTTCTCCTGCGGGGGAAGGGGAGCACTAAAGCACTGTTTTTAACCACCGGACTGAATGCTTGTTTCGCCGCAGGTTTGACAATAATTGCTGTAACGTCTCTCAATATCAATATTGATGAACAGATGCGCCGCATGATCCATGAGGCAATGTCCCAAGTTGGAGAAACCTACCGTCAGGGAGGGTTCTCCGGGAAGGAACTTCAAGGACTGCAAGATGGACTGAGGTTGCTTGAAAAGTTTTTTGTCAGGTTGTATCCCTCGATTATTCTAATCATGTTCGGGGTAATAGTTGGATTAAATCTGGTTTTGCTGAAAAGACTATCTGTTTCGCTTGGCAAGGAAATTTCTTTCGACAGTTTTTCACAGTACCGAAACCCGGACTCACTGGTATGGTTGCTGATTCTCGCTGGTTTTACTCTCTTGATAGGCAGTACGTTGCTGACAAACGTTGCACTGAATACACTGTTTGTCTTGTATTTTCTGTACTTTGTTCAAGGGTTGGCGATATGCTCCTGGATAACTGAGAAAAAGAGATTTCCAAAAGTCCTGCAGATTGTTTTCTATGTGCTTTTAGCAGTGCAGCCGTTGTTGACTGCGATTGTCGCGGTTTTCGGACTGGCAGATTTGTGGGCTTGTTTTCGCTCGCAGAAAATACATTAAAACCTGTAAAATCAGGCTAGGGAGGAATCGTAATGAAAGTAATTCTTAAGGAAAATATCGAAACCTTGGGAAGTATCGGTGATATTGTTAAGGTCGCACCTGGTTATGCAAGGAATTACCTTGTGCCCAAAGGGTATGCTATTGAAGCAACAACAAGAAATGCTAAGGCTCTTGAGCATGCCAAGCGGCAGATGGAATATAAAAAGAACAAGGTCCTTGAGTCGGCAAAGAACCTACTTCAAAAAATTGAAGCGTCTCCTTTGGTCCTCGTGCATCAGGCCGGTGAGGCTGATAAGCTTTTTGGTTCTGTCACGAATATGGAAATTGCAGAAGCGCTTAAGAATCGCGGCCTTGAAATTGACAGAAAGATCATCCTTCTTTCTGATCCAATCA
>Ga0105099_10002194_pt1 | contig 11705 bp, 31 predicted proteins | sample PPLLak3cmMay2015_2_FD_79138 | JGI IMG/M metagenome (GOLD analysis project Ga0105099, IMG submission 79138) | Freshwater sediment microbial communities from Prairie Pothole Lake near Jamestown, North Dakota, USA - PPLs Lake P8 Core (1) Depth... | ecosystem: Environmental > Aquatic > Freshwater >...
TAGGCATTGATTCAATCGCCGCGTTTTTCTCTCCTGTGGATAACTTTGACCAACTTTTCTCTGCAACTCGTTTGGCAACCTTTCTTGGGTACATCTTCCAGATTACTTCAAAGTCTGACATATAGTTCTTTCTGGTTAGTTAGTAGTAACTGCCACCAAATAGCCCCCCTACCCCCATAGGAGATAAGAGAGAATGCCACCCCTGTTAAACAGGAACTCCACCATGCAACGGATTCAATACCGTTAGCCCCAGGCCGTGAAGTTAAAGCCAGCCCCTAAGTCGTATGGGAATTGCACCCCGCTTAGTCGTCTGTTCTGAGTGCGCCCGACTTTAGGCCATTAGCTAACCCGCTCTGAGGGTCAATGTAATCCGGTTTGTGGTGGTGGCCGGTACTGATCTCCGGCTTAGACCCTTACGTCTAAATCGACGCTGGCCTCGGCTCTCGATTTCCCCGCGCATCAGCCTACGCATTCACCACCACAAACCGGACTAACCAAAGAAAAACCCCGGTAACGCTTAGAGGGGCTGGCCCTTGGCTGGACAATCGACAAGTGAAACAGGCACTTTCGACCACACAGCCCCTCTAAACATTCCGGGGTTATCTGCTCCTGTTTAGCTTGTCAGTTGCCACACCGACAGACACATCCTACAACAAAGCTTTAGGCTTGTAAAGATTTATTTCGTTGCAGTGTATAGAACGTGCGCGGATATATTCTGCGCAATCTAAAGCGCCGAAACGATCACCGGATGGCTCATTTCCTGATATTTCCTCGCATACCTTCGCACACGCTTCGCGTTCATCTAAAACAATATTTCTAGCGATAGCGAAAATTTCTTCACGCCATCCAGGAGCAAGAGTGTCTCCTCTTAAAATCGTTTCACGAAGCATGTTATCAATTGAATCTCTAAGTTTTTGAATATTTGTAATCATCACTTTCCTCGTTGCAGCGTGTAAACCTTTATACGTACATCATCCCCATGCCTGTTAGGTACGGTCTGCCATGTGTCAAGGATGGTATGGCCCTGCTCACGAAGGTCTGCTAAACGGCGGTGGAGTGATGAGATACCGAACAGCTCCCATGCCGACTTGGATGTGATCTTGCGTCCTTGCTTTAGGTGAGAGAGTAGGGTTTGCGTTTGTGTCTTAATCATTTCTTCATAACCTATTTAGATTTGTTAGAAATATGTTTTTCACACCAAAATACAATTATTGCTGGAGGCTTGATCCAAAAATAATCTTTGTTTGGTAAAACGTCTTTCCTTCTAGAACAATCTTCGCAGCCTTCACGCCATCCTTCTTCGTCGTTACCAAAACCTTCGCATCTTGATACATCATTCGGTAACATTTTTCAGTTCCTTCAGTTTGTTTGTGTAGTAATCCTTGGCTTCTTCAGCCATGCGTCGTTTTTCTGTTTGGCTCAATACCTTCCTTGCTTCGGCTTGTAGCTCATCAATCTTTTCTTCACCGTACATTTCAAGCATATAGCGGGTATATCCGATTAGGTGACCATCGTTGAACCGATTACAACCAGTGCATTCAGGGTGACAATTTTCCTCGATGTACCTGATAGAAGCTCCACGAGACTTAGGCACAAAATGACCACAATCAGCCTCTTTCCAATGCAAGACTTTCCCGCACGAAACGCATTTAACCATGTCGTCTTTTGCGTACTTCTGACGAATATAAAGGCTCATCGCCTTATCTGCTGAAGCCTGCACAGTCGAATATTTAGACTTCATTTTTTCACCTTCCACAATCTCATGATTTCAGCTTCAAGCATGGTTCTTCGCTTGGATCGTTGATGGTGTTCAAGTTCTTCCCTTCTTAAACGTAGCGGAAGAGTTAGTAGGTGTCTGGCTTCGCGCTCTAGTCTCCATGACTCTGACCATTTTCCGATCAGGCAGTATCGTCCATGACTTAGCATTATTTGTGCCTTGATACGGTGTTACACGTCATTTTTGACGCCTAACATGCGTTAGGCGCCAGCATCGTTCAGAACTGCCGACAATGCTTTTTTCAACAACGCTGCGCCATCCAAGTTCGTTGAAAATGAGTATGAGCGACCACTAAACACGGCCGAAACATAAAGATCATTGCCTTCGCAATCAATCCTTACGTGGTTTCTGTCAATTTCGTATACATACAATCGCCTAACAGGCCAGTCAACCGGACTAGCCACAGCGCCGCTGTCCGCGTGTTTCTGTTCAGTGGTCATGCTCGTTGTCCTCGCGTGTCTGGCCGCAATATTGCTTCGCGGCATGAATTACAGAATCCACAACCGCACGGGTAAAAACAAACCCCGCCATTCTTAATTGGCGTTTTGCTACACCGGCAAACTGTGCGCTCCTGAAACAACCCGCGCCACATTTCACGAATCAAGTTAATCATTTCCCACCTTTCTGCCGTGCCTAACACGGCATTCAACGCCGACGCCGCTGAAGCGGCGCGGGTTAATTCTGGTCGTTATGGGTTATCACTTGTTGCCCTGTTCGCCATGCTGGATTGCATACCATCGTTGACTACCAGAACAGCCTCAAGCATCGCCGCGCTGATGATGCAATCTATCGCCCGATCCACGGCTTCGCTGGTTATGTTCTCGCCATATCCAAATGCCAAGTTCAAAAGCCTCTTTGCCTCGGCCCGCTGAATGTCTGCCTGCTCTTGTGCCTTGCTCATGTCAAATCCTTTATTTGTAGTAACGAAACCACTATTTAGCCTTCAGCTTACCCTTAGTTAGTAACTCTATCTGACACTGTCTACCGTAAGGCGGAGACTCTCCCCAAGCATACACCGCCTGACGTGACTTGATACCCAGTGCAGCGGCTAACTTGCTGACCGAACCGTAATATTTGATGGCTTGTTGTGTGTTCATGTCGCTATCTTAGCATGTAAAATAAATTTGTCAAAAGGCTTGACGGTTGTAAAGTTTGGTTGCTATAGTTCAGCCATCAACAACGAACAAGGAAGAAAGAAATGTCGAACTTACCTACCGCGAAAAAGATAAGCACAGGATGCTACAGCGTAACGCACAACGGTATCGACTACCGCGTAGAAATGTACGACACAGTCAACAAGTTCTGGAGCATCACCCCATCAGTGAGCGAAAAAAGTTGCGCGGGGCTGATGCACGCCAAGCAGCAAATAGCAGGATTTGCAAAGTAGAACAACAGGTCGAGGGGGTTCTGCCCCCTCCTACGGTTGCTAAACTGTAACCGAATTAACTACAGGGGAAACACCATGAATGCACATCAGAAATATCTCGAACAACCTTACGAACAAGAAAGCATTGACCATGCTGCACTTCAAGAAAAGATAAACTTTGACGCTGCTGATCGTCTTATCGAGTGGCAAGGCATAGAAGGTGCTGGCAGGGATGCACACGATTATGAATTGTTGCGTGATGAAATCGACTTCATCATCAACTATGCGGCCAAGAAGTTAGCAGAAGAAGATCAGCATGTAGCTATGTGCCAATTAGGGCATTACGTTGCAGCTAAGGTTAAGGCGGCTGCCATTCATGTTGCTACATACGAGGCAACAAAATGATAGAAGCCGCGCTAATCTTTTTTGGCATAGCTTTTGGCATAGCTGTAGGGTTGATATTTGCACTTATCACCTTTGCAGTGTTGTCCAGTATCAACGGAATAAAAGAGACTGACGAAGTAGAACCTACTGGCGATATGGTCGATATCAGCCATTTTCTTAACAAGTTTGGGGATGAAAAATGAAGATTACTTATGAGTTTAAATGTAGCCAGTCAGATGAAGGAATGAAATTGTTAAAGGTGTTTGAAATGACTGGACTCAAAGAACATTTGCTTCTTGCTGTTGAGCTTACGCCTAACGAAGTTGAGGATTTGCAATCTGTTCTGAAAGAGGCAGCGAAATGAAAGACTACGCCAGCAAAGAGTGGTTGATTGATAAACCAACACCTACAGAAGACAAGTTAGGCCGGTCTATCGGATATCTTATGAGCAAGGGTATCTATCGCGGTGTTGCTGACTGTAACCACGTCTATCGTAACTCTGATGGGCATGTGGTTACTAAGATCGAACCATGTAAGGAAGGAGTACCTTTCTGATGAACACAAAACTATGGAACGAGGTTTTTACTACAGACCCTAAAGCAGTTAAGCCTATCACTGGTAAACAATACCATGGAAATAGTCCTAAGCCGTACTGGCTTATTAAACGGGCGACTGAAGTGTTTGGGCCATGCGGTATTTCTTGGGGAGTTGACGTAGTGAATGAACGGTTTGAACGTTTAACAGAGACAGACGTTCTACACGTTGCGCTTATTAATGTTTGGTATGAGTACGAAGGCAAAAAAGGTAATGTCCAGCAGATTGGCCAAACTAAGGCTTGTATTTGGCTAATAACGGTAAGATGATTATTGACGAAGATGCGCCAAAAAAATCCGTTACTGATGGAATGGTCAAATGTCTATCAATGATAGGATTTGCTGGCGATATTTTTAGCGGTCGTTGGGATGATAGTAAATATATCCAGTTAGCAGCAAAAGAAACAGAAAAACGCGAGTCAAAAACTATCACACCTACTTCTGGTGTAATGGATAACCTATCCACTGACCAGCAAACTAGCGCAATGGATGATGCTGCACTTATCTGTAGTCTTTGGGATTCTGGCGATAAAATCGGGGCGTTTGGTGCGTACCAAGAACTACGAAGCGGAGATCAGGAATATCTGCTAGGTGTTTGGGAATCTCTAAAGAAACGCTCTGAAGTTCGCAGCGGATTGAAGAAGATGCACGTTGAGCATCAACTACAAGCCGGGATAGTAGCGTGACAATCTCCGCTAGTTTTGTACTCTTAGACGACAAGATCGCTCATAGACTATGGGCCTTCTTAAAGTCTAACTGGCGGGCGATGGCTGAAGCTGGAACCCCGCTAGTTATCTCAATAAGTGAGTACAAATCTAAACGGTCACTTGAGCAAAACAAGTACTATTGGAGACTTCTGGAAAACATCGCTAGAAATGCTTGGGTATCAGGTAAACAGTTCAGTGCAGAAACATGGCACGAACAAGCTAAAAGACTGTTTATCGGCATGATTGAACTACCGGATGGGTCACTGGCAGGCATGTCAACAACTGGTCTTAACGTGGCTGAATTCCATGACTACATCACACAAATTGAAAGTTACGCAACTGCCGAACTAGGCATAGAACTGGAGCAATAAATGAACAACTTGAATTTTACAGGCCGGATTGGTAAGGATTGTGAATCACGGTTTACCTCTAGCGGGGATGCTGTTGTAAGTTTCACCGCGGCTATGGACTCAGGTTACGGAGACAAGAAAGTAACCACCTGGCTAAACTGCTCAATGTGGGGAAAACGTGGTGAAGCTGTCGCACCTTACCTGTTGAAAGGGACGCAGATTGCCGTGTCTGGTGAATTGACTAACCGTGAATACACAGACAAGGAAGGCAACAAGCGTTACTCACTGGATGTTCGCGTCAACGATCTGACGTTGCTTGGTGGCAAGCAGGAAGCTAGTAAGCCTAAGCCTGGCGATTATGCACCGGCATCGTTTGAAAATGACGAAGTGCCTTTTTGATACTAAATTGCATAAGGATTAGTAGAAAATGAAACCGCACGTACACGCTGAACTGATTAAAGCATGGGCAGATGGCGCAGAGATTGAGTATCTTTATGATGGAAAAGAATGGCGTTATTCAAGTTCTCCATCATGGGATAGAGGGCTTGCTTACCGCATCAAAGACCCCTACCGCGAACTGAAAGAAGCAGCGGCAGACCCGACGAAGCAGATTCGTCTTAAAGGTCGAGACTGGTATGGTGACTGGTATGGTGTTGGTGAGTACGCCCTGCAACCCTGGTCGTTCAATTACCCATTGGAGTGCTACGAAATCCGCGACAAGCCGAAAGAAAAGATCAAGATGTGGCAGTGGATATATAAACAAGGTGACCGCTTCTTGTTAACGAGAGAATTCTTTGGCGAGGAACCCTGTCTCGCTAACCCAAGGGAAGCATATCGGTCGCAGGTAATTAGCCGCGCCGACTGGACAATGATCGAGGTAGAAGAATGAGTAATTACTTCACAGAAACATCTGAAGGCAAAATTAACCACCTGGTTAAGAAGTTTGGAGATATCACACTGGAAATGCCTGTAACTGTTTACTTCCCTCCTGAACGTGGTTCTAACGGTAAGAACTACATGATTCCTAAGCCAGTTCGTGACGTAAAAATGAACTTGGTTTATGCGCTTCCTGGAGGTCAAACTTACACGAACAGGATACTGAAATGAACTTCAAGAACTGCTCTAAATGTGGCGACCCGAAGCCAGATACAACTGAATTCTTTAGGCATAAATACCGCGTTAGACTAAGCGGAATGTGCAAGGAGTGTGATAAAAAATATGGACGCGAGCAATACCATAAAAACAAGTTTCTAAAGTCACAAAAACCAGTATTCAAAGAAGAGAAAGAGACTCACCACAAAGTTCAAAAAGAAGCAGTAAAGCGAACACCAACAGATCACGGAACTGTTTTAGTTACATTTTGGGATAAATTCATAACACCAAGACGCGAGATTAGATCGTCTGGTTTAATGGGTTATCAGTCGTCACTAGCGAATAATTATGATTGATCCAAACGTAGAATCAGTTCGTCAGAGATTGGCTACAAGGGCCGATTTAGGGATGCTGAAGTATGGAGTGAATACTACCCGCACAGACCTTAAAACAGTTCAATGGTTGCGCCATGCTCAAGAAGAAGCGTTAGACTTGGCTGTGTATCTTGAGCGGTTGATTAACGATATGGATAACGCCTAGCTTAACCGGCGGGCGGGCAGTTTCGCCCGTCCGCGTTGAAGCGCCTGTTGGGCATGACAACTTTGGAGAAACGAAATGTTTGATGAACGAATGTTTAAGCACGCGAAACTCGGCGACCGTGAGGTGATCGAGCAAGTTGAAATGCCGGAGTCCACCAAAGAAGTGCTGCTGGAGATTTTGGCGCAGAACCGCATGATCCTCGAAGCAAACTGTTTGACGATGCGCCTGATTGGGCAGCCGATGATGTTTATTTCCAAAGACGCTGACGTTGACGCATAACGCTGGCAATAAGGGGCAGGCCGGGGTTTTGGCTTGTCCCGCTCGATGAGCTTGTTGGGCATGGAGGATTGAAGATGAAAAGACATTCTGCACTGTGGTGGATAGGGCAGTTTTTGTCTCCAATGATCGGCGGTGCTATGTGGTCGCAATACAGTCCAGCCGCAGGAATTGCGACCGCTTACGCACTTTTGGTCCTGGTGGATATACGCGATCAACTGACGCCCAACGTCGTAATTGAGGGGCTGCCGGAAGGCAGTCCCGCTCGAATGGAGAGTTCGACCACATGACTACACGCGAAGTTGTTTGCATAACAAATACCCCACTCACGGACGCACTGGCGAGCCTTCCGACGCCAGAAGGAGGTGACTTTGCGAACTTCCATATTCAGAAATACAAGGAACACGCTCGAATCCTTGAACGCGAGAACGCGAAGCTGCGTATGGTGATGCAGCAGATTTTGGTAGACGCCGAGTCACAGGATGTACTTTCAGAATGGTGGCCAATCATGGCTGACGCCTTGGGGTCGAACGCCTGAATTCAGAGGCGGGCGGCTTTTCGCCCGTCCCGCTGGAATGATTTGTTATACCTTTTAACTGGAGATACAGATGGACGATAAAACAACAGCACTGATTGAAAAACTGGCCGAGAAACTTGGAACAACGGCAGAGCATTTGTGGGGTGTTTTGCTGCACCAAGCGCCCATAAGCGGGGCCGTTGATTTGGCGACGGTAGTTGTGATGGTGTTGGCTGCGGTTGGCTTGGTGAGGTTTGTTAAAGGCAAGACCACAACACCAGCAGAGACTGAAGATGACAGATACCCACACGCAGAATGGGAAGACGAATTCGCTGGCTTTGCCTGGCTTGTAACGGCTATTTATTTGATTATCACGGGGTTGGTGGTGATCGTATCGCCGCAGGGGATTGTGGCGGCGTTTTTCAACCCCGAATACTGGGCGCTGTCTCACATTTTGGGCAAGGTATAACGCTGAGGTAACAAGCCGCCCCACAACGGGCAACGATTAACGAATGACGCTTGCGGGCGGTCTTGTTGACCGCCGTGTTATGCCACATTTTCAACTTGGAGATAGTGATGAAACTGAAGGAACTGATTGAGCGGCTTGGACGTGAGCCAGACGACAGAGTTTGCAGCCCCGGTTTCGGCGAAGCCGACAGCTACCGAGGCTACTACGAACAGATTGCGTTCGAGCCGAAGGATAGCGCCAGCGTAGGCGAAATGCTGGCCCATGCGAAAGCAGCGGAAGGCAAGACATTCACCGGCTACAAGGGCGGCGAGTACACGATGACAGGCGACACCATTGTGAACATTGCAGAGTACGGCCATTGCGGCATGGAGAGCGACGAACTCACCCACCGGCTGCTGGATGCCATGCTGGGGCATAACGATTGAATTCAGGGGCGGGCGTCAGCCCGTCCGCTGGAATGATTTGTTGGGCACTGGCCCGGAGAGAATTGAAGATGAAAATTAGAATTGAATTTTTGAACTCGCAAAGTGATGACGTTTATGACGTTGCTAGAGTTCCTTGTGTCGGTGAGCTTGTGTGTCTTGGTGACGATTGCCATGAGGTTAAGTTGGTAATGCACCTACTGAACAAAAACCCGGAGACACAGGTTCAGGCGATTGTGCGTGCTTCGTGATGGTGCCCAACGCACCAGCTCAGGAGCCGGGCGGGGCAGTTTCCGCCCGGTCGCCTGGAGCGCAGAGTTAGGCTGGAGGATTGAAGATGACATTACATAAGCAACCAATCGACAGACCTTGGAAAGAGTATCCAGAAGGAACGAAAGCCCACGCGCCGGATGGCGGGCACTGGACAAAGACCAAGAGCGGATGGTGGAAGTGGTGTACAGGTGCCGCTTTCGGTACGCCTGGCGGTGACGCTTGCGCGGTAACGCTGCCGCCTAACGCCGGCCATGAGGGGCGGGCCGGGGTTTTGGCCTGTCCCGCTCGATGAGCTTGTTGGGCTTGAGATGGCAATGAAATTAGATGATTGGCTGGAGTCACAGAGAATCAACGGCGGGCCGCATGGGTTTGAGTGTATCGGACTTGAACGAATGAAGCACGTATGGGATGCGGCTAGAGCGCACGAGCAAAGCCAATGCGCCAAGTGGCTGGCAGCAACAGCGCCATATCTGCGTGATGCGTTTGTTGTCGAATTCATGGCGCCCAACGGTGAAGTTAAGGCCGCGCCGCGTAGCGGCGTCGAGCCTTGAACGTAGTGTTGGGCAACGAACAGGAGCGAAGAATGGCTGTAAAGACAGATGGACTATGGGCACCAATTATCCACAGCAAGCGGACAGAGTGGATTTGCTGGACGTGCGTGCGATCAACGCTCCGGGATGCCCGCGCTGCGTATTTGCGCGACGTGCCGCTTGAGTGGCACAAGGACCACCTTGCGCGTGTGAGATTTGCCAAGGTGTCGGTTATAGAATCGGTGCCCAACGTTCGAGCTAACTTGCCGCCGTAGGCGGTCAAGTTGAGCGAGGGGTTAGCCAGCACCCGTACAACGCTGGCAAGACAAGGATTTGCGATGGATACGACTGTTGGAACTTGCGGCAACTGCGGCGGGCGAGTAACCGTGCCCGAATCGTGGTACGCCACTATTCCGCCGACGCCGACGTGTGTGCGCTGCGGCGCTGCCGCAAAGATGACGCACGGGCCAGTGTTGCCGATGGAGCAGCCACGGCGCGCAGTTCCCGGCGACAAGGAACTTTGGTGCGCCAAGAATGGCGCAGTGTCTGGCTAACGTATGTTATCCGACATCTGACCAATAACATGGCGTCTTTAGCGTTTCACATCAACGGGGCCGCTAACCTTTTCTCAAAGGAGAAGGCTAGTGCAGGGATGCTCGCGGCCCCACCTATCAATGGGATGAATGCGTAGGCTGATACGTAGAGACGTTCAACAATGTCCGTTGCAGCTTTGTTGAATGCGTTTCGCCAATGCCGGAAATCAGTACCGGCCATCCCACCCTATTTTGGAGAAATGAAAATGAACCAAGACGTACTGGATCGAGCGGTAAAACTTGCGACACGCCTTGCCATGAGAGGAATGCCCGTAGAGCGGATTGTTTGGCTTCCGCCAGAAACAGCAACGGCAGATGCAAATGGCGCATTTATCGTGTACCCCTGCCCGCCATTTAGCCCCAGCGAAACACCACCGTGGGAGAAATGAAAATGAACGATTGGATTACCTACACCGTAGAGCTTTACCCTAAGACTAGAAAACTAGGTGAGTTGCTTAACCGTAGAGAGTACGATGAAGCCTACATGGTTGCTGCTGATGTTCAGAATGACTTGAATAAACTCAGGGCTTACCTTGATACATTAATCAATAGGAATGCTTGAGTTATTTAACTCACTCGCCTTCCATCCGGCAGAGAATGCGATCATTGCCCAATAAGCGGGCATTCTTCCATTCTCTGCTAGGCGTATCCAATCGTCGAATGCTTTGAGCATCTGCTCTTTCACTTAGTAGGCTCCACCAACAACCCACGCGCTTCCAACATTCTCCGCACTGCTTCCCGGTCGATCACCAGTTGGCGCAACTGCTCCATGTGCTGGAGATGGACTGCCGCTATTTCCTTCATCGTCCCAGTTTCCAGTTTTGGTAACGGTTTGATAGGACTCACCTTGCTCGATGGTATCGGAGAGATCGGTTGCGGCAGAGATGGCACGGTTGAACAGCACCCGGCCAGCAGGAGAGAGGCTGCAATCAGCGTAAGCAACAGTTTCATGGTTTCTCCACAAGGTCTTGAAAACGGTGTTCGTCCTGGCGTTGTCCGCCCATGATATCACCTCTGCATCCTGCAAAGCGATTTTATGCGCTTCCTCCGCAGCACGTTGGATATGTTGTGCCAGCTCGATTTGATGCTTTCGCTCACAAGAAGCCACACCGCCACTGCGAATAGCCATAACGCCCCAAGCAGCAAGACCGGCTACAGCAATAAAAGCGCCAAGGTAGGCCCAAGTGCGGATTGGTAGAAGTTTGAAGAAATCCATTTCATTATTCCTTCACCGGCCACGTTTTTCTGTAGGCGTCAATCTCGTTGATAAACTTCACGAAATCGGCCCACTCAGCATTTTCGATAAGCAGACTCCCATCACCAACATAGCCTAGAGACAACCAGCCAGTATCATCTAGCGCGGCTACCTTCCCACCGAGATATTCGTCAGGAATTAAGATCGTGTAGTGTTTGCCGTTCTCTACGATTTTCATTTCATTTGCTTCCAGTTTTGTCAGTCCACTCGCGCCCAAGCCACACCGCCAGAACGGCAGCAAAGGCAATGCCGAATTCAGTGGCACTCATGTCCGGGAACGTAAGACCCCAAAGCATCAGACCGGCTACTGCAAATTTATAAATCAGCACCAGCGCAGCCAAAGCAACAAAAAGAAGCGTGTGACTCTCGCGGCCTCTAGAGTCTTTGATAGTAGGTAAAAATCTCATGTCACTCTTCACCTTCAGATTGAAATGCAAACTTAGGACAATGCGCGGCCTTTGGGAATTCTTGACGATCAAACTCACAACAGGCCATTTTGTGTTCAATCAGCAACCAATAACACTCTGAACATTGGTTAGTGATATCACGTAGAGAATACCA
>Ga0105099_10002195_pt1 | contig 11702 bp, 4 predicted proteins | sample PPLLak3cmMay2015_2_FD_79138 | JGI IMG/M metagenome (GOLD analysis project Ga0105099, IMG submission 79138) | Freshwater sediment microbial communities from Prairie Pothole Lake near Jamestown, North Dakota, USA - PPLs Lake P8 Core (1) Depth... | ecosystem: Environmental > Aquatic > Freshwater >...
AGATGTTCCGATCGAAATGGATAAATTGGAAATATAGCCTCAATATAACGCCATCCCACAGCAAGCTGTGGGTTACCCGTTTCCTGCACCTTCTCACTATAACTCTTATTCTGTTTTCAGTTGCCACCCGGCTGTCCGCCGGTATAATCGAGGGAGCTGTTACTGATTTCGACAGCGGAGAAAATATTCCGGTTGTCTCCATTCGAGTCGAGGAAACTTCAATCTCGATGGCGACCAATGACGATGGTCGGTATCGTCTGCGGCTTGCGCCCGGGGAATACAGATTAAAATTCAGTCATATCGCGCACTACTCTGAGACTATCGAAGTCGTAGTTACCGACAGTACAATTACGCAGGATGTACGACTGCATCCATCGACTCTGCTCCTTAAGGGAATCAAGGCCTATACGCGGGCGTATGATCCGGCTCAAAAAATTATTCTGGAGGCAATCAGGCGAAAAGAAGAAATATTGAGCAAAATAAAAAGCTATTCCTTTGATGCTTATGTCAAAATGGTTGTCCGCGATCAAAGCAAGGACACCAATAATATTTTCGTAATTATCGAATCGCAGATTGAATCATACTGGGAGCAGCCGGATAAATATAAAGAAATCCTGATTGCCCGCCGCCAGAGCGCCAATATTGAGGGCGCCAACAATATGCTTGGCATCGGTCAGTTGATGAATTTTAATCAGAATCGGCTTGATATGAATGGAACTCCAATTGTCTCGCCGACCGCCAATGATGCCCTCGATTATTATAATTATTACCTGCTCGATACTATATATATAGATAACCGCCCGGTCTTTCATCTGGAGATAGAGCCGAAAAGCGATGCCGAACCGCTTTTTGCTGGAACTATCGATATCGCCGATTCATCTTATGAGGTTGTCGGCGTTGATGTTACCTTCAATAAAGGTTTCGACATGCCGTTTGTCGACAGCCTTGTTTACAGCCAGCGATACGCCGAATTCGAACACCAATTCTGGATGCCGATAGAAATCCGGCTGGCCGGCCTGGTTAAAATCCCACTACCGGGTCTGCCTCCATTATTGTTTTCATATACCGGGAATCCGCATGATTACGATTTTAATCTGGTTCATAAAGAAAAAAGATTTGATGAATATGTCTATGAGGTTGCGGAAAATGCCGATGATCTCGATTCGGCTCAATGGCTGACCGGCCAGGTGATCCCCCTTTCGATTGACGAGCAGAATGGGTATAAGCGAATTGATTCTATCAAGAATTCCCCCAAACCGCTCTGGAAGACAGCGTTAATGATTCCGCTTGGAGCGCTGGCGCTCGCCACGTTTGCCGAGGATATTTTCCATTTCAACCGGGTTGAGGGCGCCTACCTTGGCGGATATATAGATAAAAATGATATTCTGCCCGGGCTGGACTTGCGCCTTAAATCCGGATGGGCCTTCAAAGGCGAGGTCTGGCAGCACAATTATGAATCGGACTATTATTTATCGAATAAACGCCGACAGAAATTCAACTTTGGCTATCACAAGGAAATAGTTCAGCGGCCGACAATAATTGCCGGTCCGGATAATAATCCGACCATAACTGCTCTTGCCGATAAACTTGACCCGTTTGATTATTTTTTGGAGGAAGGAATTCAGCTCGGTTTTTCAACCAGATTACTCGGAAAAACTGAGCTTGGGTTTGAATATGAAGATTATCTTCAGTCGAGCGCTGAAAACAGCACTGAATTCAGCCTGTTTGGCGGAAGCAGGAAACATCGCCTCAATCCGGCTATAGAAAATGGCCATTTGCGGGCAATATCGGGGAATTTTAGCTGGGATTCCCGGCCGTTAATGAAAAACAAAGGCCAAATAATCAGGCTGAATATCAACTCATATACAAAGTTAAGCGCCGGATACGAATATGCCGGTCCCGATTTTGTAAAGAATGACTTTCATTATAAGAAATTTCATTTCTCATTATTTCACAATCAAAGAATGTTCAATCTGGGTCAGAGTTCTATTTTTCTGTATGGCGGCCTGTCGGATCTGAATCTGCCGCCCCAGAGACAATTTATTGTCGATCACAGCGGCACCGTTTTCTCATCGCCGATTTCTTTTAAGACATTGGGGGAGAATAACTTTTCTGGCAGTAAGGCCGGAGTTGTCTATATTCATCATGATTTCGGCCCGAATCTTTTCCGACTAAGCAACCTTCCCCTTATAAAGAAAATTCCATTTTCACTGGGTTTGCATGGCGGCGCCTTCTGGACAAAATTCGACCGCGCCGATAGTTTTCAGAACTATCCCGGCTATATGGAAGCCGAAAAGGCTTATTATGAGGTTGGGTTTTCTATAGGAAAAATAACGGCCTTTCGATATCGGCTGTTTTTTACCTGGCAATTATCAGATTACCGGACGGAAAAATTCGCCATATCATTGGGGGGAGATCTGTTTTAATCCCGATGTCCCGGCTTCGGAGATTCGTTCAAAAATCTCGGTTATTATCTGCCGCCGCAATTCCGGGCTTGTGTCAAGGGTGGGTTTTATCGTCAGAAGGCCCGGGGGTGATACCTCTTTGATTCTGACAATTTCGTCAGAATCGACATTTTTGTCGGGCAATAACAGCGTCGTTGGGATGTTTACAGGTGCGATGTCATCAGCCGAGGTTCTATCGAATGAATAGCCAGATAGCTTCTGGTACCACCAAAAATAGACCATATTGCTTAACGGGATCGATAACGCCTCTGTCAGTTCTTTTCTTTTATCAATCCATCGGCTCGAAGACAGGTATGGGTCGATTGCAATCACCGCCGAAATGCGGTTTTCATCATGCCCGGCCTTAATGACCGCATCGCCGCCAAGTCCAAAGCCGATAGCTATTATCGGGTAGGCCAGCTTTTCATGAATATTTAAATCGGCGATAAGTTCCACCAGATCATCCCCTTCATAATTCCCGGCAAAGTGATAGCTTCCGCCCGAAAGTCCGCAGGCTCTCTGGTCGTAAATAATTACATTCAGCCCCGAATCCATAAGAGGATTAACATATTCCACGAGGGCCGTCCTGTCAGTATCATCGGGATGAAGCAAAATGACCGTCCCGGCGGCAGAGTTGTAAAAAGATGAGTCGGGTTCGAAATACAAGGCCGCCAGCCTGATATTGTCATTGGTCAGGAAAATCAGCGTATCCGGATTCAAACCGGCCTCAATAAAGAAACCGGGATCGTTTACCGGCATATATTCCGGATCTTCGAACTTGTCCGCATCCGGGCGGGAAACCATATCCGGAACATTTAATAATGGATAGACAGCATAAAATACTATTAATAGAACGACCAGCACCAGCACGGATGTGGTCTGAACGATTTCTCTGGTTTTTTTGCTCATCAATTTGGCCATAATATTTAAATCCTTAATTCAATTTTAGAAAGATTATATATGTATAGACATATTAAATAATCGGCATCGATCGGCAACCAAAATCTTCGCCTGATGCAAATAAATATGTTTTTATCACTTCCTGTCAATTTGGCATTTTCTGCCAAAGGCCGGTTAATCCGGTTTCGTGATCCGAATCGAATAAAAACCACGTCTGCCTGTTTATCGATAAATGAATGTCATTCATAGCCATTTATGCCTGCCGAATGATTGATTTTTGAGCAATTGCCAGAAAAATCATTGAATTAGTTGTTTTCCCGCATTTTTTCTATTGACAGAATCCTGCTTTCCGTATATATTCAGTTCGAATGATAAAATGTTATGTCCGCAGTTAACCTTGTTAATTAATATAATAAGGTGATTTTGGTCTTCGTAAAACACAAATTCTGAAAGTACATTGCTAAAAGCAAAGTTACTCCATTTCTGCAAGGGCGGCCGAGACCCGCTAAAAAAAAAGGATTCTGTGCAAAACAGAATGTGGACGATTTAGCAAGACTGAATTTAAGGACAATTTTGGCCGATAGGTGATATATAAATCACCTTGGGTGCCGCCAAGAAGATCGAATAATTTCCAGGGGAAGAAGTTTATTGGTTGAGTAGCTAAGGGATTAAGAAAGAAAGTCAACTAACTTAGGGAGGCAAGGAAGATGCCCTACCGTCCAGTAATCTCGTGGCTAAAGCCATTCATGAGTCTCACTTGTCTGCTGATATTGATATCGGCGGGCTCAATCTTTGGTGATGACTTAAGCAGAAGTTATGATTTGGAAGTTTATGTCGGCGATACGACCGGTTCAGCCGGAGAGCAGAATTCGGCTATTTCAATTTATATGAAAAACTGGTCCGATACGGTAGCCGGATATAACATCTGGATTCAGTTAAGCAGGCCGGATATTATGGAATTCCAAACCAGTCTGGAAATTATTCAATATGATGTTTATTATATATATACTGAGTGGGATCCAATAAATCCAAGTATCCCGACCGATTCAGTGGTTGCCTCGCCTTACTGGGTATGCAATCAATGGGTTGGCGACCTGTGCGTTGATTCATCTCAGGAGCTTGGCTACTACAAATGTCTGACTCCTTCATCGCCGCCCGATCCATGCTTAGATTATGTTTTTGTCCCCTGGACCGCCGGTATTGACCCGGTCTATACAACTTTGGCTGAAGCTTTTGTCGGCAATATAGATACGACTAATACTCTTTCGAGCGGATGGGAAATGATTACGACCCGTTCATTAACCGGAAACGGCCAGGATATGCTGATAACCGCTTTTGCCGACCAGCAGGGTCCGCCACCGGATACCAGAACCAAAGGCATCGGTTATCCTCAATATGGATTATTGCCGCTAATAAAAATAAACGGAGATATATTTGATATTCCTGATACCGCCACCAATAGAACCGCCAAAGTTATGATTGAAGCCAGTATTATTGATTATTTTGGATTTTCCGACCAGATCGGCAATTCTATCGGTGTAATTTCGGAGGAAATTGAGCATTACACATATTTTATGTGCGAGCAGTGGCTGGTTCCGGATGAAATTTGCTTTTACTGGAATCGGGTAATGGAAATCGAATGTCCGCCGGAAGGTTGCGATTCGGTTCATGTCGACACCCTCCTGCACGGATTTATGGATGTTGACGAATGCTGTAATCCGACTGGTGACAGCTGCATTTACCATGTCGAGGAATGGGAATGCCCTTCGCAGTTTGAAGGGACCGGCGTCTGGCATGCCGGCAGTATAAAAGTTCAGGATGGCTCAATTACTATCGAACGCGGCCTCTGCGGCGACATGAACGATGATCAGGCCATCAATATTCTTGATATAGTCTATTTGATAAATTACAAATATAAGGGGGGGCCGGAGCCGGTTAATATGGGGATGGCCGACGTCAACCACTGTGACGGGAATATTAATATTCTCGATATTATTTATCTGATTAATTTTAAGTATAAAGCCGGACCGGAGCCGGACTGCTGTGGATAATAGGAAATTAAACCGAATTTTAATTTAAGCTTTATGGGTCTTTAACAAAAAGAAGAAATTTTAGAAAAATAAAGAAAGGAGGTGGCACCTTAAAGAAGTAATTTGAACACGCGCTCAGAAGAAAGAACCTTGTTTATTCTTCATAATTCGAAATTGGCGCTTTCATTGGCTTGTGGCTCTCGCCGATGGGAACGGATGTGATTTCGAAATTACGAGGGGGAAAAGATGATTCACAAGAATCATCACAAGCAAGAATGATTAGATTAGTTATTAACGAAACAAAATAGGAGCACAAGATGAAGAGAATTTCATTATTACTTGCTTTATCTTTTGTACTTCTTTCTTTTGGGCTTGCTAACGCCATTGGCTTTGATTGTGATGTAGAGCCTGGAAATTCCTTTGTAGACGGTGTCAACACCTACTACTATGGTAATACAGACATGTACATCGCCATTGGCATGCAGAATACCGAAGCGACCTACCAAACCGGATTCAAACTGGGTTTTGAATTCACCACTCCGAACGGAGCGGTGATGACTCACGTTGTTCCCGGCGGTGGTAGCACCCAAGTACCATCAATCACGCTTCATAATGGTTGGAATGATGATCCAACCGACCTGACCCGTTACTGGAAATCGCTGCATGTGCTTGCTGCCGCGGATTGGGATGGCACCCTGCCGGATAATTTCAGCAATGACGTTCTGGGTGAATTCTCATCAACCGGCGGCTGGAGTGCGTTAGATCTCACCATGCAGGATCGCTATCGCATTCACATAAACGTCGCGACTCCCGGACCGGATCCGACTACCGACGTTCGTACAGTTTGCGTCGATGAATTTCCCGCAGACTGGCTATTTCCGGAACCGCAGGATTTCGGCGGCCCGTACTGCTTTGACTTCCTGACCGCCCCGAACTTGGGTCCGACTGTCAATGGCACTCCGCTCTCGCTGACAACCCCGCACCACGTTGCCTTCGACAAGACCTATGCCATTACCGATGCGGAATCAGATCCGATTACCGGCGTTGGCGCGGTTGACGAAGATAACAATCCGATTGGAACACCGACGTTGGTTGGAAGCAGCATTCACTGGGTTTTTGACCCGCCATGCTCATGGGTTACCGATGGTCTGTCACACGTCGTTAAGCTGTATGCCGAAGATGCCGGTCATACCTATCCGAATGTCACCTTTGCCGAAATTTCACTTGAAGCTACCAATAGCGCTCCAGTGATTGCCGGCGATTGTGGCGCTGAAATTACGGTCGGTATTACTCAGACCAAGATTGCCAATTTCACGGCGACCGATGCTAACACAGGCGATACCAAGAGCTGGGATGCTGTTCCTGACGTAGTACCTGATGGTCCTTACAGCATTGTTGACGGCGTTCTTACCTTTACACCGGCGGCTACTGATGACGGCAAAATTATTACCTTTACCGTTAGTGTTACCGATTGTGCCGGTGAAGTTGATGATTGCACCATTGAGTTCACTATCATCAGTCAGCTTCCGTTCTTTATCGTAATCGAAGCTGAAGACGGCACTGGCGACGGTGTCTATCTTGGCCACCATGCCTATGTTGATGTCTCCCAGATTCAGGGTTCCGAGCACAACCTCGGCTTTGACTTCCTGATTGCTTATGACAACTCAGCTCTGGCTTTCATGGGAGCCAATGGCAACCCGGTTCTGTTCAATATTCCTGGCGAATATGAATGGGAATACTTCACCTATCGCTTTGTCGATAACTGCGGCGGTTCCTGCCCGTCAGGTATGCTCCAGGTTGTCGCTATTGCCGATCAGAATGATGGTGTTCATAGCCCGCTATTGACAATTCTTCCGGCTGATTTTGTACTGTTCACGCTCGACTTCATGGTCACCAATGACTACACATTGGAATGCTCGTTTGTGCCGATCTCCTTCTTCTGGAGAGATTGCACCGACAACAGCATTGCCATGAATTTCAGAAGCGATCCGCCATTGGTCGTGAAACAGGCGATTTCGAGAGACGTCTTTGGTTATAACGGCGGCTATTTCGTGATTACCAATCCGACTTTTGGCTGGCCGACCTATTATGGCGCACAGGAAGAATGTCTGAATATTGTTGAACCCAAGGACAACATTCCTTTCATCGATTTCTTTGACGGCGGAATCAAGATCATCTGTTCGGATGATATTGACGCTCGCGGTGATATCAACCTGAACGGCGTTGACAATGAAATTGCCGACGCAGTCGTCTTCACCAACTACTTCATCTATGGTATGGCTGCATTCACAATTAACATTGAAGGCCAGAAGGCTGCCACCGACGTTAACGCCGATGGTATTCCGCTTTCGGTTGCCGACCTTGTTTATTTGATTCGTGTAGTAGTTGGCGACGTCCTGCCGATTCCGAAGTTGACCCCGAATCTAGTCGAAGCCAACTTTGGTCATAATGGACAGTCAGTTACCGTTGATGCCGAGCTTGGCGCGGCTCTCTTTGTCTTCGAAGGCAATGTAGATGTCCAGCTGGCTCAGGATGCGGCCCACATGGAGATTAAATCAGGTGTTGTCAATGGAAACACCAACGTCCTGGTTTACAGCTTCGAGAGAGGCGCGACATTCAGCGGCAACATTCTGAACACTCAGGGCAATCTGATTTCGGTCGAATCAGCTGACTATAATGGCTCAGCTTATAAGACCGTCATGGTCCCGAGCACGTTCAGTGTCAAGAGCTATCCGAACCCGTTCAACGCTGCCGCCAGCATTGAAATGGCCCTCCCGGTTGCTTCCAACTGGAACCTGGCCATCTACAACGTTGCCGGTCAGAAAGTTGCCGAGTTCTCAGGCTTTGCTGAAGCTGGTATCAATACTGTCATCTGGGATGCTTCAACATCAGCTTCCGGTATCTATTTCTACAAAGTCACGACCAATGAAGGTTCGATGACCAAGAAGATGGTACTGCTGAAGTAGCTTTATGAAAAATTCTCGCAGGGAGGGCTTGTCCCTCCTGCGAGAATAAAAACAGGAGTAACTAACTGGAATAAAATAGATAACGAGAGAAGAAAGAGTAAGAAGACAATTATTCAGGAAGACCTGATGGCCCGCAAAGATAGCATACGAACAAGCCAGCAAAGACGCATGGGCTTTTTTATTTTTGGGGCAAGGATCGCCAAAGTACCCGCATGCAATTACTTGCAAATTTTAGGTAATAGTCGTAACAACTCTTTGGAAATATCTTCTATCCTCACCGTCTGTATTTTGTGGTTTTGTAAAAGGGAATGCGAATAGGCCGTTGATAAGAGACTGAGTAAGAAAAAAATTATTGTAACCGATTGTCCATCAAGAGCTATAAGGAATTAGTTCTCAGCGGACAGGGTTAAAAAAATTAAAATTTGTCAGGACGGCCTGACGCGATGTAGGAAACATTGTGATTGGCAGATTTGGTCTGATAATTGCTTGTAAACGAAGTGACTAAGTCTGCAAGTGAGGAACCAAAAAACTTGAAGAGTGTTCATAAAATTGTCATAAATACTGTTCTTGCGTTGTTGACAGTAGCGACGCTGGTATCGGCAGAAACTCAGGCGAATACCCCGCCGGAATTTAATGCAGTTTCCCCGCAGACTGCTCCTGAGGGAGCCGATTTTAGTTTGAGGATTACTGCCTCGGATCTTGATGGCGACCCGATCTCGATTATGGCGATTTCGCGCCCGTCGGTTTCCAGCTTTGTTGATAATGGAAACGGCACGGCCGATCTCCTCTGGAACCCTGACTATCTGGGACCGAATTCATCGGACGGCTCCCCCTTCAGTCTGTTGTTTCTGGCCAGCGACGGGATGTCCTCAGATCAGCTTCAGGTGGTAATTAATGTTTTGAACAGCAATAGAAATCCGGTGATTAATTCCATTGGAGCGGTCGAATATGTTGCCGGAGATATGGTTTCCATAACCATTTCGGGAGCCGATCCTGATAGCGACCCGCTGACCTGGAGACTGCTTACTGCTCCGACTGAAGTGTCGTTTAGTTCGGGTATTAGTGCTCTAATAGACTGGCAGACAGTTTACGCCGATTCCGGTCTGTATGATATAAGTGTAGAATTAGCTGATAGTTATGGCGCCAGGGACACTGTCGATTTTGATTTGAGAATTTTGCCAAAATCAATTTATGAACTATCCATTGATATTGTCTCGGCCTTTCCGGGTGAAATCGTTGATATGGGTGTTAATTTGATGAATCTGGAGGAAGTCTCGGGATTTAATTTGCTGATCAATTATGATATTTCGGCTCTGATATTGACAAAGCTGACCGATATCGGCACCAGAGCTGAATCGTTTGAATATTTCAATTACAGCCTGAATAATGATAATATCAAAGGGGACATTCAGATAATAGGTATCGCCAACATTGATAATGGGGTGGTAACTGAAAATCTGCTTGAGGGCGAGGGTCCGCTTGCCAATTTTTCTTTCTATGTCACCAATGACCTGACCTTTTCCGGCTATTCCGTGCCTGTGACATTTGCCTTTCGCAATCTGATAACAAATAGCGATAATACTCTGACCGATCCTCTTGGAGGCATGATTGCCCAGGAGGCAATTAATTATTCCAATGGCTATATTGCTATCCAGCAAGTGGATATCAGTGGTCTGGGCGACATCAATTTGAATGGAGTAACCTTTGAAATAGCCGATGCAATCTATTTTATAAATTTCTTTATCGATCCGGGGGATTTTCCATTAGGTCCGGAACAGAGAGCGAATACCGATGTCAATCGGGACGGCTTGACCGCCTCGGTGGCTGACCTGGTTTACTTTATGAATTATCTTCTGAATCCGGATGGAAATAGCAGCAAACTCAGGGTTCCGAGTGATCCGGTGGAAGTTTTGACATCGACCTCGGCCGGGAATTTCAATATCTCAACCAATTCGGATATTGAACTTGGCGGCCTGGCAATTACATTGGAATCCAATGAGTTAATTGATTCTCGTATAATAAATATTGCCAATATTGACGGAATGACGGTTAAATCAGCCGTCGATGGCAATTTATTGCGACTCCTTATATATAGTGAGAACGGTCGCAGTATTCCGTCAGGATTGAATAATATATTTACCATAAAGAATGATAATCAGTTGACCATCAATAAGATAGAGCTTTCATCGGCTGATGGTGTTCCATTGAAAACGGCTATCGATAATTCATCTCATGTTATTGTGCCAGATGGATTTAAACTTAATCAGAATTATCCGAATCCGTTTAATCCTGCGACAGAAATTAGTTTCAGTTTGCCGAAATTGTCGAAGGTTAACCTGACGGTATATAATGTGCTGGGACAAGAAGTGAGGACTCTGATTGAAACATCGCTTCCATCCGGGAATTACAGTGTGGTCTGGGATGGGCGAAACGGTCAGGGTATATCTGTTTCCAGCGGCATTTATTTTTATATGCTGAAGGCAGATGAATTTGAGGCCAAACGCAAAATGTTACTCATGAAGTGAGGTTCCTATAAATGCTTGGAAAAGACCATCAAAAAAATAAGAATTTTCTGAGGAAATCATTGAAATTCAGAAGGATTCCAATTTTAATTCTTTTGCTATTATTCATGTTTGGCGGTATTGCCCATTCACAATTGATGATTGACAGCGTTAATTATGCTATTGATATCGGCGATGCGTTTGGCCTGCCGGGGGATACGGTTGCTATTCCTATCCAGCTGAAAAACCCGATTCGAATCGGCGCATTTTTGTTTCGGTTTACTTATGACAGTACTGTAATTGTGCCGTTGCCGATGGACGGCTGCCCGACCGACGCCTGTGTGGGATACTGCTGCGACTCATCCGGTATTGATCCTGATGCGACGGTTTATGATAGTGTACAGATGATTGGAGCCGGTCTGACCACGATTTTCAAAGATTCTTCCGGAATATATTGCTCGCCGTTTTATAGTCCAAAAGACGTTCCAAAGGTTTTTGCCCTGCATGATCCGGGCGATGACAGCATGCATGTTGAGGCTATATTTGTACAGTTTTTGGCGGCTATACCGCCGCAGGATGAATGCCGTTTGCAATATTGGACCCGCCCCTATGTCGGAATTAAATCCGATTCGGTCGGCACTCTTGCCAATGTAATGTTTAGAGTGAAACCGGGCGCTACTTCAGGGCAAACCATTTTCCTGCACGTGGAAGATTATCGGCCGGAATATCAATTCGATCCCCTGCCCGATTACCGCGATAATCAACTTTCCGATACGACCGGAACGGTTGTTATCAGGCCGCTGGGAGCCTTTGGGTTTGGGCGTTTTACGGTTGGCGATACTCCGCCGCCGGAGCCAGACT
>Ga0105099_10002196_pt1 | contig 11701 bp, 9 predicted proteins | sample PPLLak3cmMay2015_2_FD_79138 | JGI IMG/M metagenome (GOLD analysis project Ga0105099, IMG submission 79138) | Freshwater sediment microbial communities from Prairie Pothole Lake near Jamestown, North Dakota, USA - PPLs Lake P8 Core (1) Depth... | ecosystem: Environmental > Aquatic > Freshwater >...
GCATCCCGGTTACCTATGTGTGTGATTGGGATGCCCACCGTCGCTACCTGGCTGACGACACCAGCCTGATCCCTGAATTACAAGCAGAACTTGCCCATATCGTTTCCCCAGATGGTAAGTATGCCATCCGTTCCTCGGCCAATATCGAGGATGGCCTGGAGCGTTCCTTTGCCGGGCAATTCAAATCGGTATTGAATGTTCAGGGTGTCGATAACATCCTGCAAGCCATCTGGTCCATATGGTCATTGGCACAGGCTCCGGGGGTGCATACCTACCTGGAACGGCACAGCATCCCGGATAGCCAGCTCCGCATGGCCGTCATCGTCCAGGAAATGGTAAAACCGGTGTTTTCCGGTGTGGCCTTGAGCAAGAATCCGGTTACCGGCGGTGATGAGGTGGTAGTGGAGGCTGTCAAGGGGGAAGGCTCGCGCCTGGTCCAGAGTGGAATCACACCGGATCGCTGGGTCAATAAATGGGGCTACTGGCTGGAGAAGGCCGAACACTCGGAAATTCCCATCCATTTGATCGAGCAGGTTGTCAAAGAAACGAAAGAGATTGCCAACCGTTTACACCATCCCGTGGATATGGAATGGGTCTATGATGGCCAGGAACTTCACTGGGTGCAAATGCGCCAGATTACTGCGCTGAACAGCCGGAACATCTATTCGAACCACATCCCGCGCGAGATGTTGGCAGGAATGATCAAGCCACTTATTTTTACTGTAAATATTCCGCTCATCAATAGCGTTTGGATCCGCCTGATCAGTGAAATAACGGGTGATCTGGGTATACAGCCGGAAGACCTGGCTAAATCGTTCTATTACCGGGTCTATTTCAATATGGGTGTGTTCGGGAATATTTTTCAGGGTTTGGGTCTTCCGGCTGAATCCGTGGAAATGCTAATGGGCATCCTGCCGCGGGGTACGGGGAAACCCAGCTTCAAGCCGAGTGGAAAGACATTCTCGCGTCTGCCTTGGGTATTTGCCTTTCTCGTGGATAAATGGCGGTTTGGAAAGAAGATGGAACGTGGTTTGAAAGGCCTTACGCCGCGGGTCCAGGCCACACCGTACCAGAACCTTGATGGCTGGAGTTTCAGCGAGCTTATTGCGGCGCTGGAACGCCATTATCAGTTGATGCAAGAGGTGGCCTACTATAATGTTGTAGGCCCGCTATTAATGATGTTGTATAACCGCTTTCTTGGGAACCAATTATCCAAGATCGAGGTGGATAGCAACAATTTCGATTTGACCGAAAACATGGCGGAACTTTCCAGTTATGACCCGGCTACGTACATGCGCGAACTCAACAAGGAGTTCCGCTCCTTTTCACCTGAAATTCAGAATCGCATCCGAACCATAGGATTCGATGAGTTCCGGAAAATGGATGGGGTGGGGGATTTTCCTGAGAAAGTAACAGAATTCATCGAACGTTTTGGCCACTTGAGTGATAACGGTAACGATTTCTCTGCCACGCCCTGGAGGGAGAATCCTGAGCTGGTTATGAAAATGCTGGTCGATTTCGAGCCGTCGAAAGATGCCAAGGGACAGAAAGTCCGTTTGATTGATTTGAAATCGCGCAGATCAGTGGGTGCGAGGTTTCGACTCTTCTATAACCGGGCGCGTGAGTTCCGGTTGCTGCGCGAGCAGGTCAGCAGGTTATATACGTATGGTTATGGGCTGTTCCGCTACTATTACCTGGCTTTAGGAGGGCACTTTGTACGCATGGGTTTGCTGGATTCCGCGGCAGATATCTTCTACTTGACCAACCAGCAGGTACATGGTATTGCTTCTGGTGCACAGGCTCAGGAAGATTACCGTGCAATCGTTACGCAGCATAAATCAGACATGGAGCGCTTCCAAAACATCCAACTACCTACCGTCATCTACGGGGATGAATTGCCGCCTGTACGGGATTCATCTGTGGATGTGTTGGTCGGGGTGCCGACTTCCATCGGTTGTTACACGGGAAAGGTAAGGGTCGTAAAAAGCATCCAGGATTTCTCCAAGGTCAAAAACGGCGATGTGCTGGTCATCCCGTTTTCGGAAGTGTCCTGGTCGCCGTTGTTCGCACGAGCGGGAGCGGTTGTGGCCGAATCCGGAGGATTGCTCTCGCACAGTTCCATCGTCGCCCGCGAATACGATATCCCGGCAGTGGTCTCCGTTGAGGGGGCGACCCGCCTGCCTGATGAAACGCTGGTCACTGTGGATGGCCACAAGGGTGAAGTTCTCATCCATAAATCATAGAGGAAAGTGGAAGATTCGGTTCCCGCGAGGTGAAATCCATGCCCATTCTTGAGGCTACCCAGGTTCAAAAGCATTATCAATTAGGCCAACATACCATTCTGGCATTGGCGGGGGTCGACTTTACGGTTGAAAAAGGGGAATTCGTTGCGATCATGGGTCCATCCGGGAGCGGAAAATCAACCCTCCTGCATTTGCTGGGTGGATTGGATACGCCGACAGAAGGGGAGATCACGCTTGCCGGGAAACAGCTTTCGAAACTCAATGAGTACCAGACGACGCTCGCCCGCCGGCATAACGTTGGTTTCGTATTCCAATTCTTTAACCTCATTCCAACCTTGACCGCTGAGGAGAACATTCAGCTACCGCTCATCATTGATGGGAAAGATCCCCGAAGATTTGGCGAGCGCCTGGAACAGATCCTGGAGCTGGTTGGGCTAACAGATCGCCGTCACCACAAACCCGACCAATTATCGGGTGGGCAGCAGCAACGCGTTGCATTGGCAAGAGCTCTGATCACAGAACCCGCAATTGTCTTGGCGGATGAACCAACCGGGAACCTGGATACCAAATCCGGGACGGCGATCATGGAACTGCTCGAGCGATCATGTCGTGAACTGAACCAAACGGTCATCGTGGTTTCGCATGATCCAAGGGCAGCCGCTTTTTCCAACCGGGTCATCTTCCTGCGGGATGGATTGATTGTGCGTGAGTATAAACCTGCTGCTCGATTGCCATTTGCCAAGCGATTGAGTGCCATTATGTCCACCATGCAGGAATTGGAACAATAACGCCATGTCCCTGTTGCGCCAGATCCGCCTGTTAACCTTACGCTCGATGCGAGCGCGCTCCACACGTTTTGTGTTGAGCACCTTCGGTATCGTTCTGGGAGTGGCGGTGATGTTGGCGATCACGGTCACGAACCAGGCTGCCCTTGACTCGATTGTTGAGCTCTTTGCGAGCACTGCCGGAAGAACAAACCTTGTCATTGCCAGCGCGAACCTGGATGGGACCGGCTTTCCCGAACGGGTTTTGCGTTCCGTTTCCAACCATCCTGAGATTGCTGTAGCTGCCCCGGTTCTTCAAGCCTATACGGTATCGGCGACTGACGTACCCCCCGACCAGCTTGGTCTGGGCTTGTTAGGAACCACTGCCGGCGGTTTGCTCCTGCATGGGATTGATCCCGAGATCGATATACGACTGCGTGACTATATACTGGTTGAGGGGGTTTTCCTTCGTCGCGACCTGGATGCCCGCGAGATCGTCCTGGTGGCCGACTTTGCCGAAGATCAGGAAGTGGTTGTTGGTGATTGGTTTGGCATCCTGACTCCCAATGGAGTGGAAAGCCTGAAGATTGTTGGCCTGATGGCACGCGAGGGGCCGGGGCAAACCAACAATGGGTACTTCGGCGTGATTCCATTGGGAACAGCGCAAGAATTATTCAATCGAAGTGGGAAATTGGATCAAATCGATCTCCTGGTAGTGGATCCCAATCCGACCACGGACGAACTGGAGAACCTGCGCAGCGGCCTTCAGTCCCGCCTGGGAAAAGAAATATCTATCACGTTCCCGGCTGGCCAGGGAGAACGCATGACCCAGATGCTGCAGAACTACCAGATCGGCCTGAACTTCATGAGCGGCATTGCCCTGTTCGTCGGGGCTTTCCTTATCTACAATGCCTTTGCCATGACGGTTGTGGAGCGCACACGGGAGTTTGGCATGCTGCGCACCATCGGGATGGGGCGCGGTCAGGTGACCGGGCTTGTTCTGCTGGAAGCAGGTTTCCTTGGAGTGATTGGATCCCTCCTGGGTGTTGGCCTGGGAATCTTCCTGGCACAGGGGTTGGCGGAATTGATGGGCATCATTTTAAATCAGGATTTGGGCAGAATCGATGTGCCGCCAACCGATATGGTGACCAGCGCCCTGGTGGGCTTGGTGGTGACTTTTCTGGCTGCGGGTATACCTGCCATCCAGGCGGGCCGGGTTTCCCCAATGGAAGCCCTTAGAATCCGGGCCAAGGCGAACGAAGGCTGGTTGAGTCGGCGAGGTTGGATTGGGGGATTGTTATTGCTCCTGGGTTCCACTGCATTGTTGATCGTCAACCCTTTCCCGTACGATGTGCAATTCCGCCTCGGATCCATGACGGTCTTCGGGTTGTTCAGCGGTGTGACATTGCTGATTCCAGTCACGGTCACAACCTGGGAACGGTTGACCCGTCCAGTGGTAAGGTGGCTGTATGGCAGCGTTGGCAGCCTGGGCAGCCGTAATGTTCAGCGTTCACGACAGCGCACAACATTGACGGTGGCCGCCTTGATGGTGGGGGTGGCGATGGTGATCATGACGAGCGGGATGACCGATTCCTTTGCTTCCGATCTTAAAATCTGGATACAATCCTACCTGGGCGGTGATCTGTACGTCAGTTCATCCATCCCCCTGCGGAATGACCTGGCTGACCGGATCGAATCCGTTAGTGGGGTTGCCGCTGTCGCCCCGATCCGGTATTTCGATGTCGAACTGGTGCTGCCGGGTGGCGAGAAGGAACAGATCGATTTCATGGCGTTCGAACCGGTTAGCTATATCCAGGTGACAAGTTTCGTTTTCAGCGATGAGGACACCAATCCGGAAGAGGTGGTGCAGCAACTGGAACAAGGAAATACGGTACTGATTTCGAGTGTGATTTCTGAGCGGTATGGCCTGCAACTTGGCGATAGCGTACACTTGCAGACCCGCAGTGGTGTACATGCCTTTCGTGTTGTGGCTGTGGTGGTCGATTTCTACAACCAGGGGTTGGTTGTCCAGGGAAGCTGGAATGATATGCGCCGGTATTTTCGAATCAACGATGCCACCACATTCCTCGTGAAGGTGAACGCGGGTGCCTCCATCAGTGATGTACAAGATCGTATCGATCAACAATATGGGAAGCGTTACCAGTTGATCCTGGAATCGAACCAATCCATTCGGGAGCGGGTATTTACATTGATGGAACAGGCCTTCAGTATGTTCGATGTGATGTCCCTGATCGCCATCGTGGTGGGTTCCCTGGGGATTGTCAATACACTCACGATGAGCGTCATGGAGCGGATGCAGGAAATTGGCATGCTGCGGGCGATCGGCATGACCCGTGCCCAACTGATCATCATGGTGTTGGCAGAAGCAGGACTGATCGGGATCATTGGCGGCATCCTGGGCTTGGGGACAGGTGTGATCCTGGCGCGCATCCTTTTCATCGGCATGACAACCATGTCTGGTTACCAACTGACTTTCATCATGCCCCTGAGCGGATTATTTTTCAGCCTGGTGGCAGCCCTGGTAATCTCTCAACTGGCGGCGGTATTACCAGCCAGACGGGCAGCCCGGGTGAAAATTTTGGAGGCTGTCCAGTATGAATGATTCCCTCCGGTAAATTTGCTATATTAGCTCAGAAGTTTAAATGATCAAATCTTGAAAATTCAGTGGCCGAACAGAAAGAGACTGCCCGGCTCGCTTGTCAAGATAATCCTGTGCGAGCACAAGTACAAAGAAAACGGCGAGTGGGTGTACGGGTGTGGATTCGTGCTGGAAAGAGAATGAAGAACAACAGTTGCGGATAATCTCCCCTTTTCATCCTTCATCTTCCTGAATTCGTGTTTTTGCAGACACTATGGAAACCTACACTCTTCCTCTGGCTTTATTGGACTACGTGCCCAACATTGCTTTCCTGGTCGGCGCGTTATTCCTCGTGCGGACTATGCGCCTGGCACTCGGCGCTCCCTGCTCGCGGGTTTGCATGACCGGGTTGCTGCTGATCTTCTCCGGTGGCATGCTAAAGGCAACCTGGAAGCTGATCTACACTCTCGGCATGGCCGACATCCAATGGATGAGTGAAATCCAGTTCATCCTGCTGGCCCCCGGCTTCCTGGCCTTGCTGGTGACCACCATCCTGCTGGCTCGCACCAAGCCATTCAAGGCCCCCGCCATCATCTTGGCGATCGCCCCGTGGAAAATTCCCTTGCTTGCCATCATGACCCTCTCCAGCCTCGGCGCGCAGGGTATCCTGACCTACATTTCCTTCAAACGCAAGGCACCGCTGGCAGCTTCCCTTTTCATCGTGGCTGTGCTGTGCATGCTGGGGATGAGCGGCATGGCCAGCGGCAGCGAACAAACCGTTGCTGCGCAATGGATCGAAGAAACCATGAACTCCATCGGGCAGATCGCCTTTGCGGCAGCCTGCTGGCTGCTCTACCGTAATTACACTTTTGAAATGACAAACTGAATGAGTGGCACCATGGACGACAAGAAACTCAAGAAAAAATATGGCAAGCAGTACGGCTACGAAGTCCTGTTCAAGAACCAGCCCGGGAAGGCTACCGGGAAAGTCGGCGTAATCATCGGCGAACTGGGCATGCCGGAGGATTACGAGCCGGAGTTCTACATTCACTTCATGAGGCACGTTTTCGAGTACATCCTGCCCCCCTTCCTGGTCAAAATGATCCTCGCCGACCGCGGGACGGGTCTCATTGACCCTGAGAACCCGCTGGCGCGCCAGGAGTTCAAGCCAAAACAGTTGATCGATGGCAATGGCTCCTTCACCAATAAAGCGGGTAAACCTTACGTGGAATGTGAGTACAAGTGGGTCAAAGCCAACAAGAAGAACCCGTGGGATCACGGTTACTTCCTCTACAAGGGAGATGGACCGAACGGCTTCCCCGATGTGTGCGACAAGGTTGGGGCAAAAGTGGTTGGCTGGTATTACGGACACCTGATGCCCGAGAAGAAGGTGTCATGGCGGAGCCAACTGCGCAAGGTATACGATGAAGCCGTTGCGGAACTGGGCAAACGTTTCCCGGGAACCGAGTTCCGCAATGTTTATTACACAGATCCATTTCCCATCAAGAACGCCGTCGATGGATTACTGGCATCGGGCTGTGAGACCATTGTTTACCAGAACATCGACAGCGCGGTGTACAGCGACTTTGAGGATTTCGGCCACTCGTTGGTGAAGACCTACGAGTATGTGGCAGGACGCGCCAAGGTCATCATGGCCGACCAGGTTGGGAACCAGAGTCCCATGCGGGAGGCATATGCCCAGATTTTGACGGACCAGCTCAAAGGTCTACGAAAAGATGCGAGCATCCTGGTTATCATCTCGCGACACGGGCATCCATTCAAGAAGGAGACGCAGGACACGCACGCCGCGCTTTACCGTGAGCCCCTCATGGCGCGCATCCGCGCAGTGATGTCCACGTGGCAGGGCAAATGGGAGATTGTCACCTCGTCCGATGAATATGCCGATGAATACTGGGACCCGAAGCACACCAAGTTAGAGACCCATACCGCTTATTGCAAAGCCATCGAGGATGGGTTTGACTACGCCATCGAACTGCCCACCGAGTTCACCGCGGAGAACACGGACTTGATGATCTTCCATGCGATGAAGAAGTTCAACGCCTTCCCGGATTATGACCGCAACGCCCCAATCCCCTACCCTGATTGGGAGAAACCGCTGGTGCGGACGTTCCATGATGGAAAGACCACCGGGATTTATGCGGGTTGTCCGGTTGGGCCGTATCGAAAGTACGTGGTGCAAGCGGTTATCGATTCGATCTCGGAAGTTTTGAACAAATAATCATAGGGCTGAACTCGTTTGCCCGAAATCTCAGAGAAAATATGTGTAACCGTTTCGGAGGCGAAGTTGCCGGTGATGGAAGTTTCATCTACAACACCGGCAAGAGCGCCGCAAAGATGATGACCCTGGGCATCGCTGTGGACTGCTCCGGCTACCACATAAACCTCAATGCTGTGGCTCCCAGCATGGTGCTGACCGGGCTGCACGTGGATGGCGGGATGATGCGTACGCGAATCTAGACATCATCCTTGCCTGAAAGAATCAAGGGGCTGTCAAGAAAGGGCAAGAAAAGACAGGCAAGATTGGCAAGAGGCAAAAAAACTGGCGACCATTGGATCGCCAGTTTTCGTAAATTGTGAGCCATACAAAGTAAACTGTACTAGTTCAGATTTAATCTGACACTCTTGAACCATTCGATATAATAGACAAGGAGTGTCAATATGCGAACGAAGAAAAGATCATCCGCGGATGTTAGCTGCTCGTGCCACCCCCTTTGTACTTTGCCAACAAGGGCGTAATATCCAGTTTGTTCACTACCCGATTGACTACGTGCACCAGATGCTGCTCTGGGATCAATTCTTCCGGGCTTGGGGGCATTAAGCTCAGCTGGTTCAGGTTGTATTGCTTCAAGGTTACTTTGCCATTATTCATGCCCCTATTGGTTTAAACTTTCCCCGTTTTGATGAGGGGGCTGCCTATTCCTTTTTAGACAGCCCCTGATATTTATGGAAACTTCAAAGGATTTCTGGATGCTTGCGATTACTTGGATACCTCGATTTCAACGAAGGCGCTCATTCCCCAGCGTAGACCGGCGGGAATCTCATCCAGTTGGATCGTGACCGTGTAGTAGACCCCTGCTCCTGCCTCGGGACGCAATGCAATTCGAGCCACACTACCCTTCACGGAAACATCCGGAAGGGCGTCGAAGACAACCTTTACCGGATCGCCAATTTGAAGGCGAGCAACATCCACTTCACTCATATCGGTTGTATTGACCAGGAGTGTGGCGAGATCGGCCAACAGGATGACCGGTTGGTTAGGAGCGGCGGCCTCGTAATCTTGAATAAAGATATCCACGATCACACCACTAAAGGGTGCGCGTAGCTCAGTGGATTGCAGGTTTTCCTGGGCGAGTGCCAGGTTGGCCTGGGCGGCAGCCACGGCTTTTTCTGCCACATCGATGTCCCTGTCATCGGCTTCGATATCTTCCAGCTTGGCCAGATTGGCCAACGCACTTGTTACAGCCGACCGGGCATTTGCCAGTGCCGCTTGCTGGGCTCGATCATTTACCTGTGCAAGAACTTGACCCGGTCTAACTTCTTCCCCAATTGCAAACTTCAAATCCAGGTCATAGCCACCGGTTGGAAAGGAAAGATTAGCCCATCGTTCTGGAACCACCTCTCCCAATGCGCTGACGATGTTATCCTCGAGTTCCAATGGGGATTCTGGTGCTGTAGGGTTATCCTCGGTAAGGGTTGTTGGTGCACAACCTGCAAAAGAAAAGACAACCAGGATGGCAACCATGATGGGGAGCAACATACGACCTCTGGACATGTAAACCTCCGCTTGGAATATGATGCTCTATTATTACATGTAATGCCTGATGTGACAACAGATAAATCTCACTTATTTTACCTATATTTGATAATATGTGCCTTGACGAAACCATCTCGAAAGGCTAGAATATGGGCCGCTGGTGAAAACGCCTCCGCCGGGAGGCGTCCTTTTTGCCGAATGAACAGGAAGTTCCTATGGCCAAAGCGAAGAATGTTCCCCCCGTTGAGGAGTTGACCACGCCGGAAGTCGTCAACCTGGTGAATACCCAGGCAGAGCACGTGGATGCCGAGTTGGTGCGCGTCAGCCACAGCCGGGTTGGCAGGATGCACGCGGAAGAGATCGATATCACCCGCAGTGGTGTAATCGGCTTATCCGGCGATCATGTTTCCGGGCGCGATTCGTGGATCGGAGCCGTTCAGGGAGGTCGTGTCACCTTGAACAATGGCGGCGTGGTTGCGATCCAGGCGGAACAAATGACGCTGAACGGGAATGCGGGTCTCGTCCAGGCAAACCAGCTCGATATGGCAGAGGGTTCCACGGTCGGCATCCTTTCTGCCGGGAAGGTGAGCGCCGAAAAGGTGCGGACCGTCCTCCTGCTGGCGGGTAAGGTGGAAGGTACGGTCGAGACTGTACTGGACAACCGCCGAATCCTCCTGGCCAGCCTGGTGGCAGGGATTGCCACCGGAGGCGTGCTCCTGCTGGGCAAGTTCCTGTTCCGGCGCAGGAATCGTTGATCAACCGGCTCCGGCCGGATCTATTCTCAAAAGAGCGATGGTAACCCTTGGATAATAGGGTGAGAGGCGCTCGAGGAAGGTTAATGTGGATACAGTAGTACTCAAAGCAAGTTCCCGTACGGTAATTGGCAAGCAGGTGAGAGCCCTGCGGCGCGCCGGTCAACTGCCGGCTGTCCTGTATGGGCATGATGTCAATCCGACCCCCATTTCGTTGGATGCGCATGATGCAGGAAAAATCCTCGGACGGTTGACAGCTTCCAGCCTGGTGACGATCGACCTGGATGGGAAGGAGTACCCGGCCCTGGTGCGAGAGAGGCAGCGCCACACGATCAAGGGTCATCTGACCCACGTGGATTTCCAGATCGTCTCCATGACCGAGAAGCTCCGCACAGATGTCGGTATTGAATTGACCGGCATTGCCCCGGCAGTCAAGGATTTCAACGCCATCCTGGTGACCAGCCTGGACGCGCTGGAGGTGGAATGCTTCCCGCAGGACCTGCCGGCCAGGATCGTAGTGGATGTTTCGGGGTTGAAGGGGATCGGAGATGGTATCCGTGTTCGTGATTTGGTGATCTCTGATAAAGTTGATATCCTGAGCGACGCGGATGAGATGATCGTAATCGCCACTGCTGCCAGGGTAGAGGTCATCCCCGAGGCAGAAGAAGCCGCAGTTGAAGAAGCGGAACCAGAAGTGATCGAGAAGGGCAAGAAGGAAGAAGAGGAAGGCGAAGAAGCCAAGTAATCCTTGCCTCAGATGCTCAATTTCAGCGGTGCAGAATGATCCCTGCACCGCCGTTTTTTTAAAACAGGAACATGATTATGAGATCGTTCACGTTGGTTCCGGTGGGGCCGGGTTTCAGCAGATCCCCAAGCAGTTCGAAGAAGTGATATGAGTCATTGCGTTCGAGATATTCCCACGGATCTTTTTCCAACTGACATGCGCGAGACAAGCTTTCCCCGGTCACTACTGCGCCAGCGGCATCCGTGGGGCCATCTTCCCCATCGCTGGCCAGTGAAATTAGCATGGCATCCGGGAATTCGCTTAATGGGGGAACGGCAGCCAGGGCCAGTTCCTGGTTTCGCCCACCCAGGCCTGGACCGCGGATGTTGACAGTGGTCTCCCCACCGGCAATGATGCAGGCCGGACGGGGAACGGGTATGCCGCTCCGATGGGCATTTTCCAACACCCCGCACAACCCAACCACTGCCTGGCGCGCTTCGCCCTGCAGGTCAGTCTGTAACAGGAAAGTATGGAAACGTTCCTGCCCGGCCTGTTGCAGTGCAGCCTGGGCGGCCTGCATGTTGTTGCCGACGATCATGTTTTGCACTTTCTCGAATATCCTGTCTCCTGGCTTGGGGGTTTCAGGGTTGTCCGATAGCGCTTGCAGGATGGATGGGGGTTTCATCCCTGCCAGGCGATACCTTTCCAGGATACGGATGGCATCCTCCCGCCGGGATGGATCCGGGGCGGTCGGACCGGATGCGATCGATTCCAGCCGATCCCCAACCACATCCGAAAGGATCAGGCTGATTACCTGTGCCGGGGCAGCCATGCGCGCTACGCC
>Ga0105099_10002198_pt1 | contig 11688 bp, 6 predicted proteins | sample PPLLak3cmMay2015_2_FD_79138 | JGI IMG/M metagenome (GOLD analysis project Ga0105099, IMG submission 79138) | Freshwater sediment microbial communities from Prairie Pothole Lake near Jamestown, North Dakota, USA - PPLs Lake P8 Core (1) Depth... | ecosystem: Environmental > Aquatic > Freshwater >...
TACAGGATCGATCGCGGGCGCTGTTTTGGATCGGAAAAGCCCAAAATGCAGTTGGGAATATCGAATCGGCGCGCGCCTCGTGGGCTCAAGCAGCAGGCGTGGATCCTACCGGGTATTATAGTGAGCGTGCGCGCGACCTGTTGGATGGTCGCACCCCTTTTACGCCTCCTCAGGACTACGACCTCGTGATTGATTGGGATGACAGGCGTCTACAGGCGGAGGATTGGCTGCGAAACACGTTCAGCATGGATTCGCAAGCAGATCTCAGTGGACTCGGTGCATTGGCAGGACAACAGGGATTGCTGCGAGGATTGGAGCTTTGGGAGATTGGAAAATTTACTGAGGCCCGGTCTGAATTCGAGCAGCTGCGGCAGCTCGTAGTTTCAGATCCGGTTCAAAGCTATCAGTTCGCTAATTTCCTGACCAATCTGGGATTGTACCGTTCAGGAATCATGGCCACCCGCCAGGTGCTTAACCTTGCTGGTATGGATGATGCTACCAGCCTGGGTGCTCCAGTCTATTTCAACAATATCCGCTTTGGCACGTATTTTTCAGACCTGGTCATGGAATTGGCAGAAGAATACAACTTTCATCCATTGTTGCTTTTCAGCGTCGTACGTCAGGAAAGCCTGTTCGAAGGTTTCGTCCAATCGTCCGCAGGTGCCAGGGGTTTAATGCAAATAATTCCAGGTACAGGGGATGAGATTGCCTCGAGACTTAAATGGCCAGCAGATTATAAGGAAGAAGACCTTTACCGCCCAATTGTAAATCTGAAATACGGCGTTGACTATTTGGGAAGGCAGCGCGAATTATTCGAGGGTGATTTATTCGCTGCACTCGCCGCTTACAACGGAGGTCCTGGTAACGCTCTGGAATGGAAAAAGCTGGCTCCAGATGATCCAGATTTATTCTTAGAAGTTGTCCGCTTCGAAGAAACCAGAAATTACATTCGTGGGATTTACGAAATCTTCACCATCTACAGGTTCATCTACAATCGAACTCCGTAATATTTCAATTGTTTTTTGAGTTAATGAAAGTAAATCGCACCTGCAATATTTTTGATTCACCGGACATCAGGATCCGGTTGGCAGATTAGGGTGTCTGAGTAGGCATCACTTCGACAGGTGGCGTATCAATATCCACAGGACCGGTGTACAAATACCAATCTACGATTGAGTTGAAACGATCACTGGGATCGTATAATGGACCGATGCTGACACCGCGCACCTGGAAATCGATCCCATACGTGTATACAGGGTAAAAAAGTAATAAAGCCGGTAAATCGCTCCCAAATCGCACCTGGAAGTTCCTGTACAATCTAACACGCTCGTCGAAGTCAAGGGTCACCCGGGCACGTTCGAGGTATTCACTCACCTGCCTGTCATCCCATTTCGAGTAATTCTGCCCCTGGGTGATTTGAGCCTGGTGCCAGAATGGATATGGATCAGGATCAGGAGAACGTGCAAGGTTGATTTCGACCAGGGCAGCCTCATAATCACGTGAATCCAAATTTTCCTCTATCAGCTCATCTATCGGTACTGGCACAGTTGTTACTTCGACGCCGATTTTCTTCCAATCCTGGCTAATCTGATCGGCGATACTGGCGTAAAGCTCCGATTCCGGGTATACCATCTCAAAAGAGAGTGCCACCCCTTCTTTTGAGCGCACCTGTCCACCCTCGGACGGGATAGTATACCCAGCCTTTTTTAGCAGTTCAATTGCTGCCTGTGGGTCATATTCAATTTGAGTTATGCCGTCATAATACGCCCAGCTCTCGGGAAAGATAGGGCTATGCGCAATAATTGCCTGCCCTCCCATGATGCGGTCGGCTACCCAACGCCGGTTCAGGCCAAACATTAATGCCCGACGTATCTCCGGATCGCTCATAAACGGCGCACCTGGTGAGTCGAGGTTTAGGAAAACCATTACAATCCTGGGTAAGCGTGAAGAGTATAAATCAAGTTGCGGTTCTTTCAAGGCCTGGGGAAGAATGTCAATCGATATTTCCCCTATGCCCATCACGTCACCATTCTGATACGCCTGCAAAGCCGAACCAGAGTCTGGGAAATACTTAAAAATCACTGTTTCCAGGAATGGGATCTTCCCATAATAGTTTGGGAATCCTCCCAGTTTTATACTTTCAATTTCTCCGTTGTTTGACGTTATAGCTTCAAACAAAAACGGCCCGCTGCCAACCGGTTGTAGATTGAACGGGTGGTCGATGATTTCTTCGGCCGACAATCCCCCCAGAATATGCTCTGGCAAAATCCCGAATGCCAGGTAATCGAGGAACGGTGTAAATGGTTCTGGAAGTATAAATTGCAGTGTCTTCTCGTCTAAATCTTTTACTTCCACGCCATTCCAAAACTCGCGTAAATCTTCCGGAAGTGGGATTTCTTCATCACGCATGAGTTCGACGGTGAAAATTACATCATAACTGGTTACCGGTTCACCATCATGCCAGACCGCATCCGGCCTGATGGAGAAATTATACGTTTCACCATTTTGTGAAATCCCCCAGGTTTCAGCAAGATCTCCTTGGGGTAATCCGCGATGGTCAAATTTAATTAAACTGCTGAAGATCAGGCGATCGACATCACGATCGACCTGGTTGTAATAATCGAGCACCGGGTTTAGACGCCTCAGCTGACCTATCAGGGCTTCGCTGTATTCACCCCCGCTTTGAGGTTCATCGATCGGCAGTGGATTTACAATTTCAAGCTGGCTCTGCTGTCCAAACAGCAAGATTCCAATTGCAACCAATGCAACCAGGACGATCAGCAGTTGCCAGCGTAACTTCTTCATTTGTGAATTAACAGGATATCCGGCATTGCGTAACCAGAATTATCCTATTGATTGAAGTGGAATGTGGGAAATCACAAAACTAGCTTGACCAAAGGAAACGTAGAGATCCCCCGGTTTTATCCTGCGACTGCAGTGGCTAAAATCGCGAGGAGAAAAAAAAGTAAACTCAAACCAATGGTAACCCGAAAAAGGACTTTCTCAATACCGCGCCGGGCTGTAAAAACCCCACCTGTATCACCGCCCATGAAACCTCCTAATCCTGCGCCTTTGCTCTGCAATATAACGCTCGCGATTAATGCGATTGACGTTATAATTAACGCGATGTCCAGATATACTTCCACACCAGCCTCCTGAGATTTATCTTCGAATCGTAATTGCAGCCGGAATTAAACCTTCTCGGTTCAAAGCAGGGGCGATTATACCTTTCGTCAGGCGAATAGTCAAACCTTCGAGATTATAAATGCATGAAATAACCATAAACCTTCATATGCATACCACTTATTCTGATGGTTTCGGAAGCCATACAGACATCGCGCTGGCAGCAATTAAAGCAGGTATTGATGCGGTCATCGTCACAGATCATAACGTGCTCGTTGAAGGAAAAGAAGAAATTATAGAGAAAGATGGCCGTCGGTTGTTATTTCTGGTCGGCGAAGAAGTGCATGACCAGGCCAGGGTTCCACAAAAAAACCACTTACTGGTGTTCGGAGCAGATCGAGAGGTAGCGCAGGATGCCTGGAACGCCCAAAGACTGATTAAGAACATAAACAAAGCGGGTGGATTGTCATTTATTGCACATCCCATCGACCCACCTTCACCAGCAATTGGGGAAGTCGATATTTCTTGGGTAGATTGGGACGTCCAGGGTTTTACAGGTATCGAATTATGGAACGGGATGTCTGAATTCAAGTCGCTTCTGAAGACCAAACTGCATGCCATTTATTATGCTTACCAGCCGCACCGGGTGGCACACGGGCCGCTGCCAGCTGTTTTGAATATCTGGGATGATCTCCTGGCGAAAGGTAAACGCATTGTGGCAGTAGGAGGATCAGATGCCCATGCATTTTCAGTCCATCTTGGACCGTTACACAGGGTGCTGTTCCCTTACGAGTTTCACTTTCGTGCCATCAACACCCATTTATTGGCGGACGAACCTTTGAACGGCGAGCTTGAGCACGATCGTGAGCTTGTCAAGAATACTCTTGCCAGTGGCTGCGCTTTTATTGGTTATGATCTGCCTGTCTCAACGCGCGGCTTCCGATTTTCTGCCCATGGTCTCGAGAAGACAGTTCAAATGGGCGGTGAAATCTCATCAAAAAATGGGGTTACCTTACAGATCAAACTCCCGCATGCCTGTAAGTGCCGCTTGATCAAAAACGGCCGTGTGGTCATGAGCTGGGACAAACGATTGACCTGCACACATATTACTTCAGAGCCCGGTACATACCGTGTTGAGGCTTATGTAAATTACAAAGGCCGGGAGCGCGGCTGGATCTTCAGCAATCCGATCTATATCCTGTAAGATTGGCTTTCGTCTGCGAGATACTCCGACGAACGACAATCATGCGGACGAACGCAGTCGTCGTTCCACCTTGCGCGGTTCGACCACATCCTGGAGGCCTAAAGCAATCAAGTAGAAAGAAGCCGCGAACAGGGATATCGCCAGTGCTGAAGGGATCAGCACATTCCAGGGAAGGATGCCGTTGATGCCTTCATAGGTGAACGCATCGTAAATCATACTCCCCCAATTCAATTGAGCGCGCGATAAACCCAGAAATGCAATGAAACCGCTGGCGAAAATCGCACCAGTGACGGTAAAAAGCATACTTACCGCTGCCAGGGGCAGAAGATGAGGAAAGACGTGGTTCATCAAGATGTGCAGCGATCCCCCGCCTGCCACCTGTGCGGCCTGGATATAAGACTTGCTGACGACTGCCAGTGCATGAGAGCGCAAGACGATTGCTACAACCCCTATCCCCGCCAGAATCCCAAAAATCAAGCCAAATTTAACCGGGTCGATATCCAGCACAAAACCGATTATCACCATAATTAAAGGTGCCGGAGCCAGGAGCGAGATATCGGCCAGGTTGGAGAAAATTCCGTCGATCATCCCGCGGTAGTACGCTGAAAGTGCACCTATCACCGTACCCAGGATGGTTGCCGTTATGGTAGCCGTGAAAGCCATCATCAGTGAGGGACCTGTTGCTGCCATTAACACACTCAATACATCCCTTCCAAGGGTGTCTGTTCCCAGCAGGTGTTTCGCGGAGATGCCGGAGGGATGGGGAAAAATATCCATATCATGTCCGGTTTCTGGATTGTAAATACCCTTTGGCCAGACCGTGCCCATTAAAAGGGGATGCACAAGCGCCATCATCACATAAATAAGCAGCAGGATCAATCCAACCAGGGCCAGCCGGTTCCTGGAAAATATTCTCCAGCTCTCCTTAAATCGCTTCCAGCTGGACTGCAGCCAGATTTTCATTCTTTCCGAAGAATTGAGTGTTACCAATTTTTTACCATAAACAGGCAGGAGGATCCGGCTGTCATCCACGCCCCTCTTTGGCGCAGGCGCTTCAACCGGTAGTTCTCCCCCCTCGGATTCAGCCCGGCCTGGTTCAGGAAGTGATTCTATTGGAACAGTGCTGGAAGGAACCGGGGTGGTTGTGGCAGCATTTTGAGCTACCACGCGGTCAACGAATTTCCTGACAATATCATTCGGGACCCCCATTTGTTGGCTGAGCTCTTCCGCAATCTCGGATTCGGAACAGTTCTTCTCCAGGCGCTGAAGGATGAAGTTGATGGCTTCTTGTTTTTCCACGTTATTTTCCTGGCTAGATATAGATATTTTTTTCGCGAATGCGAGGGTTTAGATAGAATTGCAGGACATCCAGTACCAACCGGACAACCATCGATAATACACCGATCACGATCAGCATCCCCAACGCCAGGGTGATATTTTGCATTCCAACTGCGTAGAATAGAGTAGACCCCACACCCGCCCAATTGAAGACACGTTCGATCATTACCAGTCCGGTCAGAAAATAAGGGACGCTTACCAGCATCCGGCTCATCACTGGCAGTAAAGCATTTCTGGCGGCATGGCGGTCTCGAATAGTCGATTCTTTCAATCCTTTGGCACGCGCCGTCCAGATATAATCTTCATGCACAGTCTCAGCCATGGATGTGCGCATGAGCAGCATGACTTCACCAAAAGTAAGCAACGTATAGGTAATTATCGGTAAGATCGCACCTTTAGAAATCTCCAGGGCGTATAACTGGATATCCATCAGATACCAGCTCCCCACCCAACTTACTGCGATCAGGATAAAAACCAACAATCCGGGAATGGTTTTCTTATCAAAGCGTTTCAATAAGAAATTGATGAGAATGACTGCCGCAATGATGAGGCTGAGAGAGAGCAACATTATCCACAAAACCTCATATTGTTTGAAAGCGGGCTCGCGTATCCGAAAAGAGCTTGCAATACCGAATACCGGTAACCCGATCCGGCTGGCGACGAAAGTGATAATCAAAAATGCCAGCCAGGGTGGAAAAGCGGTATAGAACGCGATGCCGCTCACGGTAATAACACCTGGCAGGAGGCCTCCTTTACTCCAGGCGCTCACTTTACCTAAGAAGATCCCTATCGAAAATGCCAGGGCTGTTCCAATGCCGAAAACCAGGATCGAAGCCGGTAACATCTGGATAATATAATCCTTGACCGGCATTCCCACATCCCACGCCGAATAAGAGATTCCCAGGTCGCCGTGCAACAATTTAGAAATCCATACCAGGTATCTCTGAAAAATCGGTTGGTCTAGTCCAAGAGTTTCTCGCGCTATTTGCGATTCGGCGTTCGAAAGCCCCATTGCGAATTGACTGACATAGTCCCCGGGTAAAGCCAGCTGAATTAGAAAGAAAAGAATGGAAACATAAACGAGCAGCAGGATAATCCCGATCAGTGAACGGCGCAGCATGTATTGAATCATGATGAAATCCTTCGATGTCTTCGTTTGCTATCCAAATTAATTACTGACTGCTTCACAACAGGTTCAAAATCGCTCTCACCAAACAACTCTGAAATGTTGCACGACTGAATTCCACACCCACGCTTAGTATAATATATAGTACCACCACGAACCAATGGAGAAATGTAAACACAATTCAATAGCATGGGTCATTAAAATTCCCTTCTGGCTTCTATTCGTTTGAAAGCATACAAAAATCATGGAAGAAAGACGCAGTGTCAACCGCAAGCCGTTGCTTTACTTCACTCAAGTCTACGATCGCAAATCCCGGCAGTTGATCGGTTACCTTGTAGATATTTCTCAAAAGGGTGGTCAGCTGGTAACCGAAAGAGAAATTCCCCTGGATACAGCTATTCACTTACATATTGATTTCCCTGTATCATTTGAGAAAAATATGCTCAATATTGCTTCGCGGGTAATCTGGTGTGAACCGGACCCTGATTCTAATTTTTATAAGACTGGCGTCGAATGGGTTAACCTGGATCCTGAAGTACAGAATCTATTCAGTAATCTGAGCTTCTAATCAGAAAATGCGTTTAGTTCACTGGGGGACAGGCAAAATTGATTTGCATACTCCACTGCGTCCAATATCCAATTTCTCTGCGGTGTTTATCCATATTTTTCACGTTAACAGGTTACAAATGTACAGAAAATATTAATAAATCCTGAAGATTTGATGGGAGGGATCAGAAAAGCGGATATTGGCACATTTATTGGAACATTCTGTTCTAGACTGAAAGCAGCCAAAACTACAATGTTTAACAGACAGCATCTCTCCCTGGTTTTATTACTGGTCCTGGGTTTTACCTTGATACCAGGCCGTACTGGTCAGGGAGAAATGCTCAGCCCACAGATAAAAAATCCTTTTTCAGCTTCCATCTCAGCATTCGACCTGTTATCGGCACAATCAGGATGGATTTTGGTAGGACAATCCTTGTATTGGACAGACGATGCCGGGGATTCCTGGTCTGATATCACCCCACCTGTTCCAGGAAATCCTGAAATCCTATCCGTTACTTTCGTGGACAAGGATCTGGGCTGGGTCATCTACCAGGAGATCGAAAGAGATGGGCGAAATTCCTTTCTCCTGGCACGCACATTCACCGGCGGGAATCGCTGGAGGATCATGAACCTCCAGCTGTTTTCACCAGATGATATTGATGCCTTTCCTCGGGCTGGTTACTTACATTTTATCAACCCTAATGATGGTTGGTTGGTTTTTCGATCGCCCTCTTCAAGCAATTTCAACAACGGTGTCCTGTTTAAAACCAGAAACGGAGGCAACTCCTGGGAACGACAGGAAATCCCATTTGGAGAGCCCGTGTATTTTATCAATCCTGAAGTAGGCTGGACTTCAGGCGGTCCAGCAGGGCAGGAGCTGTACCGTTCGACAGATGGTGGTGATACCTGGCAACCACAGTATTTGATAAACCAGCCTCCCAATGGTGGTTTGTCTTATCGCTACCAGAATCCTGTTTTCTCTTCATCTCGCAAAGGTTTTCTGCCAGTATTGGTAAACGATGGTTTCAACACCGCTTTAAGAGTCTATTTCACTCAGGACGGAGGGGCAAGCTGGGAATTCAATCGGGTATCTGCGAATATCCAGGATATCGACCCGTCCATAGATTTACCTTTCTCCACGCTCAATGAAGACAATGCAGTCCTGGTTCATCCCTACTCGGGAGATGCGTATCTCGTCGAACATTCCCAGGAAATCTCGATTTTCGCTTCAAACATCCCCTCGATACCCTCTCTCCTGCAATTGGATATGGTATCGCCGACCACTGGCTGGGCCAAACAGGTCACCGGAGATTGTGAAACCAGGTTGGATAACCCAGGCATCTCGAACCTTCCAGTAAAGAAATCGTGTTCATCATCTCAGCTGCTTCTGCGAACTCAAGATGCAGGTATTAGCTGGGAAAGCCTATCATTACCCCAGAATGTCATTGATTTTTCAGACCTGACGATTTTGCCCATAGAACCGTTAGATGTAAATGAAACATTCCCGGCTCAACTGGTTGTGAATCCCGGTAAAAGGACGTTTATCACCACCGGCCAGGGATTTGATAAGTGTGAAATACCCACGCCGGATATGCTCCAGGCCTGGATCAGAAACGGCCCATACGACGCAGTCAACCTGTATATCGGCGGTGCGGCCAGGTCTTGCAGTAATCTGGCTTTGAATGCAGCCTATATCTCCCAGCTCAGCCAGCAGGGCTGGAAATTTATTCCGACCTGGGTAGGGCCTCAGGCTTCCTGCTACAGCCGGCCTATCGCCAGGATGAGCAGCGATCCGGCAGTCTCCAGGCAGCAAGGCATCGCCGAAGCCAATGCAGCTCTCGACAAAGCTTATGATTTGGGACTGACTTTAGCGGATAATTCGGGCACCGTGATTTATTATGATCTCGAAAATTACGACATAACGAACACGCCCTGTCACGCAGCCGCCAAAGCCTTCATCGAAGGTTGGTCGAGCCAGGTCCGGGCGCGTGGCAGCATAGCCGGTGTTTACAGCCTGGGTCCGATTCTGAATGCTTATTACAGCTTGTTGGAAAAACCGGATGTAATCTGGCCCGCTCATTGGCATCTCCCTTATGCATATGATCCAGATGCCACGGTTTGGGATGTCTATATGCTCTCGAACAGTTTTTGGAATAACCATGAGCGGATCCGGCAGTATGCTGGCGGACACAGCGAAACCTGGGGAGGTATCAGTATTACAATCGACAGCGATGTGCTGGATGGCCTGGTGGCTTCTGGCCCTCTCCAGGAAGACGCCGATAACGATGGCAACGTGGATATTTTTACAGTTCAAAAATCCGGCGCTCAAAGTGGCCATTCCGAGATATATATTCTGGATGGTGCCGCGAGCTTTGGATCGATCTTGAGGCATCATCTCACAGCATTCCCATGGACTAACGACCAGTGGGATTTTGACATGGCCGACTATGATAACGATGGCAGGCCAGATTTATACGCGTTCCATCATTTCGCAACCTCGTCGGGAAGAACTGAAATCCAAATTCTCAGCGGAGCCAGCGATTACCAATCATACTTGTTGAGCACGCCCACCAGCTTGCCTCAATCCACACCTGGATCGTGGGTATATCAGTTAGGGAATTTCGACCAGGATGGAATCCCTGATTTATTTGCCGTTGACCGGGCTGGTCACTCCTTCGTACAGGTAAACGTGTTGAGTGGAGCCAGTGGCTACCAGTCATCGATCGGCAGTCTCCAGACGCCCATCATCAATTCCGGCACCAGCGGCGCATGGGCTTACATCATCAGCGATTACGACCTGGACTACGTGTCAGACCTGGTGGTGGTAAACAAGGCTCTGGGTTCAGGTTCCATGACGGATATCACCATTTTGAGCGGTGCTGATAATTTCCAGGTATACGCGTTAAACCGATCAACCGGATTGCCAAAAACTGGGACAGATAATTCCTGGGTCTTCTCCATGCGCGACCATAACAGGGATGAAATACCAGATCTTATCGCAGTCAATAAAATCGGTGGTATCCAGGGTAAAACTGCTGTCCATATTCTGGATGGAGCAGCGCAATTTACCACCTATTTGCTCAGCGTCCCTTCCGCCTTACCCCTCACCGGATCCGATTGCAACTGGGATTTCCTTACCGGGCAGTGCTTTACTTCAAACCCCAATCTCCTGTATAAATATTACTTTCCCCTGGCATACCGCTGAAAGAAAAGCTCCCCTTCAATATTTCTTGTGTTGTTGAAGGGGAGCATCTCATTCAATTTCGGAGCTTGATCTTTGACCCCAGCCGGATTTTCTTGGACTTCTCCTCCGGTTTGTGTCGCATGGCCAACACTTTTCCAATGACCAGCGGGATGAATAACAATATGAGGAGACCTGCTAACAGGGCGAGAAAAACCGCCCAGTTTGCTGGTTGAGCGACCTCAGGTATCAATCCTCCTGGATTGTAGGCTACGGGAGACTCCTGTCCAGCCACCACCTGGCCTGGTTCCAGCTCGAGAGATACTTCCAGCCGCCGGTTGACACCGTCTCGCAATTGAGATGGCGAAGTATATGTGATAACATATTCACTTTGCAGTGCCCGGCCGTAACGCTCATATAAATTACGCAGGGAAACCTCGTCGTTTGCATATCCATATCCTCCCCCGGCCTTTTCGGCCAGGGCAACCAGTGCGGCTTCATCAAGGCCCGATATGGCTTTCTTGCTGTGTGTTGGGTCTCCCAATCCGATAGTGGAGATCGACAATCCTCCTGGTCCAATCCTGGCCAGTACTTCCTGCGGTGAGATCTTGCTACGGTTATCCAGCCCGTCCGTCAGGATGATGACAGCCACCCGCCCTTCTTCACGTTGGATGATATTGATCCCCTGGGAAAGGGCGTCATACATCGCCGTATCATCACTGGCTTTTAGCTTCTCGATCGCCTCCAACAGTGCTGGGTGGTTATCGGTGAGCGGCTGGACATAATCGACCTGGGTGTTAAATGTCATTAAGCCGATCGTGTCAGACGGGCGAGCCTGGTTCACATAAGCCTGTGCGGCAGATTTGGCGGAATCCAGCTTGTTGTTGCTGTTCATACTGCCCGATACATCGATTACCAGCATGGTTGTCAGGGCTCCGATATCTCCAGCAGATTGAATCATCCCGGGGGTGATCCTTTGACCGTCCTCCTCCAAGACAATCTGGGATGGACGGACTGCTACCGGATCACCGTTGCCGTCTGTCACGGAGACATACACCGTAACAGAAGGGAATTGAGAATTATCCACCTGGGTGATGTGCGCCTGGACACCGTTGCTATTGATCTCTGTTTCTTCCTGTGCACCTGCGCCAATGGGTTGGATAACGGGCA
>Ga0105099_10002199_pt1 | contig 11688 bp, 8 predicted proteins | sample PPLLak3cmMay2015_2_FD_79138 | JGI IMG/M metagenome (GOLD analysis project Ga0105099, IMG submission 79138) | Freshwater sediment microbial communities from Prairie Pothole Lake near Jamestown, North Dakota, USA - PPLs Lake P8 Core (1) Depth... | ecosystem: Environmental > Aquatic > Freshwater >...
ATGTATTTCATGCCGTTGAAAAGATTGGTTTGACTCCACTGCCGCCTTATATCAAACGTGATGCTGAACCAAAGGATAAAGAAAATTATCAAACAGTTTATGCAAAAGTTGATGGTGCTGTTGCTGCCCCAACTGCAGGATTGCATTTTACAGCCAAGCTGCTTGAGAAAATTGAGAAGAAGGGAATTCATATTGTTCCGGTTGTTCTTCATATCGGTTTGGGAACATTTAGACCTGTGGAGGTTGAGGATCTTACCAAACATAAAATGGATTCTGAATATTACGAAGTACCGGCACATACTGCTGAAGTTGTAAACAAAGCAAAACATGCAAAACATAAAATTATTGTTGTTGGTACAAGCGCTTGTCGTGCTTTAGAAACCTGCACAACTGCAGATGGTTTCTTAAGACAGGGAAGAGGCTGGACGGATAAATTTATTTACCCGCCGCATGTTTTTTATATAACTCAAAAGCTTATTACAAATTTCCATTCACCGGAATCAACATTGCTTATGCTTGCAAGTGCACTTGGTGAAACCGAGTTGATAATGAAAGCATACAAGAAAGCTTTAAAAGATAAGTATCGCTTTTTAAGTTACGGCGATGCTATGATGATTGTATGACAACGATTGCAATTATTCCTGCCGGGGGAAAAGGTTTACGGAGTGGCTCAGCCACTCCTAAACAATATCTAAAAATAAAAGGCAAACCAATAATTGTTTACACACTTCAGACCTTTCAGAAAAATAAACTGATGGACAGAATAATTATTGCTGCAGAACCTGAGTACTTCAATCTTCTTATCAGGCTTGTAAAAAAGTATAAGCTTGGAAAAGTTGAGCTGATTGTTGAAGGTGGAATGACACGACAGGATTCTGTTTATAATGCAGTACTTTCTTCTGGGGCTGATGATAATGATTTGTTAGTTGTACACGATGCAGCACGCGCGTTATTACCTGATATTGTTTTGACTAATGCAATAGAAACTGCAAAGCAAAAAGGTAATGCTCTTGTTTGTATTAAGGCAAAAGATACATTGATAAAAGGGGAAAAAACTGTTGATGAGTATTTAAACCGTGATGAGGTTTATTGTGTACAGACTCCGCAGATATTTAAGTTCAAAGAATTGCAAAGTGCTTTGAGCAAAGCGAATAACGAACAATTTGTTGGTACTGATGAATCTATGCTTATAAAAAGAACAGGTAAGAAAGTAAATATTGTTGATGGTTCTGTTTTTAATTTTAAGATTACCACCAAAGAAGATGTTGAATTATTTACTAAACTGGTAAGATAATCCTCAAATCAAATCTGCGTAAGCTGCTTCAATAATTTTTAGTAAATCATCGGGACAAAGTTTCATTTGCGTTCCTCGCACTCCTGCACTAACATAAATATTTTCAAATAGTTGAGCAGTTTCATCAATATAAGTTGGAAAAAGTTTTTTCATTCCAACCGGTGAGCATCCACCGCGAATGTAACCTGTTAACGGAAGAAGATCTTTCAATTTTATCATCTCAATTTTTTTGTTATCACTTGCAGAACCTGCTTTTTTTAAGTTTAGTTCTTGAGTAACTGGAATGCAAAAAACAATATGCCCGGTTTTATCACCAGTACAAACAAGAGTTTTAAAAACTGTTTCCGGATCAGCACCAACTTTTAACGCAACAGTTTCTCCACTTAGATCATCTTCATCAACCTCTTAGGAAACAGTTTCAAATTTTACTTTGTGCGATTCAAGAATTCTTATTGCGTTAGTCTTGCTCATAGCTTTTATGAAAAGAATTATTTCTTCAAGTGTAGCCCACCTTAAAGGTGGACCACACTTTTAAGGATTCGTATTGAATTAGTTTTGCTCATAATTTTTGTGGAAAGATTCAATTTCCCGGTAGGAAAGATTTAGTGATTGTGCACTTAGTAAAAATTTTGTGTAATCGTTAGCGGGGGTGTCTATTACCGATTTCGTTGGTCCGCTTTCAACAATCGTTCCATTAAACATAATGGCTATTTCATCGGAAAAATGTTTTAGGATATTAAGATCGTGTGAAATACAAATAATTGTAAAATCGAGTTCTTCTTTAAGTTTATTTATGAGTTTAAGAATACCAAGTTGTGATTCAACATCCTGCGAAGAAAACGGTTCATCCAAAACCAGTATTTCAGGTTCGGCTATAACAATTCTTGCAAGAGCAATGCGCTGCTTTTCTCCACCGCTTAATTGCGATCCTTTACTTTCCTTTAACTGCGGGTTTAGATTAAAACGTTTAAAGATATCATCAATTTCTGTTGTATAGATTTTATTTTTTTTAAGCTTCAGTTCAAAAGCTTCATTCAAAACATCATTTACTTTTCTAAAAGGATTTATCAACTCGCCATCATTTTGAAATAAAATTTGTACTGGTTTTGGTAAAGATTTACTCCAATCCTTCTTAAAATTCTTTTTAATTATACCGGAAGTTTGCAGGATAACCCCTGCTAATATTTTTGCGAGTGTGGATTTGCCGCTGCCGGATTGACCGGAAATGCCGAGAACTCTTCCCCTTTCAACTTCAAAAGAAATTTTTCTTAATATCTCCACAGTTTGAAATCCTGAAAAACTATTCTTCTTATCAACCGAGTAAGAAATATTTTCTACTTTTAGAATAATATCTTTCATTGAAGTTCTTTAAAAGATTGAAGAAAACCATCATATGGTTTTTGATCGGCAGTATTAAAGAATACAGAGGATTCCATAAACTCACTTAATTTATTATCATGTAAAAAAGCCATTTCATCAGAAATCTCTTTTGCAAAATTAATATCCTGCGTAACGATTAAAACAGAACCGCCTGTTTTTTTAAAATCCATTAGTTTAAGTTTTATAAGATTTATGTTAGCATAATCAATTGCTGATGTTGGTTCATCTAAAATTAGAAGTTTTGGATTTGCTGTCATCGCCAGCATTAAACTTACTCGCTGGGCCATACCACCGCTTATTTCATAAGAGTGAAAATTTGAAATGTTTTGATAATCTGGCAGTAAAAAACTTTTAAGCAAAGTTGAAATGGATTTTTCATCAATGCCGGAATTATCAAAATAGTATTTAAGCTTTTTAAGCGGATCAAAATTATTATTCAAATCCTGCAAGACATATTTTATTTCTTTTTTACGAAGTTCAAGCAACCGAAGGCTATCCATTTTAAAAATATTTTCACTAAACCAATAAACTTTACCATCAACTTTATAGACATCTTTATTTAATAAGCTTGTAAGTGATTTTACCAGGGTAGATTTACCACTTCCATTTTTGCCGAGTATAGTATAAACTCTTTTATCACTTAAGGTAAAATTAATATTGTACAGAAGTTCTCTGCATACATTATTATTGTTAAGCGTAATTTTTTCTATATCAACTTTAAGCATTATTAAACTTTTGTATTTGTTGGTCAAAATAATAAATTAACCAAAGATTTATTAGCATTTATTACTACTATCTATGAAAAAAGAAATTTATTGGGCAATTTTAAAAAGAATAGCAAGCTCAGTACTTGTTCTTTTATTATTAGTTACATTTATCTTCATTCTTGTAAGATTAGCCCCGGGCAATCCTGCCCAAAAATATATATCGCCAAAATTAAGCCCGCAGTTAGCAGAAAATGTAACCCGTTCTTTTGGATTAGATAAGCCTATTTATGTGCAGTATTATACTTTTGTTAAGAACTTGTTTTCCGGTGATTTTGGAATTTCTTATAACTACCGTCAGCCTGTATTTACAGTAGTAAAAGACTATTTTCTTTTTACTCTGGTGTTCTCAATCATTAGTTTTGTCATCCAATTTCTGTTAGGGTATATGTTTGCAAAATATTCCTTTAGTAAACCAGGTAAACTAATTGATAAATTATTTTCAAAATCATCAATTATCATATTTTCGGTTCCAACATTTGTAATAGGATTAATTTTAGTTTACATATTTTCTGTTAAGTTAGATCTATTTCCGACATCAGGAATCAAATCAATTTATCATGATGATTTAAATTCATTTGAAAAACTAAAAGATTATTTTATTCATTTAGTATTACCGATGATTACACTTTCATTAGCCGGCGTTGCTGTCTTTTACAAATATCTAAGAGATAATTTTGATTCAGTAAAAAATAGTTCGTTCATCCTTAATTTAAGAACAAATGGATTTACTGAAAAAGAAATATTCAAAAAGCATTTGCTTCCCAATGCAATTCAACCGCTCATCTCTATTGCAGGAATTGAGTTCGGCGTTTTACTTGGTGGTGCATTACTTACCGAGATAATTTTTTCTTTACCCGGTATGGGCAGGCTAACGGTTAATGCTATTATGAATCAAGATTTTCCGCTTGTTATCGCTTGCAGTTTTATCGCTGGATTAATGATGGTTCTGTCAAACTTAGCTGCTGATTTAATAAAAATAAAAATGGATAAAAGATTTATTAAGGGATTACTCAATTAGTGATATCTAAAATTAAAATATGGCATTTTATTCTGATGATTCTTGTGTTAATTATTGTCTTTAGTTTTTCGTATATAATTGATTTGTCGTTTGTATTTGTTGTACTAATTAAATCTTTTTTCAATAATTCCGATGATGTTTATTCACAACTAAATTTAACGGTAGCGGATAATATTCTATCTTTATTGCTGATTGTATTATTACCTGTTTTTATTTTTAGCTCAAGCAAAGTAAAAAAAATATTTGCACAACCATTAAAATTCTCAAATTCAATACTAATTATTTTAGCCACCTGTTTTTTATTTGCTCCTATCATAACAACCAGGCATCCCGATTTTCAAAAAAATATTTCAGTTACAAAACTGCTTCCGCCATTATCGTCTGTTGATTATGTTGAAATGAATGAGAAGTCAATAAAATCAACCAATAATAATAGGTTAAAAAGTATAATTGATAAGGTAATACCCAATTCCTACAACGAAAATATTATATTTATCGATAGTGCAATCGTTGGCTCAGACATTAAATTGTATCAATCGGGTGTTCTTATCGATATAGAGAAAAACAACCTGATGATGTTAGACAATCAGCCGGTGATTAAATCTAAATTATTTATTTTCGGTTCAGATGAATATGGGAGAGATGTTTTTACAAGAATTATTTATGGATCAAGAGTTTCGCTGCTGGTTGGATTTGGTGCAGTTTTAGTTTCATTTATTTTAGGATTGTCATTTGCATTTATAGCTGTTGAACGAGGCGGATTAGTTAATATATTTTTAAGCAGGCTAACAGATTTGTTTCTTTCTTTTCCTGCGATATTTTTAGTTGTGCTTATTATTGCTTTATTTGGCAGTAACGTTATTTCTATTATTGTAGTATTGGGTTTTTCCGGGTGGATGAGTTTATTTAAAGTGGCTAAAAGTGAAATGCTGTCTGTAAAAAATAAAGAATATTATTTGTCTGCAAAATTAGTTGGATTAAAAAATATTAATTTGTTGATGAAAGAAATTATACCGGCAATACTTGTTCCTGTAAGTGTTAACCTGATTTTTCAACTAAGTAATGTGATACTGGCGGAATCTGCTTTAAGTTATCTGGGTTTAGGAATCGGAACGGAGTATCCATCGTGGGGATCGATGATTGAGGCAGGGCAAAGGTATATTTCGCAATCCTGGTGGTTGATTTTTATTCCGGGATTAACTTTAGCTATTACCCTCTTAAGTATTAATGAGGTTGGAAAAAACATAAATAAATATTTCAATTCGGCAATTAGATAAGTAATGATTAATAAAAGATATATAGTAAGCAAAAAATTAGGCGAAGGCAGAAGTAAAGTATTTCGTGTTATCGATACAGAGTTTCCGGAAAGAGAAGCAGCAGCAAAATTTCTTCCGCCATCAGCATCAATACAAGAACAGGAGTTTTTCCGCGAAGAATATTTCATACTTCAAAAATTAGATCATCCAAATATTATTAAATCTTTTGAACTGGGTAAGGTTTTTGTAAAAGATGATGAAGAAGATTTTGAAATAGAAAAATTTTCTTCTTTCATTACCATGGAATATTTTCCTCCAACTTCACTTTTAAATTATGCCGGGTTGAAGGAAGAAAAAAAGCTTAATCAAATTGTTAAACAAATTTGTTCCGTCCTATATTATCTTCATCAATCCAACTATATCTATTACGATCTGAAGGCAGAAAACATTCTTGTTTCAGAATCAAACGGCAGCCCAATTATAAAAATAATTGATCTTGGATTTGCTCGATATACAGTATCGGATAATGAAAATAACATTCAAGGCACACCATATTATATTGCTCCAGAACTTTTAAAAAATGATCCGCACGACTATAGGGTTGATTTTTACTCCCTGGGAATGCTGCTTTATAAAATAGTTTATGGAAAGTTTCCGTTTAAGAGCGAAAATGAATTAGATATATATAAAGCACATATTGAAGAAGAGTTTGAATTAGGAACCTCCATTTATTCAAAAAAGTTAATTAATATTATTTCAAAATTAATTAAGAAAAAGCCTGAAGACCGTTATGAAAACGCCCTTCAAATAATTCTGGATTTACAACTTCCGATCGATTTTGATGTAGTTAAAGATTTAGTTCCAGCTAAAGTTTTTAGCGACAGAAAAGATGCCTTTAATATTCTTAGTACATATTTAAATGATAACACCAGCAATGAAGTTTTTACAGTTACTGGATTTGATGGCTCAGGAAAAACGTCCTTGCTGCTGGAAATATTTCGTCAGAAACAGTTTTCAGTTTATATCGAAAACACAAAAATAAAAACAGGGCTTGAAGCAGTTAAATATATTTTCCATAAGATAATATTAACGGAAGCTGTTTATAAACAAAAGGAAGACGAGTATTCGGAAATTATCAATGATGTTTTTGATAAATCATCTAAGAATTTTTATGAATCAATTAAAAGAATATTTAATACATTACCCACTGATGTAAAGCTTAGCGTTCTTTTAGACGATTATAATCTGTACGATTCTTTTACAAAAGAATCACTAACGGAAATGATTAGGATATTCCAGGTTAAGGGTATTAAAGTAATTTTAACGGAATCATCAGACTTTGATCATTCGTCCTCATCGTTAAATAACCTATGTGTAATACAGCTTAATCAATTTACAGATTATCAGCTTTCTGAGTTTTTAGATTTGAGTTATTCACCAGTGTTTCCAAAACAAGAAATCAAAAAATATATTTTACTATACTCTGATTTACAACCGGGAAACATTAAGCAGTTCATAAAAGATTTAATACTTTTAAAAGTAATTCAATACAATAATGCTGTAATAGCTTTCGAATCGAGTGAGGATATAATTCTTGCCCTGCAAAGTTCTCACGAAGAACTATACCGTATGCGTTTAAGCAATTTGAACAGTCTTGAGCTCAAACTTGCCCAGATAATTTCAGCTTTTGAAATATCTATAGAACAAACGGTGCTTGCTGCATTGATTGATGTCAAGCAGGAAATACTAAAATCAATTCTTGATGAACTGGAGAAAAAAAATATCATTGATCCCCTAAGTCTTAGTAATGCACCAAGAATCAATTCCTTTAATTTTAAAAAATATATCTATTCAACTATCAGCAATCGGATAAAATTTCATTTAGTTCTTGCTAATTCAATTAAAAAATTATTTGCGGATTTCAATACGATGGAATTGGCGAGACAATTCGAACTAGCAAATGAATATGAACAGTCTGTTGGGTTTTTGAAAAAAGAAATAATTCAGGCTGAAGAAATTAGTGCTTATGCTTATAAAAGATCATTGTTAGAAAAAGCATTGCAGTTTAATATAAATGAGAAATTATTAATATTATTAAAATATGATCTTGTAAAAACATTATATAAACTAAGCGACTATAAACTGACATTGGAAAGAATATATAAATTAACTTCAGAAAAAATGTCAAATGAGGATAAAAATCAGATCCAGTTTATTAAGGGTTCTAGTTTAATTGGTTTAAGAAAATTAGAAGACGGTAAAAACATATTGTTGCAATTACTTTCAACAATAAATGACGATAGCTTTAAACGAAAAATTCTTGTAGAGATCGCTTATGCTGAATTTGACCTTGGTAATTTTAAAGTAGCTGAAGATTATTGTGAAAGATTACTTATAGATCAGTATTTAGATGATGAAGAAAAAGAAAAATGTTTTAATCTTTTAGGCTTTATTGAAATCCAGATCAGAAATAATCCTGAACAAGCGCTAAAGAATTTTATTCTTGCTGAAGAAAGTTATCCCAAGAAAAAATTAACAGATAGAATTTCTCGCATTAAAGTAAATATTGGAACTATTTATAATATTCTTGGAGATAAGAATACAGCTTCAAAATATTGGCAAGATGCGATTAAACTCAATCAAACTATTGGTAATTTGGAACAAGAAGCATATATACTTTTAAATTACGGGGTTTTTTATCAGGAAAATAATGAATTTGAAAAAGCGATTGAAAGCTGGATTCATTCAGAAAAAATATTTACAGCCCTTGGAAATCAGAGTGGAATTGGTTTATCTCTAAGTAATCTGGGTGAAGTATATCTTCAGACTTGTGACTATCAAAATTCATATGATCATTTAAATAAAGCATTAAATATTTTTAATCAGTCAGACAATAAAGAAGAAGCACTTCATGATATTCATTTATTGGGAAGATTTTGGTTTGCTATTGGCAATATTGAAGAATTAGAAAAAACTGTCAATCAGTATGAATACTTTCTATACACTGACAATTATAATTCTGAAAGAAACAATTTAACTTTTAATTATTTAAAGTTATTATTAAAAATGAGTAAATGTGAATTGCCTGAATTGAATAATGAAATATCCTCATTTTTAGAGATTGCAAAAAGAGCATCCGATATTAGTATATATATAGATTCCATTAATAAAATATCTGAACACTTAATAATTGAAAAAAAATTTGATAAAGCATTGTTTTATCTTTCGGATAAAGATTTTATAAAAAATGTTGAACAAAATGTTATATTCAGGGCGCAAAGAGAATATTTATTTGGAAGGATTGCATATTATACTCAGAATGAATATCTAAAATCTCCTATAGAGTATTTTGAGAGCGCATATAATCTTATCGAAAACGAAAGTATTAGCGAACTAACCTGGAAAATTCTCTATACAATTGCTGATACTTATTGGGAACGTGGTAATTATAATAAAGCCAAAAAGCCGCGACATTATGCATATGAGTTAGTTAATATGATTGGCGAAAATATTACAAATAGTAAAATAAGGGCGGCATATTTTAATCATCCTGAAAGAAAAAAGGCAATAGAAAAATTAATTCTTATCGGAAACCGAACGCAATTTAATGAATACCAAAAAAGTTAATATAAAAATTTATTCTGATAGTGATGATATCAGCACTATCAATGCCGGTTTACGACAAATTGAATTAGAAAGCGTGCCCATTGCTTTTACAAACCCTAAAGCATTTGCGCCCGAAGACGATACCATTCTTGTTTTGCAGATTGATTCTTTATCATCAGGACTATTATCAGAAGTTGCACAAATAAAAAAAGATATTAAGAACAAAATAGTTATTGTTATAAGAAACAATAATGCACTACTTGTTAGCACCATCGCTAAAATGGGATTACAGGATATTTTTGTTTTTCCGTACGAGTTGGTAAAATTCACTTCTTACATTAAAGAAGTTATTGCAAATGGTTTATATCGTACTACCGGCTTGAATCAACAATATGATTCCAATAACAGGTATAATCTTACCAATATTGTTGGAAGTTCTCCAAAGTTTGCCCGAACAATAGAGTTAGCTAAAAAAGTATCGGAACAGAGCGCATCAAATATCCTTCTTTTAGGTGAAACCGGTACAGGTAAAGGTCTGTTTGCCAGAGCAATACACAATTTTGGGAAAAATCGCAAAGATCCATTTGTTGATATTATATGCACAGCCATTCCTGAAAATTTACTTGAATCCGAGTTATTTGGTTATGAAGCAGGTGCTTTTACTAGTGCAAGAACACGCAAGCTTGGTTTGTTTGAAATTGCTGAAAACGGCACTCTTTTTTTAGATGAAATCGGGGATATGAGTTTAAACCTACAAGCAAAACTTTTAAGAGCAATTGAAAAAAAAGTAATTAAAAGATTAGGCGGAATAAACGATATTCCGATTAATGCCCGGATAATCTCTGCTACAAATAAAAATATTGAACAATTGATTGAGGAAGGATCTTTCAGAAGAGATCTTTATCATCGATTGAATGTAGTAACAATTGAACTTCCTCCGTTAAAAGATAGACTTGAGGATATTATTACTCTTGCAGATCATTTTATAGAAGATTTTAATTTACTCTTTAACAAATCTGTGAAAAAAATAGGAAAAGAACTTAAATATTTTTTCCTTGCTTATCCATGGCCAGGTAATGTAAGAGAATTAAAAAACTTAGTTGAAAGATCTGTTCTTCTGTCTGAAAATGGCGAGTTAAATTTAAGTGACTTTTCAAATCTAATAAATTCTGTTCCAGCAATTATTCAAAATGATTCAGATGATGGAAAAATACCTGAGAATGTAATTCGTTTGAATCTGAATTATGGAACTACAGATATGAAAAAACTGGCAAGACATTATGCTATCCAGGTGTTAGAAAAAGTCGGAGGCAATAAAACTCAGGCTTCAAAACTGCTAGGCATTTCCAGACCAAAACTTGATACATTAGTTTCCAAAAAGAAATAGATATTTTAAACAATAGCTTGTCATCAATACTGCCTATCCAGAATGAACTTTTTTTTGTGTTGGTTTTTAGCTATCTGAAATTAGTTTTTAAATCTTCTCCGAATGAGTTCTTAGGAGAGTGTTAATTTATATTTTCATTCAGTGGAAACCATTTGAAACCTAAAAGTTTTTCTAGAAACAAATAAAAGTTTTGCTAATTTGCTAGGGCAAATCACTAAGAAGTTTATTAATAAAGTAACTTATGTTACTCATATTTGATAAAAACCTTTGAGGTTTTATGAAACGATTAAGAATTTTTCTATTATTCTAATTATTTTTTTTGCCAGACCTCGGATGTTTCGCCGATATGCGTAAGGTGACAAAAGCAATAAAAAAACGTAAAAATTATTTACACTTAAAACCTAATTTCCTGTCCCCTTAGGTAATATTTACCGCAAAATCATTTAAATCATCCTATTTTCAAAATTACTGACACTTTAAAATGGCACTTTCATTGCCTTATTTTAACACTTATTAGAGGGCTAACTCCAGTTATGCGGAGTTAAATTTAATATGAATTCAGTGTTAAAATAATTATTTCATCAGTTACATGGTGGGAGCTATGCAAAAATCTATATTCTTGTTCTTTTTGCTGTTTGCTTTAATTGCAACTTCATTCGCACAGGTTGAAGAAGCAGTTAGATACAGAGTTCAGGGCGATGCAACTCTAGTTGAGCAGCAAGTAAGTGTTTCAAATACTAACGAATCTTTTGATAATTTGATTTTGCAAAACAGATCAAATTCTCAGTTAGAGGAGTTAGGCGGAAGATACGGTTGGGTTCGATCATCTTCACAGCTTGAGGAATTAGGCGGAAGATATGGTTGGGTTCGATCATCTTCGCAGCTTGAAGAATTAGGCGGAAGATACGGTTGGGTTCGATCATCTTCGCAGCTTGAAGAATTAGGCGGAAGATACGGTTGGGTTCGATCATCTTCACAGC
>Ga0105099_10002201_pt1 | contig 11686 bp, 8 predicted proteins | sample PPLLak3cmMay2015_2_FD_79138 | JGI IMG/M metagenome (GOLD analysis project Ga0105099, IMG submission 79138) | Freshwater sediment microbial communities from Prairie Pothole Lake near Jamestown, North Dakota, USA - PPLs Lake P8 Core (1) Depth... | ecosystem: Environmental > Aquatic > Freshwater >...
AGGTCGGACCGAACAGCACAATTGTTTTTGTATTCAGGGCCAGGGCCAGGTGCATGGCCAGCGTGTCCGAACAGACGACGACATCCATGAGCGAAAGAAACCCGGCGAATTCGAGAAGAGAATTGTCCGTCCCCGTGTTGAACACTTTGACTCTCGAGTCCCGGACCAGTTTGGCGTTAAGGGTTTTCTCTCGCGGACCGCCGAGGAGGAAAATATTCGCCCCGAGTTCCTTTTTCAACTTCGGGATGAGCTTCAGAAAATGACCGGGGGGCCACTGTTTGGTGGTGAATTTGGCTCCGGCCCCCGTATTCAATCCGATGTTGAGACGGCCCTTGGGGATTTTATTCTTGGCGAAAAATATCTGGGCTTTGCGACGATGAATGTCCGGGAGAGTGAAGACGTAATCGTCGGTTTGATATTCGAGTTCGACGGCCTCGAAAATCATCTCCTGATAGGACTTCGTATTGATCCTGAATTTGAGGTCGTCGTCGACGCCGATCCGGAGGGAGTACGCGGCGGCCGGAGTGAAAGCCGTCAACTGGCCGTGTTCATTCAAGCCGAAGCCGTATTTTTGCGGGGCGGAGACGAGGTTCGCGAGGGCGGTCAGCCCCGGGTCTTTGTCCAACGAATAGACGGCATCGAAGCGTTGAGCCTGAAGAGCGAGGATGGTTTCGACGTTGAGCGGCAGGACGCGATTGATGAGCGGGATATCACGCAGAAGGTCGACGGTCTCCTCGTCCACGACCCAGGTAATGAAGGCGTCGGGATAAGCTCGTTTCAAGCCGGTCAGGATGGGCGTTGTCCGAAGGACATCGCCTTGAGCCCGGCACTTGATGATCAGTATTTTCGGTCCGAAGGGCTTGAACAGAGGGCACCGGTCGCAGACCCGTTTATAAACGCAAGGCTTCTCGCCCTTGAAATGGACGCAACTCGACTGAACCAGCAGGGATGTTTTCATCAGCCGTATTCTACACTAAACCCGGATGTCTCCCAAGGATATTTCGGCCAAAACCACGGCGGCTGTTTTTTCAATCCCCTCCTCGAAATTCCATGGACGAGAGTCCGTGGAGGGGGCCACTTTGGAAAATCCGGCCGAAGTTCATCCGTGGAGTTTCCGTCGGCTGGATGGAAAAATAGGCGCCGCCGTCGAGTCAGAGCTTTCGAGCCAGGAAGAGGATATGAGGATAGCCATAGCCTTTGTGAAGCGGGACGACTTCCACTTTTAAGCCGAGAGCTTTCAAGGTCTCGACGTAATCGGCCCGGCTTCGGAAATGAAATTTGGAGCCGAGAGTGAAGCCGATGATTTTAACCGCCACGGTTTCCTGGATCATATTCCAGAGATATTTGCGGCGAGGCTGTTTGTCCATGTCCTTGAGGATGAGCAGGCCGCCGGGACGCAAAGCTTCGGCGCACCTCTTCAGGATCCGGTTTTGCTCTTCGATCGGGATGAGGTAAAGAACGTCGATGATTGTGTAGGCGTCGGCTTTGGGATATTCCGTGGCGGCGATGTTCCCGAGGCGAAAATCCAGATGGGGGATGTTTCCGAGGGACTTCCGGGCGGTTGCAATTTTGCGGGCGTCGAGATCGATCCCGAGGATGGATCGGCCCGGAGCGCCGAGTTTCAAGATGGCGGAGAACAGGCCGTTGCCGCAGCCGAGGTCCACGATTTCGCCCTTGTCCGGGACGAAGACTTCGGTCCGGAGGATCGGACAGATGCGAAATTTAATTCGCATGTAGACTTTCGTGATGATCCCGGCTTCACGATAAAGGCTGAAGACATCTTTTTTCGCGACCCGGACGGGCCGAAGCGGATCGATTTTTGCGCGCACGTTGTCCCCTTTGGCTCAGAATATGACTTCCGTCGGATTCTTCATCGGAGGTAACGATCGTACCAGTTCTGAAAAATGATGAGCGGCCAGAGGAGCTGGCGGTGATTGTGCGAGCCGGCGAAATGCTCCTTGAGGATGCCTCGGATAAAACGGTCGTCGAAGTATCCGTGACGCTGCAAGCGTTCGGGCGCGAGCGTTTCGAGGACGAAATTTTTCAGATCCCCGCGCATCCAAGCTCCGAGCGGAATATCGAAACCGATTTTTTTCTTGGTCAGGATTTCGGCCGGGAGGCGCGAGGCCAGGGCCTTCTTGAGAATGAATTTGGATTGAAATCCCTTGAGCTTGAGAAGGCTGGGGATCGTGGCGGCGTATTCGACGAACGTGTAATCGAGAAACGGCGCCCTGATTTCGAGCGAGGCGGCCATGCTCATCCGGTCGACTTTGGGAAGGAGGTCGTCCTGGAGGTTGAGCTTGAGGTCAAGGTAAGCGATCCGGTCGAGCGGATCGGCGGCCTGCGTATTCGCGAGGTGGAAGGCGATCGGGGCGAAGGGGTCTTCGCTCAATCCGGCTTTTGTTCCGGCGGCAAAAAGCCTGTCCCGTGTTTCGGGCGAGTAGGCCCCCCACCAGATCAAATTGCTGATTTCGGGAGGGTATTCGACTCCGCTTATGAATTTTTTGGCCTTGAACTCGAAGCTCAGCCGTTTGGCCGAAGCGGGAAGCGCTTGGATGATCGGGCGGATGAGCCCTCGTCGGATAAAGCCCGGGACTTTACGGTACCAGCGGGCGGCTTTATAGGCTTTATAAGTGTCATATCCGCCGAATAATTCATCGCCCCCGTCTCCGGCCAAAGCCACGGTGACGTATTGCCGGGCGAGCTTGGAGATGACATAGGTCGGAATGATCGAAGCGTCGGCCAGCGGTTCGTCGAGAAAACCCGTCAGGGTCGGGACGAGCCCGCTTACCTCGGCCGGGGTGACGATGAATTCATGATGATCCGTGCCGAATTGATCGGCCACGATCCGGGCGAAATCGAGCTCATCGAACGACTTTTCCTTGAAACCGATCGAGAAGGTCTTGATTCCCGAGCCGGCGATTTCGCTCATCAGAGCCGTGACGGCGCTCGAATCGATCCCGCCGCTTAAAAAAACGCCGAGCGGAACGTCGCTGATGAGCCGCCGCCGGACGGATTCCTTGAGACGAGCCCCGATTTCGTCGATATAATCCGCGTCGGGCTTGGGTTTTATTTTTGTTGCGGCGTAATGAACGTCCCAATACGGCTCGATTTTCGCCCGCCCGTCCTCGAAGACCAGCCGATGACCGGGGAGAAGCTTGCGAACGTCTTGAAAAATCGACCGGGGCGCCGGGACATATTCGAATGTAAAAAATCGGGCCATTGATTCGAGGTCGATCTCTCTGGGGAGCGGGGCCTCGAGAAGGGACTTGATCTCTGACGCGAAATACAAACGCGAACCGTCTTGCCGATAGTGGAGCGGCTTGACGCCCATTCGGTCGCGGGCCAGGATGAAGCGGCGGCGCTTCGTGTCCCATAGGGCGGCGGCGAACATTCCGTTCAGGGCGTGGACAAACGCTTCACCCCGGTCTTCATAAAGATGAACGATCGTCTCGGTGTCCGAATTAGTGTAAAACTTATGCCCGCGGGCCAGGAGATCTTTCTTGATCTCCGGGAAATTGTAGATTTCGCCGTTGAAGACGAGCCAGACCGTTTTGTCTTCATTGTGGATGGGTTGATGCCCGGTTGTCAGGTCGATGATGCTGAGTCGGCGCATGCCCAAAGCCGCCTGACCGTCGACGTAAAACCCCTCGTCGTCGGGACCGCGATGGATGATCACATCCGTCATTTTTTTCAGGAGCGTGGGGGCGCCGGGGTCGAGCCCCCTCCCGTCGACGAAACCGCAGATGCCGCACATGGGCCACATTTTAAACGCTTTCGCCCCTAAAGAACAAGAGGAATCTATTCCAGGAGTCCCTCCAATTTTTTGGGATGACTTCATCCTTGATCACGGAATCTCCCTTGGCCGTAAAAACCTCCCTCCAGCCGCGGGAACCAGTCCCGGCGGTTCCCCCCATGGAGCATCGCTCCATGGGGCCCTCCGCTATGCGGCTTCTGGGAGGCCTTTACGGCTGGAGGGAGATTCCGTCGCTCCCGATAAGTTCTAGATGACTGTTTCTCTATGTCTTTCAATTTCAAGAGAATATTCAGCTTCTTGCCAGGCAAGCGGTAAAAGTGTAACCTGAGGGCGGATTTTGGGATGAAAAAAGTCATTATCAACGCCGACGATTTCGGTCTCTGCGCGCCCGTCAACGAGGGGATCATTCTGGCTCACCGCCAGGGAATTCTGACCAGCGCCACGCTGATGGCCAACACCCCCGGCTTCGATCAGGCCGTGGCTCTGGCCCGGGAAAATCCGACCCTTGGCGTCGGCGTCCATCTCAACATCGTCCGCGGCCGTCCTCTTTCGTCTCGCGAGACCATCCCTTCGCTTCTCGGCCCGGACGGCCGTTTCCTGGCCAAGCCCGGCCGCATCCTTCGGCAATTGGCGACGGGCCGGATTAAGCCCGTCGAAATCGAGCGCGAATTGCGGGCCCAGATCGAAAAAGCTTTGGCCACCGGACTCCCTCTGACCCATCTCGATAGTGAAAAGCATATGCACGCCGCGCCCGCCGTCTTTAAAATCGCTCTTAAACTGGGCGGTGAATACGGTTTCCGAAAAATCCGGTTTATCCGGGAATACGCCCTCGCCAAGCATCCCGTCCAATCCCTGAAGGCCGCCTACCTTTCGGCCTGTTGCGGGCGGATGAAGCGCCGCGTCCTGGCGGCCGGATTCGTGATCACCGACGCGTTTTATGGTATATGTAATAGCGGACGGATGAGCGCCGGAGCATTCCGCCGGATCTTCCAACGGCTGGGCGAAGGCTCGGCCGAGATCATGGTTCATCCGGGTTTCCGGACGCCGGCGCTTTTTGCCGTCGAATCCGAAGTCGGTCGGTATTACATCAACGCGTTTCGGGAGCGCGAGCTCCAAGCGCTCCTCGATCCCGGGTTGCCCGCCATCGCCCGGGGGCAGGATATCGAGTTGATCGGTTTCAACGGAATATAAACGCATGAACGCCTCGAACAAGAACCCCCAACTTTCGATCGTTATTCCCTTCTTCGATGAAGAGGAAAACGTCGAGGAAATGCATCGTCGGCTCAAGGATGTTCTCGTCCGGCTCAACCGGACCTATGAAATCATTTATGTGGACGACGGGAGCCGCGACCGGACTTATGAACGGCTTCGGGTGATTTACGACCGTGATCCTTCGGTCCGGGTGGTCAAGCTTCGCCGCAACTTCGGCCAGACGGCCGGCCTCCAGGCCGGGTTCGATCATGCTCAGGGCGAGGTCATTATTTCGATGGACGGCGACCTCCAGCATGATCCCGAAGAGATTCCCCAGTTTTTAGCCAAAATCGACGAAGGATTCGATATCGTCAGCGGTTGGCGGAAAGATCGTAAAGACAATGCCCTGGTCCGCAAGTTTCCCTCCTTTATCGCCAACCGGATGATGAAGAGACTGACCCGTGTTCCCATTCATGATTTCGGGACTACTTTTAAAGCGTATCGTCGCGAGGTCGTGAAAACGATTCGGCTCTACGGCGATCTGCATCGCTTCATCCCCGCCCTGATCAGCCGGGAAGGGTTTAAAATCACCGAACTTCCCATCTCGAACATCAACCGGCTCAAAGGCAAGTCCAAATACGGTCTCTCGTGCGTCAAGCGGGTGTTTTTCGACTTGATCACGGTCAAGTGTATGGTCAGTTTCATCGACCGGCCGCTTCAGATTTTCGGGATGATCGGGGCGGTGTTGGGAACGGCCGGGTTTTTGATCGCCCTGATTCTGACGCTGGGGTATTATCTCTTTGGTTGGCCCATTAAAGAGAGTCTGGGGATGCTCATCCTCAGCGTCTTTTTAATGATTCTCGGGGTGTTTTTCGTCATGACCGGGCTTCTGGCCGAGGTCATCTCCCGGATATATTTTCAAACGCACGACATTCGAATTTATTCGGTCGACCGGGTCGACGATCGTAACGCGGACCGAGAGGCCGGCCGTCTGAGCGAACCCTGAACCATGGCGGACGCCGCGCCGGGCTCTGTTCACCGGGATCGCCGAGACCTTATTCTCCGCTTACTCTTCGGTCTTTTTCTGGCCGGCTGGATCATAATCCTCTTGCGAAACTTGGGGGTTTTGTCGCTCTGGATGGATGAAGGCTTCCATTATCTGGCCGCCCAAGGCATTCTGAAACATGGCTATCCTCTCTATCCTTCGGGCCATATTTATTGGAAAGCGATTCTTTACGCTTACGCCCTGGCCGCGGGTTCGCTCATCTTCGGTCTCAAGGCCGTGACCCTTCGTGTCGTGAGCGTTTTGTGTGTCGCCGGAATGATCGGCCTGTCTTATCATTTGGGCCGGCGGTTTTTCTCTCGGACCGTAGGCGTCTCGGCCGCGGTGATTCTGGCTTTTTCGGCCTGGGAATTGGAGTATGCCCGGTTGGCTCTATATTTCGCCCCGCTCCAGCTTTTTTATCTTCTGAGTCTCTATTCCTTCTACCGGGGTTATTTTGAGGAAGATAAGCGGTTCAAAGTTCCGGCCGTGGTTTTTTTTCTTCTTACGCCCTTGATTCATCAACTCGGGATGGGGGTCATTTTTGCCTACCCCGCCCTGTTCTTGATGCGGGGCGCCCGCCGCTTTTTTCGCAAAGATGTTTTGACGGGCTTTGTCGTCACGGTCTTTTTCTATCTGGGGATTCAAATCCAGGAATACTTTTTTTGGAAAGTCGGCTATGTTTACGAGAAGACCGATATGAGCCTTCGGGGGATGATCGGCTATTTCTTCGGAAGCTTCAATCTGGATTATTTTAAAGAGTTCTTTCAGAGCTTCCCCCGGATGAGCCTGGCCGTCCTGGCCGGCCTGCTTCTCTGTCTTGGGGCAGTCCTGCGCCGTCGCGACGGAAAGGCGACCTCGGATGAGTCGGCGTCGGCTCGTTCACCCTGGCTTTTCCTCAACCTCTGCCTCGTCTTTCCTTTGTTTTTTTTCGCCTTCTTCAGGACCCACGTCCAGCCCCGCTATCTCGCTCAGCTCTTTCCGGTTTTTGTCCTGCTGTTTCTCCTTGGGCTTCAGGCTTTCAGCCGGATTCTGGTTCAGGGTTTGGCCGCGCCGGTTTTTAGGATCAATAAATCAAAAACCCGAGCCTTATTGGGCGGCCTTGTTTTTATCGGACTCGTCCTGGTCCTGGTCGAGGGCGCCGGGCCGAAGCGAGTTTTATCGACCGTGAACCGCGGCTATGGCGACCCGATCACGACCGACATCATCACCCGATCCGGGCGCTTTGAGCATTATGATCATGAAAGCGTCGGCCTGTATGTCCGCCGGAATCTCCGTCCGGATGACCTCGTGATCGCCAACCATGTCGTCTTCCAAAAGATTTATGTCGGCCGGGTGGATTATTGGTTGTGGTCCGGAGGCAAAGGCACTTGGGATGCCTGGGAGGAAACGGCCGACGGCTGGAAGGATTTTTATGTCGGGGCCCGCTGGATCAACAATCTGACCGGCCTTCGTCAAGTGGTCGAGGGAAATCCGGGCCGCCGGATCTGGCTTGTGACGTCTCCGTCGCTTCTCCGGAGCGACCATATCAATCTGGAAATTTATGATTACATCGCCGTTAAGAATGCCGATAAACTCATTTTCCGCGGGAAGGACGGCATGTCCGAAGTCTTTGTCTGGAATGCCCCCGAACTGACGTCCGAAGGTCGTCGGGCGAGCGAGGGGGAGTGGTTCCCGGCGCGGCAGGGAGCGATTGTCGAGGACAAGGGAATGTCGGGAGGGGCGGGTATCGTTTGGACGGGAAAAGAGAGCCGGCCGGACGAGTTTACGGCCAAGATCGTCGGATTATACTCCCCGGGCGCTTATCGGGCGATGGTTCGATACAAGACCGGTTCGGAGTTTTCGGAGGAGAAAAGCGGCGTGGTCTCGATTGTCGATCAACGCGGCGAACGCCTCCGGACGATTGTCTTGAACGAATCGGCGCGTTCGGCCGGAGACGGCGGTTGGCGGGAGGCCGAGGTCGAATTTCTCTGGCCTCGCGAGGAGCCAGTCTGGATCAAGGTCTTGATCCCGTCGGGATGTGCAATGACCATCGATTATGTTGATATAAAACGGTGGCCCGAGCCCCGCCCTGATTCGGAAGCCTCATTGAGGACGGCGAAACGCCGGGCTTGTTTGGGGATCAACTTCCGTCACGAAGGCTTGTCTCTTGACCAAAGGAGGGGCGATGATGAAGGATGAACGCTCTCCCGGCAGCACCCAAAAGGAGCTTCTTGACCCAAAACGAAAACTCTCGGGAAAATACGCCGCTCTTTGCGTAGGAAAGCGCGGCCTGGGGGCTTTCCTGAAATATGAATTTGTGAATCTTTTCGTCGTCCCCGTCCCGGGAGCGTTGGGATTGGCCCTTCGCCGGGTCTTCTTGCGGTGGATTCTGGGAAAAGTCGGGAAAGGCGTCGTCTTCGGGCGGAACGTCGTCCTCCGACATCCTCATAAAATCGAAATCGGAGACAACACGTTCATCGACGATAACGTCGTCCTCGACGCCAAGGGCGAAGCCAACGAGGGCATCCGGATCGGAGCCAACGCCATGATCGGCCGAAATACGATCCTGACCTGCAAGGAAGGATCGATTTACCTGGGCGATCATTGCAACATCTCGGCCAATTGCAGTTTTTTATCGGAGACCGAAATCCGGTTGGAGAATTTCTGTTTTTTAGCGGGGGAATGCTATCTGGTGGCCGGAGGCAATCATCCGATCGCCGATACGTCCCGTCCGATCATGTTTCAACCTTCGACGGTCAAGGGCGGGATTCATATCGGGGAAGACACCTGGATGGGAGCGGGCGTAATCGTCCTGGACGGCGTGACGATCGGCCGGGGGAGCGTCATCGGGGCCGGCGCCGTCGTCGCCGCTTCGCTTCCCGAGTACACCTACGCCGTCGGCGATCGGCGGTTACGTTTGACCGACCGGCGGACGATAGCGGATTGACACGGCCCCGCGCCGGCCTTGTCTCGATTTTTTCGCTTACAACTGCCTGATTCTTACATCATCGGGCGATAACATGTTCTTGAAGTCCCATACTCGCAATGCAACACGCAATCTTGACCCCACCAACTGTCATCTACCCAACAACCTCCGGTAGGGCATGTTTCAAATACGCTGGAACAAACCATCCCCCGTTGTCCAGGGCGAACAATGACCTCTTGAGTAAATACGGGATTTGTAAATGAAAATACCATCAAGGCGAGCACAAGAACGATCGCGACTTTAATGAAAACCTTAAAATTCTTCATTTATGAACCTCCTTGCAATAACTCTTTTGTCGAGAAATCCTTCTTCTCCAAGAGAACTCCGAAATCATTGATATTACCCAGCCCGGGCTCTTTGTGCTTGGTTTATCTCTCGTATGAGAAATATTTCCGAGGAACGGAATTAATCGGTATTATCGGGAGATGTGTTTTACTTGAAACGGGGATTAGATGGGGGAATTTTTACAAATGACGGTTACATACGGACTACATTCAATTATACAATCCGAAACATATGCAACGCTGCCTTCGCACCCACCACCAAATTTACACGTATCGAAGAAATCCCTACAACGCCAAATTTCAGCAAGAGCGATTTGGGTCAGACCAAGCACTACCGCGATCCCGACAAACAAAACGATCGCGTATCTCCACCCTTGAGAGTTTTTTTGAGCTTTCATCTTACCTCCTGAAATATTTTGATTAAAAAATCTTCTTTTTTTATCGTAAAGCAATATTGATATTAACCGACGAATTTATCAGAAACTTCGGGAGCTATGCTTCACTTGGAATAGTATAGATTAGCTGGCTTTACTAGCACATTTTATGCCCCAACCCATTTTCCTACAAGCAATAACACAGTCTTCCGCACGCCAAGTTTCATCTCCACCGCACCCGCCATTCCTACATAGATCGGGGAAAAGAGTACTACAAAATAAATCAACGGCAAGTGCGTAATGGACCATACTTAAGACCGCGACGATCCCGAGAAACAAAACCGCCGCGATCCTCCACCATTGAGAGCTTTTTTGATTTTTCACCTTTCCTCCTGAAATATTTTAATTAAAAAATCTTCATTTTTTTTATCGTAGAGCGATATATAGATATGGGGTTGCAACAAATTCGCTCCTCCAATACACATACTTCTCATATATTCCCCGTCCATATTCTCTTCTCGTTCGAAATATATCTTATGAATCGAATGAATATCATCCTCGGACATCTTTATCATAATGACATCACGCTTTTTTTCCTTATTAATAAAGCTCCTGAGAATGTAAAGATTTCCATTGAAATAACAGCCGTCAATCACGATTTCCATAATATGGAATTCTCCATTTGCGGGCATATCTTGCCCTTTGACCAAATAATCGTCCCGATTGGTTTTACATAATTCATCATCCTCGATGATTTGTTTATCGATGAGAGTTCCGGATAGGTCGTATTTAAATATCTCGGAAAACACATACGATATGAAAAATATATATTTCCTGCCTACTATAACTTTTCCGTTATTCAACATATAGTCTACGAACGAAGGCTCCCAGCCTTTGTAGATATTTTTATGAAATGGATACTTGTATCCAAAAATATTTTTTCTCTCGCCTTTATAGGAGTAGGCATGGATGAGATGTTCACTTCCGGGTTGGATCAAGTAAACAGTTTCTGAATCCGCGCCGATGGACATCACTCTTTCAAATGTCCTGAATCTGCTCAAAAACTTCCCATTTGTGTCGAATAAATTAATTCCCGTGTTATCTTTTACGAATAAGGTATTCCCCACGATAAAGTTTTTAGCTGGCAGCTGTACTTCACCCGGCCCTTGACCCTTTTGAGCAAATGTTTTCACTTCATCTCTAATAAGATCGATTTTATAGACGGCTTGGCCTCCATTATCGGATGCATATATCGACCCTGTTTCATCAATCGAAATGAATGGAATCGTCTTAAAATAAAGATTGTGTTGAATCTTTGGGAGCGTATCGATTTTCTTTAAATGCGGGACATCTTGGGGAAAAGAACAAAAAATACCGAAAAGAGTAACGGAAAGCGACATGAAAGTATATTTAACCATTAGAACATCCTTAAACTATTAATAAAACCTTTTGAAGAAAAATTAAAAGAAAAATTAGCCAGGACGCTCGATTTATTGTATCTTTTATTCAATTTCTGAAATAACTTTTTCCAATTATCATCCATTCTTACACTCTGATCTTTAACCGGGATTTTAAAATAATACCTGAAGTTTTGGATGTCGATATCTGAAAAATCATTGGAAAATATGAACCATCTCATTCTGCCATCTTCTTCGATTTTCGTGAGTTTCGGCAGCGGCCGGCAACACAAGTCGACATCTGCAATTAGAAACACGTAAGCATCGGAATAAAGCTGTGGATTTATTTTGCGGATTAATCTTGTCAGTTCATAGTTGCGGAAATTTAAAAAAAGAATCCCCCCAAGAATTACCCCAACCACCAACCACCAAATCTTCTCATGCTTGAAAAATAATAATTAAACGCAATTTGAATGTCAAGTGTTTTTTTTGTTGTTTTTTTGTTGTTTTAAGCGGGTTTTCGCGACTTGAAGATGAAATATGAGGAGCTGTTGAACCGGCCCGAATGGGCGAGGTAGTTCTCAATCACGAATTTCTTTTCTTCAAGGAACATCCGGATTTCTTCAGGGGTGTAATAATGGCGGATGGGGACGAAATACCAGTCCAGAATGAG
>Ga0105099_10002202_pt1 | contig 11686 bp, 7 predicted proteins | sample PPLLak3cmMay2015_2_FD_79138 | JGI IMG/M metagenome (GOLD analysis project Ga0105099, IMG submission 79138) | Freshwater sediment microbial communities from Prairie Pothole Lake near Jamestown, North Dakota, USA - PPLs Lake P8 Core (1) Depth... | ecosystem: Environmental > Aquatic > Freshwater >...
CGACGATGAATTCCGGCAAGCCGGCGGCGGTCAGGTGGCTCAGGGAATGGCGGGAGGCAAATCTGTCGCCGCCGAGGGTAAGGGCCGGCACGCCCATCCAGAGACCTTCCAGGGTGGTGAGTCCCCCGGAATAGGGAAATGGGTCGAGGGCGATGTCTATCTCGCCGTAGCGTGCCAGGAGTTCCGGGTGGGGAAGCGGGCCGGAAAGGGCGACACGCTCCGAGACTCCGCCATCGTCGAAACTCTGCCGAAACTGTTTGCTGATTGTCGGATCAGCAAGAGCCTTGGTAGCCAGCAGCAGACGGGTGTCAGGAAGTTTCTGCAGGAGACGGATCCAAAGGTCCATGACCGGTCGGTTGATCTTTGCCAGATTGTTGAAACAGCCGAAGGTAATGAAGCCGTTTCTTCTGGCCGGGAGAGTGTTCACCGGCGGAGCATACTCCGGTGGCGAGTAGCAGACATAACAGTCGGGTAGCCGCATTACCGATTCCACGTACCAGTGATCGGTTCCTTCCGGTGTTTCCCTGGGGTCAGAAATCAGGTAGTCTATGGCAGAAAGCCCTGTAGTGCCAACGTATCCTGCCCAGGTCGCCTGCAACGGCGCGGGTTTCCTCCCGAATACCAGCAGCCTGTTGCGGGCAGTATGGCCGGAGAGGTCGATCAGAATATCGATGGCGTCTTCACGGATCAGCCCGGCAACCGAATCGTCGCGCCGGCCGAAGATTTCTCGCCACTGGTCGGCGTTTTCCCGCAGTCTGTCGGTCAAATCGTCTCCGAAGCTCTGGTTGGCATAGCAATACACCTCGAAGCACTTTCTATCGTGGCACGCCAAGACTCCTTCAAGAAAATACCCGACCGGATGTCTGCGGAGGTCCCCGGAGACATAGCCGATCCGGAGTCGCCGATCTGGATCGATAGTTGTCCCGGAGGGAGGCATGACCGGTGTTCCTGCGAGCTGCAGGCGTTCCCAGGCCAGCGACTCCTCCAGCAGTTCTTCCGGAGTGACAGCGGTGTCATACTGCAGGTTCATGAGCAGGTTGCTGTGGGCAACGGCATGGTCCGGTTTCAGTTCCAGCGTTGTGCGAAAGCAGGCAACGGCCTCAGCCATCCGACATTGGTCCTGGTACACCGTGCCAAGGTTGTAATGGGCTTCCGGCATCTCCGGCTGCAGGAGGAGGGCCTTTTCGTAGGAGGAAAGAGCCTCTTCGAGCCGCCCCATTTCTTTGAGGCCGTTTCCCAGGTTTACCAGGGCTTGAACATTTTCCGCATCCTGTTCAAGGGCTTTTCGGTAGACCTGAAGCGATTCCTCCACTCTGCCCAGGTCACGGAGGGTATTGCCGAGATTGTTGTACATGGCAGGAGAGTCGGGGCAGAGGGTCAGCGCCCGCTCAAAACTGGCCACGGCTTCGTCGAGCCTTCCCTGGTCCCGGAGGGCGTTGCCAAGGTTGAAATGGGCCAGTGCGGCATCGGGGGAGAGCTGCAGGGCCCGCCGGTAGCAAGCTTCGGCTTCCTGTGCTTTTCCGCTGTCTCGCAGTACGGCACCGTAATTTACAAGAACTTCCGTGTTGTCCGGAACGTCAGCCAGCGCCTGCTTATAACATGAGGCCGATTCTTCGATTCTGCCAAGATCGCGGAAAACCGCACCGAGATTGAGACGGGCCTCCGTATAGTCGGGAGCCAGTTCCAGTGCCCGTTGATAACAGGCAGCCGTCTCCTCCGGGCAGCCCGTTTCCAACAGGACATTGCCAAGGTTGAAATGCACGATTGCCAGGTCGGGCTGCAGCGAGAGAGCCTTTCGATAGCTGACCTCCGCTTCTTTCAATCGTCCCAGTTCCTTCAAGGAAATTCCGCGGTTTATGTATGCTTCTGCCAGACGGGGGTTGCCGGCAATGGCCCGTTCGAAACTTTCTGCTGCTTCCTTGAACTTCTTCCTGCTCAACAGGACATTTCCCAGGTTGTAGTGAGCCATGGTGAACTTGGGATTAGCGCTGATAGCCTTGCGGAAGCTTTTTTCCGCTTCATCCAGGCGCCCCATCTCGCGGAGAACGTTGCCGAGGTTGGAGTGTGCATCGGCAAAGGTGGGCTTTCGGGCCAGGGCCTGGCCGATAAGGGTGGCGGCTGTTTCATGGCGCTGCTGCTGATAGGCGCTGACACCGAGGAGATGGAGAGCTTCCGGATTGTCCGGATCGAGTTGGAGAATCTGTCGGTAGATGCTCTCGGCTGCCTGCAGATTCCCCGACTGATGGTGACGGATGGCAAACTCCAGAGCGGCGGCGATGCTCATCGGCTGCCCGGATCCGCTGTTTCCCGAGCGGGCGCCCTGCTGTTCTGCTTGTCTGCCTTTGTTTTTTTTCTTCATGAAGTGCTGCTCCAATTGCTGCCGCTGTAAGTCACGAGACGCGGGGAGAAGAGATTTTCCCCACACAACTTACTGGCAGAGTATGCTGCAATAAATACGCTCAAGCATAATTTTCTACTGTATCTGTGCGGAATTTGCAAGTGTCAAGAAATGCCCGTTGTCCCATTGTTTCTCTCCAGGATTACCGGATGACCAAACTCTTTGAATCATTGGAAGGGTTATTATAGGAAGACGCCATGCCCCTCAAAAAGAGCACCAGATTCATATTCCTCTACGGATTTATTGCCGTTGGCGCAATATCTTTCACCACGCTGTTTTCACTTGCCGAGATTCGAGCTGACGCACTTCGCCAGGCGATGGTGCTGCAGGAGAGTCACATCAGGACTTTCCGGGCACTCCTCCAGGAAAAAGGGAAACCAGTTGAGGTGCGTAACGGGAAGCTGTTTGCCGGGAAGTACCTTTTGAACGGAAACTTCGCACTTCCGGACAGGGTGAAGGAGATTTTCGGTGGGACAGCCACCATTTTCCAGGGTAATGTCAGGGTTTCCACAAATGTGCTTAAGGAGGACGGAAGTCGGGCAATCAACACCCGGCTTGACGGTACTGTCTATCAGGAAGTCATGGTGAAGGGTGAGTCCTATCGCGGCGAAACCGACATCCTTGGGGTTCCTTATTTTGCGGCCTATGATCCATTGCGCAACAGCAGGGGCGAGGTTGTCGGGGCGCTCTTTGTGGGGGTAAAGAAGAGCGATTTCCTCGCCACATATAACAAAATCAGAACCGATGTCATCGCAATCCATTGTCTCCTGATTGGAACCTTCCTTCTCCTTACCTATCTGCTTCTGCAAAAGCGAAAGAAAGCGGAAAGGGTACTTCGAAAGAGTGAAGAACAGCTGAAATACGTCTTGACGGGGAGCAATGATGCATACTGGGACCTGAGGGTAAAGAGCAGAAAACTAACCTTTAATACGCGCTGGGCTGAAATTCTCGGCTGTCAGCCAGAGGAGATGAGACAGGATATAGAGTTCTGGCAACAACTTGTCCACCCGGACGATCTGCAGATTATTCTGGAGCAGTACCAGGAGAACGTAAAAAATAATGAGTCCCGATTCAGGGCTGAATGCCGACTGAAGAGCAGCTCAAGGGGCTGGCGATGGATTTTGCTCAGGGGCAGATCCGTGGATTGGGATTCGCTGGGGAGGCCGGCCCGAATTACCGGGACTGCCACCGATATTACCGAGCGTGTACGGGCCGAGACGGAGCTTCGCCAGTCACATCGCTTGTTACAAACGGTCTTTTCCAGTCTCGATGAGGCGCTGTTCCTGCTGGAAGATGATTCAAAGGTTGTTATTGATTGCAATACTTCCGCCGAGATCATGTTCGGCTATACCCGGGCTGAGTTGCTGGGAATAAGCTCGGATATCCTGCATGTGAATAGTGAGATGGCGGAAATTTTCTCTCGGGATGCGGCCTCCTCATACCAGGAAAAAAGCTTTTATTCCACTGAGTACCAGATGAAGAGAAAGGGCGACGAGGTCTTCCCTTCCGATCACTTCTGCAACCCGATTCCGGGAGAAGGGAACGAGCCTGCTCTCATTCTTTACGTTGTGAGGGACATCACCGAGCGGAAACGGGCCGAATTAGCTCGATCCCTCTTGGAAGAGCAGTTGCAGCAGACGCAGAAAATTGAGGCCGTGGGCCAGCTTGCGGGTGGTATTGCTCATGATTTCAATAATATCCTGACAGCAATTATCGGGTATGGGCACCTGGTTCTTATGAATATGTCGGGTCCCGATCAATCCCGGCATCATATGGAGCAGATTCTTGCTGCCGCGGAGCGGGCTGCGGGGCTGACCCAAGGACTCCTCGCCTTCAGCCGGAAACAAGAGAGCAACCCGCAGCCGGTGGATCTGAATGGGATCGTCAGGAATATGCGGAAATTCCTGGAGCGGATAATCGGTGAAGATATTGAAATGACGCTCGATCTGGAGCAGGAGGGATTGACCGTTCTGGCTGATACCGGTCAGATGGAGCAGGTTCTCATGAATCTGGTGACCAATGCTCGTGACGCAATGCCTGGCGGTGGCATGCTGCTGGTCAAGACCGGACTCCTGCTGGCTGAGCGGAGACTGCCGCACCCGTCGTACTCTCAGCAATCTTTGCGGTATGGCTATATTTCCGTTACCGATAGTGGTGCCGGCATGGATGAAAAGATCAGGGAAAAAATCTATGAACCCTTCTTTACCACTAAAGAACAGGGGAAGGGGACCGGGCTGGGCCTCTCCATAGCGTATGGAATCATCAAGCAGCACAACGGCTACATCAGTGTAGAGAGTCAGGAGCGGGCGGGAACGACTTTCAGGGTTCATCTTCCTCTCATCGACCAGGAAACGGTGACCGCAGAAATCGTCAAACCCTTTTTTCTGCCGTATGGACAGGAAACAATACTGGTTGCCGAAGACGATGAAGAGGTCCGGAACCTCGGCAGGTCACTTCTTGAGGAGTGCGGGCACACAGTGATTGTCGCGGTGAACGGGGCGGATGCGGTTGAGAAGTTTTCGGCAGTCGCGGACAGTATTTCATTGGTGATTCTCGATGTGGTGATGCCGAAAATGAACGGCAGACAGGCGTTTGAGGCGATTCGGGAGCTGCAGCCGGATGTCCGGGTGCTTTTCATGAGCGGCTATAGCTCGGAAATTGTCACTGCCAAGGGGGGGCTTGACAACGCGCTTGATTTTATTGAAAAACCAATCATTCCCAAAACTTTTCTGCAAAAAGTTCGAGAGATTCTGGACAGGCAGGTTTGAATGACGTGCTCCGCATGCAATGCGCGAAGATTGCGACTGCCATCTGGGAGTACCACTGAACTGAGAAGCCTTGCTAGAGAGAGGGTTAGCGTTATGATTAAAAATGTGTTAGTTCTCTGCAACTGAGAACCGGCCAATCAGCAGACAAGAATTCGAGCGGCAAAACATAACGAAGGTGTCGGCCTGGGCCGTGGTGAAAATTTTTGCGGCGATTTTTTTTGCAAAGGAGGCTGAATGTCTTATGTCGAATCGGTAGTGAATTCCGTTGTTGAGAAAAATCCCAATGAGCCCGAATTCCACCAGGCGGTGAAAGAGGTTCTGGAATCGCTTGAGCCGGTGTTCCGGTGTTATCCACGCTACGAGGATCAGCGTATCCTGGAACGAATCACGGAACCGGAGCGCATCATTCTCTTTCGAGTACCATGGGTTGACGACAACGGTATCATCAGGGTCAACAAAGGGTATCGCGTGGAATTCAACAGTGCAATCGGCCCCTACAAGGGTGGGCTTCGCTTCCATTCCTCGGTTAACCTGGGGGTTCTGAAATTTCTCGGTTTTGAACAGACCTTTAAAAACTCACTGACTTGTCTCCCGATGGGCGGCGGCAAAGGCGGGTCCGACTTTGATCCGAAGGGAAAGTCCGATAATGAAGTGATGCGCTTCTGTCAATCTTTCATGAATGAGCTGTATCGACATATCGGCCATGTGACGGATGTGCCTGCAGGGGATATTGGCGTTGGCAGGCGGGAAATCGGCTACCTGTTCGGGCAATACAAGCGACTCAAGAACGAATTCACCGGTGTCCTGACCGGCAAGGATCTGGGCTGGGGCGGGTCGCTCATTCGAACAGAGGCGACCGGCTATGGTTCCGTCTACTTTGCCCAGGAGATGCTGGCTGTCCGGCATCAATCCATCGAAGGAAAGATCTGCCTGGTTTCCGGAGCCGGAAACGTTGCTCAATACACGGTGCAGAAACTCCTCCAGTTGGGTGCCAAGCCCGTTTCCCTGTCTGATTCGAACGGAACCATCTACGATCCGGACGGATTCAACGAGGAAAAGTTTCAGTTTGTCCAGGAACTGAAAAACGTCCGGCGCGGCAGAATCTCCGAATATCAGGCGAAATATCCCAAGTCGAAATACCTTGCGGGTCAGCATCCCTGGTCGATTCCGTGCGACTGTGCCTTTCCCAGTGCCACGCAGAATGAAATCAATGGCGCTGCAGCTGAAGAACTGGTGAAAAACGGTTGCAGAATGGTCTGCGAGGGTGCAAACATGCCGTGCGACCTTGATGCCGTGGCGATTTTCCAGAGTAACAAGGTGCTCTACGGTCCCGGCAAGGCCGCCAACGCTGGAGGTGTCGCTACCTCCGGCCTTGAGATGTCCCAGAACGCCCAGTTCATGAGTTGGTCACGAGATGAAGTTGATAACAGGCTGAAGAGTATCATGAAAAACATCCACCACAGCGCCTATACCACGGCTGCCGCATTCGATAGCCCCGGTAACTATCTGGCCGGTGCCAACATAGCCGGTTTCCTGAAAGTTGCCAATGCCATGATCGATCAGGGCATCGTGTAGCTGTCTGGTGCATTTCTGGTAAGGTGAGCACTTTGCATTATGTTCCATGAAGTCTCAAGAAAAACCGCCTGCTGCCGATAGGTATAGAACGGGCCGCATGGGGGAGGTGCAGCATGATGGAAATTAGATCATTGGCAAGTCAGGCCCTGCTCGTACAAGAGCAGATGTCCCAAACCCTGATGGGCATGGCCGCCGTAAAACAGGCAAATGCAGCACAACAGCAGGTGGCCGAAATGCTTGCCAGGAATGCAGCAGCAGTAGCACCCGCCGAGAATGCGCAGCAGGGCGGGTTTTCGACGTATGCGTAAGCAGGCAGCAAGATAACGTAAGAGAAATCAAGTAGTCGCTGGTAAATAACCATACCTGTGCACCCGGAAAGGGGCCGACGTCACCTGAGACGTCGGCCCCTTTTATTTGAGGTGAAAAGAGTTGCTCGTTGTCGTAGCTGAAAAATGCCGCTATACTCAAACAGGCAGTTTGCTCGAATTCGGCAGCTCCGGGGGAGGTTGTTTTGGAAAGGGTCTCGATCAGGATGGGGGATATCGCCACGCTGGAAGTGGATGCCATTGTGAATGCCGCCAACAGCACGCTTCTGGGTGGAGCCGGGGTCGACGGCATGATTCACTGGGCTGCCGGGAGCGGCCTTCTGGAGGAGTGTCGAACCATCGGCTGGTGTCCAACGGGAGAGGCGAGAATAACGGCAGGCTACAATCTTCCGGCTCTTTTCGTGATCCATACGGTAGGGCCGGTCTACGGATTGGACAGGGAAAACGCGCCGCGGCTCCTTGCTTCCTGTTACGAAAATTGCCTGGCACTGGCCGTGCAGCACACTATCCGGACCATTGCCTTTCCTGCCATCAGTTGCGGTGCCTACGGGTACCCGGTAGAAGAGGCGTGCAAAATTGCTTTGGACACGACCATTTCTTTCCTGGAGCACAATGATATACCGGAAAAAGTGTTCTTCGTCCTCTATTCCTGCCGTGACTATACTGCCTATTGGGAGTATTATGCGACGAAAATGGCGAATGGTTGATTACCGTACCGCTGCGCGAACGGTGGCGAACTTCGTTTGCCGGGAACCGCGAAAGGGTTTGGCGAAGTACGGAAGGATTCAGGTTCAGGGTTCTTTCGAAATACATTGGATGGAGCGGATCCGGGAACAAAATCCGCTGTGAGACTGTCAAGTATGATACGGAGTAAAAAACGCTTGCTACCGGACGAGGATGCCGAACTCGTTGCCTCCTGCCGTGCGGGGGACCTGAGCGCTTTCGAGACCCTGGTCAAAAAGCACCAGACGCGGATGTTCACCCTTGCTTTTCGGGTTCTCGGGAATCAGGAGGATGCCGGGGAGGTCGTACAGGATGCCTTTGTTTCCGCCTACCGCGGATTGGGAAAATTTCGCGGTGACGCAGCCTTCACCACCTGGCTTACGACCATCACCGTTAACCTCGCTCGCAATCGCCTGCAGCAGATGGTAAGCCGAAGGTCGCGCGAGGTATGTTCCCTGGATGATCCGATTCCGGGCTGTGGAGAGTGCAATAAAGCCAACGATCCGCCTTCTGCTGGTCCCTCTGCCCTTGAGTTGCTGGAGAGAGAAGAAATTCGTCAGAGAGTTCAGGGCTGCATCAACGGCCTTGAGCCTGGATTTCGAGAGGCTCTGGTTCTGCGGGATGTGGAAGAATATTCCTATGGGGAGATTGGAACGATGCTGAGTCTGGCTGAAGGGACGGTCAAATCTCGCATTGCCAGAGCTCGTGAGGCAATCAGGGCCTGCCTGAAGAGAGTTGTAGGGGAATTTTAATGGACCATGATTCCATTCGTCATATGCTGTCGGAATATCTGGACGGGGCAGTTACGCCTGCTGAGAAGTTGCTGATTGAAACGCATCTCAAGGAGTGCTGCGACTGCAGAAATGCCCTGCGCGAACTGGAAAAGACGATTCACCATGTCCGGAACCTCGGGGAGGTGGAACCGCCCCCCTGGCTGGCGGTCAAGGTAATGGCGCGGGTCAGGGAGGAGGCCGGCCGGAAAAAAGGAGTGCTGCGCCGCCTGCTTCTGGTGCCGTTGCGCTGGAGAGTTTCCGTAGAAGCTGTTGCCTTGGTATTTCTCAGCGTAACCGGCTATCTCGTCTACCAAAATGTCTCATCGGAGATGAAGCAGATAGTTCCCCTGTCCGGCGTAATTAGAGAGGAATCGGCGCCATCGGTTCCGCCACCGGCTGAATCCCCGAAGGTTCCGGAAGCACGTGCGCCTCAAGTGAAAAGACCACCCGCAGCCACCGAAGGGAAGCAAGGTGCTGGTCCGGCTCCCCTTACCCTCCCCGAAGAACCTTTTTCCGATTCACGCCAGGAAGAATTCGAGCCGCTGCTGCCGTCGCCTGCAGAGTCTCCCCTTATGGCTGAAGACAGGGGGATGGATGATTATCGGATGCAGGAGAGGAGTTCAGCCAAATCAGCATCTCCGCCAGCAGAACTTTCTTTCCCGGAAAAAGAACAAAGGGCCCCTTCCGGGATTGTGAGGAAAAAGGCTCTTCCCTCGACAGGGGTGGAGGTGCTGCGGCTCGAAATAATTGTTGCCGATGCTGATTCTGCCCAGCGGAAGATTGAACGGGAGGCTGCTCGATATGGCGGGATAATCGTGCGAAAGGACGCTCATTTGGCGGGTGAGAGGGGTCTTGTCGTACAGCTGCAGCGGAAAGCGGTTCATGGTTTCATTGAACAGCTGAAACAGTTGGGTTCTGTGCGGGGTGCGGTTTCGGAGGCCCCGGAAGGGACTCCTGTCGTTGAGATGTATCTTGCCGTGACAACCGGCCAGGAGTAGTCGGATAAGATTCTGGCCGGCCAGCGGATACTTGCGATGAGACGGTGTTCCACCCGCAGGATGCCGCCACTGCGAGATTCACACCGTCGGAAACTGCTCAGAGATACTTAATGTCGAGGATTTCGTATTCCTTCAGGCCGGAGGGTACCTTTACCCGGACCGTATCATCCAGTCGGTGACCGATCAAGGCCTTTCCCACCGGGGATGAACAGGACATCTTGCCCAGCTTGATGTCCGCTTCGTCCTCTCCCACGATCCGGTAGGTAACTTCTTCATCCGTCATGGTATCGTACAGTGTCACTGTGGCGCCAAAAACCACTTTGTCCGGCTTAAGGTTTGAAAGATCAACAACATAGGCGCGGGACAGCTTGTCCTTGAGCTCAAGGATTCGGCCTTCGATAAATCCCTGCCGGTGTTTTGCGGCATCATACTCCGCATTTTCCGAAAGATCCCCGTGTGCGCGTGCTTCGGCAATATCCTGGATGACTTTCGGGCGCTCTTCCCTGATGAAGCGTTTTAACTCTTCCTGCAGGAATTCGAAACTTTCCCTGGTCATGGGCACTGAATGGGACATTATAGTGCAATCCTCCTGTTACGATGTTAAGGCAGCATGGTAGCTGGCTGCCGGGTGCGAGGCGATTATTTCGCGGTGAGCTTGTTGCGCCGTGCCTCAGGACCTTCCGGGGACGGCTTTGCCGCGTGTAAAATGTGAGGGGCAGCCGAACAGGCCGCCCCATGCATGGTGTCTCAGGTTTTGGTAAAGTTTCCAGCGTGCTAGAGGTAGTCCTGCAGAGCTTTCGCGTCCAGGTCCTTGCCCAGCATGGCAAGTATGCCGTCAACAGCTGCCTTGGCTCCGGAGGTCGTTGTGAAATAGGCGATGTTGTTGACCAGAGTATTCCGGCGGATGGAGAAGGAGTCGGCAACCGCCTGTGCCCCCTGCGTGGTGTTGATTACCATGCAGATATCGTTGTTTTTTATCGAGTCAACGATATGGGGTCGTCCCTCAACAACCTTGTTTACTACCTTGACCGGGATACCTTTTTCCTGCAGATAGGAAGCGGTTCCACGCGTAGCAACCAGTTGAAAACCATTATCATACAGCTTTTTCGCAGGACTGACAATATGTTTTTTGTCGCTGTCACGGACACTGAGGAAAACCGAACCCGACAGGGGAAGCCTGACTCCGGCACCCAGTTGCGCTTTGGCAAAAGCGCGGGCAAAATCAACGTCGATGCCCATAACCTCTCCGGTTGACTTCATCTCCGGTCCGAGAATAGTGTCCACACCCGGAAACTTGACGAACGGAAATACCGATTCCTTGACCGCGATGTGTTTCGGTTCTATCTCCGTTTCGATCCCCAGTTCTTTTAGTGTCTTGCCTGCCATGATGCGAGCCGCAAGTTTTGCCAGGGGACGGCCGGTGGCCTTTGAGACAAATGGTACGGTACGCGATGCCCGCGGATTTACCTCCAGGATGTAGATCTCGCCATCCCTGATTGCAAACTGCACGTTCATGAGGCCCTTGACCCCGAGTTCCAGGGCCATGAGTCTTGTCTGGCGCTTAATTTCATCAATTGTCTCACGAGAAATCGAATAGGGGGGGAGTGAACAGGCCGAATCTCCGGAATGAATCCCGGCTTCTTCGATATGCTCCATGATCCCGCCAATGATTACCTCTTGACCGTCACAGAGGGCGTCCACATCGATCTCGATAGCCTCATCGAGGAACTTGTCGATCAGGATGGGATGCTCGGGAGATGCCTGGACCGCGGTGGTCATGTAGCGGCGCAGTCCTTCCACATCATAGACGATCTCCATGGCTCGACCACCGAGAACATAGGAGGGGCGGACAACGACCGGATAGCCGATCCGTTCCGCGATCTTTTCCGATTCTTCAAAGGAGCGTGCCGTGCCATTTTCCGGCTGCCGCAGGTGAAGTTTGTGGAGCATGACCTGAAAGCGCTCCCGGTCTTCCGCGCGGTCGATGGCGTCGGGGGACGTCCCGATGATGGGCACGCCGGCTTTTTCCAGGGCGACCGCCAGTTTAAGGGGTGTCTGGCCGCCAAACTGGACAATGACACCGTAGGGTTTTTCTTTATCAACGATATTAAGCACATCCTCGTAG
>Ga0105099_10002203_pt1 | contig 11676 bp, 9 predicted proteins | sample PPLLak3cmMay2015_2_FD_79138 | JGI IMG/M metagenome (GOLD analysis project Ga0105099, IMG submission 79138) | Freshwater sediment microbial communities from Prairie Pothole Lake near Jamestown, North Dakota, USA - PPLs Lake P8 Core (1) Depth... | ecosystem: Environmental > Aquatic > Freshwater >...
CTTCTAGTTAATCAATACGCCCATAGTGAGGCCGCATACGCCTACTGGGAAAAGCTTCGGGTTAGCAATAATGATGATGGTCTATATAATACTCAGCCATTACGCATCAAGGGGAACCTTAAAAGCGTTGCAAATCCAGATTTGGATGTACTTGGGTTTTTCTGCGCATCATCGGTAAAATCCAAAAGAATTTTCGTCAGACGAGTAGATGACCTTCAACCCTTTTTTTTAAATTGCGAACCGCATGAATCAAATCCATCCGATTTTTCAATAGCAAGATATAGATATTTTATTGATGTAGGAAAACCCTCACTTTGGGTTCTGGAAAATGAGTGTGTTGAATGTACTCTTTCTGGAGGAACAACTGTTAAACCTGATTATATGCCAAATATCTAATATGAAAAATTATATTCTAAAAATTTCTTTTACTCTTGTATTCTTAACTTTTTGGTTGCATAACACAAAGGGTCAAACACTTAATAATTACTTTGTTAAAGAGAGTATAAGTTTGATTACAGACAGGACATTGTATATTGCAGGAGAACAAATTCAATTTGCTACTTATCAATTTATTAATAATTATTCAAAAAGCAATACCATTTTTGGTATAAGTAGCGTTAATACAAATAAAAAATTAAGTAATGCTATTAGTAATATTATTTATGTTGAAATAATCACAGCTCGAGGCGAGAAAATAGCTCAAGGAAAATATCAAAGTGAAAATTCGTTTTGCACGGGCATTATTGAAATACCAAAAAACATATTAACCGGAATATACTATATCAGAGCTTATACAAAATCTATGAGAAACAATGGCCCTAGCTCATATTGTTATTATGCCATAAAAATAGTAAACCCTTTCAAATTAGAGATTTTAACCTATAAAGATTTAAATATCATTTCTAAAGATTCAACTACTTTAAATGATACGTTGAATGATCAAGAGATAGTTACACTTTCTCTGAATAAAAATGAATATTCAGCCCGAGAAATTGTTACCGTTCTAATTAATGAGATGAAATCAGCAGAAAATTTAATAGAATTGTTAACCCTTTCAGTAGTACCTGAATTTTCAATGCTTAACTTACCAGAAAATCAACCAATTATCGATAGTTCTCAACAAAATCAATACTACTATCCAGAATCGAATGGCATTTCGATAACAGGCCAATTGGTTGACAGCAAATCAGGGAAAACATTACCTAATTCTATAATTAATCTATCAATTCTTGGTGATTGCAAAGACTTTATGGCTACAAGAACTGATACAACAGGTTCTTTTCACTTTAAAATGCCTAATTTTAATGGTGTTAGAGATATTTTTATTTGCTCTGAATTGATGGTAGATTCTAAATCTACAATACTCATTGATAACGACTTCTGTCAAGAGAATGTAAAAATACCTACACCTTGCTTCCAATTAACGGAGATGGAAAGAAAAGCAGCTTTCAATCTTGTTCAAAATACTCAAATAGCCTCGCATTATAATAAGAAAAATTATACAGACTCATCAATCAATATTAATAAGTCGTTTTATAATGAACCTATAAATAAAATTGTTTTTGATTCATATATTCAACTTCCAACCATGGAGGATTATATTAATGAGCTGATACCCATACTTAAAATCAAGAAGAGTCAAGGGGGTACGTATTTTAGAATATTTAGCACTGAATCAGAAATGGAGATTTATAAACCTCTTGTTTTACTAGATTTAGTTGCTATCGATAATCCTGAAAAAATTCTTTTACTCCCTCCTAATAGTATTTCACATATTGAAATTGTTAACGCTCCTTATATCAAGGGGGATAACACTTACGGTGGTATTATCAGCATATTCTCTAAAAAAGGAGATTTTGCAGGTATTAACCTCCCATCATCCGGAATATTCTTAGATTTTAATTTTTTATCTAATTGTACAAATAACACTTTACCTCAAACTCTTGCAAAAAATCAACCAGATATACGAAATACATTATACTGGATTCCAAAAATAAACTTTAATTCAAATAATTCTAAAGAGATTTCTTTTACTACATCAGACACTCCTGGTAAATATATAATTGTACTGAAAGGGATTACTAACAAAGGGAAAATAATCACATTTAAGAAATCGTTTACTGTAACATCCTTTCGCTAAATGGTTATTTTTATAAGATTAAACTAGTGTTACGTTAATCATACTATGACATAATAGTATTCAGAGCTATAAACCGACGGATTAACCCATCGGTTAAAATAATAACGTAAGAATGCATACTTAACATTACACTAATGTATTTAGAATTTGATTCCATCAAACAATAATGAATAATTGCTTTGTCTATCTTTACGAAAAGGATCATCTAATTTTTTAAACAATTAAGATCATTCTCTTCCCTTATGGTTTCATTATTACATAGTAATGAGGCTTAGAATGTCCAAAAACTCCTTTGTAGCCTCGTCCAACCCTTCGAGAATCCCTATAAGAACTACTGAAAATCCTATCGATCTAAGAAAAATAGGCATAATGGGGTAAAGCATCTCACTGGCGATATCGGTAAATAGACTTACAAATGACAGTAAAACAATAGCTTTAGTAAGGAATTTTGGCATGTTGAAAAGTATTAATAAAAAATATTGTATATATCTAGTTACTAAATGGCTAAATCAATTTAGGAATTATTATTTTTATCCCTGAAAAACATGCAATCAAATGGTGAATTTAAACATTGAAATGATATGAAGAATAATCAATCCCTCCTAATTATTATTTTCTGCAATCTCGCCAACTACAATTTACTATTTGCTCAAACAAATCAGGATATATCTTTATCGAAAGATTTAACACAGCTGGTCAATCCATTTATAGGAACAAAGGATATGGGCCATTGTTTTCCAGGTGCTACTGTTCCTTTTGGAATGGTTCAGCTTAGCCCTGATACCGATACCGCTCAGTATTCATTAGGGCAAGGATATAATAAGGAGGTGTACCGATACTGTTCGGGCTATCAATATGAAGACCCAACCATAGTTGGATTCTCGCATACACATCTCCATGGTACAGGTCACTCCGATTTAGGTGACGTACTAATTATGCCAACTACGGGAGATATCAAGCTAAATCCTGGCATTGTTTCAAAACCAAATTCGGGCTACAGAAGTCGCTTTTCAAAGACAAGCGAAATTGCATCAGCAGGTTACTACTCTGTTTTCCTCGATGACCCAAAAATAAAAGCAGAATTAACAACATCGGCTAGAGTTGGTTTTCATAAATATACCTATCCTAAAGATAAAGAGGCTAATATAATACTTGACCTAGTGCATGGTATTTACAGCTACGATGGGAAAGTGGTTTGGGCATCAATCAGGGTGGAGAACGATTCAACGATTACAGGCTATAGACAAACCAATGGCTGGGCTCGAAATCGATTTGTGTATTTTGCAATTAAGTTCTCCAAACCATTCATATCGTATGGTTTAAAGAATGATGAAAAGGAAATATACCGTGGATTTTGGCGTCGTTGGCAGATGGATAAAGATTTCCCTGAACGTTCGGGACATAAAGTGAAGGCATACTTTACTTTTGGTAACATAGAAACACTAGAAGTTAAAGTTGCCATCTCGGGGGTAAGCACTGCGGGTGCAGTGGCAAACCTTAAAGCCGAGGGCGAAAATCAATCGTTTAATTCAGCTTTAGCAAATGCTAGAGAATTATGGAATAACGAACTTGGAAAGGTTAAAGTTGAAGGAACAAAGGATGAAAAGGTTAATTTCTATACAGCGCTTTATCACTGCCTGATTTCGCCTACAATATTTATGGATGTTGATGGGAAATACCGTGGATTGGATGGAAACATTCATCAAGCGAAAGGTTTTACAAATTACACTGTTTTCTCTCTCTGGGATACATTTAGGGCATTCCACCCATTGATGACACTTCTTGAACCGACCAAAGCCAGCGATATGGTAAACTCCATGCTTGAGCATTATAAGCAAAGTGTTCATGGCATCCTTCCCATCTGGTCGCATTGGGGGAACGATAATTGGTGCATGATTGGCTACCATGCTGTGCCCGTTATTGCCGATGCTTATATGAAAGGGTTAAAAGGTTTTGATAGCGAACTGGCATTAAAGGCTATGGTTAGCAGCGCTTCCTATGGAAAATATGATGCCATTGATGACTATATTAAATATGGTTACGTTCCAAAAGAGCGCACCTCTAGCTCAGCATCAGTCACTCTCGAATATGCATACGATGATTGGACTATCTACCAAATGGCACACAAAATGGGAAAAACCGATATTGCCAATACATTCAAGAAAAGAGCAATGTCATACGCAAATATTTTCGATACAAATTCAGGATTTGCCATTGCAAAGAGTAAAGAGGGTAAGTTCCTCACCCCATTCGACCCACTCCAAACGCATGATATGGGATATATCGAAGGAAATGCTTGGAATTACAGCCTATTTGTGCCTCATGATATTAGCAATCTGATTACTCTTTCAGGCGGAAATAAGAAGTTTACACAACATCTCGATTCCCTTTTCACAATGACACTACCTCCAAAATACTACGAGAATACTGAGGATATAGACAAAGTAGGCATTATGGGCAATTATGTACACGGGAACGAACCAAGCCATCATGTACCCTATATGTTTGTATATGCTGGTCAGCCTTGGAAAACTCAGGAGATTGTTCGAAAGGTGATGAACAAAATGTACCTTAACAAACCTGATGGGCTTTGCGGAAACGATGATTGCGGACAGATGTCGGCATGGTATATTTTTAGCGCAATGGGTTTCTATCCAGTTAGTCCTGGAAGCAATCAGTATGTAATTGGAGCACCTTACCTACCCTACCTTCAATTAACATTAGAAAACGGCAAAACCTTAACCATTAAAGCTGATTTGGTTAGCGATGAGAATAAGTTCATACAATCGGTCTCTCTTAACGGACAAACATTAAATAGAGCATATATAACTCATGATGAGTTAACTCAAGGTGGTGAACTGATTTTTAAAATGGGGGAAAAACCGAATAAGAAGTGGGGAAGTGATTTGAAAGAATTGCCGTATTCATTAAGCAAAGACAAGTAAAATATAGAGTTCATTGAGTTCCGATCTCTAAAAGAAATCGGAACTATAATTAGAATTCTTTATTGAGATATTCCCAGAAATTCTCCTTAGCAACAACATTAAACTCACAATTTGGATAAGTTTCAATGAAAATATTAGGAATTTTTACCTTTTTAGTTGCTTTATACTTACACTCGAAAAGAGTTAGTTTTCCTGACTGTTCTTCAATATAATCAATCTCTTGTTGGTCATATGTACGCCAGAAATAAGTATTAACAAAGTTCCTATTGTAATGATTCATTTTGAGCCTTTCGCATACAAAAAAATTCTCCCAAATAGCACCCTTGTCATCCCGCAGCTCTATTTTATTGTAATTTTGAATTAATGTGTTGCGAATACCAAGATCATAGAAATAAATTTTCTGCCCTTTGGCTATCTCTTTCCTAAGGTTTCGATTAAATGATTGTAACCTAAAAATTACAAACGATTTCTCTAAAAGCTCGATGTATCTCTTTATTGTATGCATATTTTCACCCAACAAGTTTGCCAACTCATTATATGAAACCTCATTCCCAATCTGTAATGCTAAAGCGCGAAGTAGGTTCAATAGCAATTCTGGCCTACGAAGCCTTTCAAATTGAAGTATATCTTTGTAAAGATAATTCGAAGCAATATTCTGTAACTCCTCAATGGCTTCATTCTCCGATTTATTGTAAACCTCGGGATACAAACCAAACCTAAGAATATTATCTAATTTGGCGTTAACATCAATTATATTTTCATCATTCAGCAGTTCGCTGTAAGAAAAGGGATAAAGAGTGTACTGCCTGCTTCTGCCTGTAAGAGGCTCACCAACCTGCTGAGACAACTCAAAGCTCGATGAACCAGTAGCAATAATCTGCATCTCAGGGAAAGTATCAATAAGTACCTTTAATATCAACCCAATATTTTTAATATGCTGGGCTTCATCGAGTATAACAATACTGTAATTACCAAGGAATGCTTTAAGAAGCTCCGTATTGGTTGTTTCTAACGCTGTTTTATTTTGAAGAAGTTCACAATTTATGTATCGTGCCGATACTGAATTATCAACAATAGCTTTTACCAAGGTTGTTTTACCAACCCTTCGGGCTCCATATAGCATTACGACCTTGCCCTTAAACAGCTGTTTACTAATAATATCGTTAATCTGACGTTTAACCATTCTTAATTAATTTACGAAGTTATCTGCGCAAATTTAGTTAAATATAAGATGTTTAACTAATAATCTAGCCTATTTTACCCAAAAAAGCATGTAAATTTTTAATATAACTCCATAACCAGTAAAAACAATTCTTGGAGATATGCCCTTTGATAAGATGTGAATAATGTAACTCTTTTCAAAAGTTGTGTAATAAATTCGCAATCAAATTTTTTCACTTTTGTATTTTACATTAAACTGTATTACAATAAAAAAAGTGGATTCCTATACTCAGAAATTTAAAATCCGTTTAGGACTGTTTATTGCAGGAGGACTAATCCTTTTTGTAATTGCAATATTTATCATCGGAAAACAAAAAAACCTATTTAATCCGGTTTTTAACCTTACTACTACTTTTTCGAGTGTAAGTGGATTACAAGTAGGAAACAACATCCGTTTTTCAGGAATCAATGTAGGTACTGTAGACAATATCGTCATTATTAACGATTCGTCTGTTAGGGTTGATATGGTGATTAAAAAAGATGTATGGCAATTTATAAAAACGGATTGTAAGGTAATAATAGGGTCGGAAGGGATAATTGGAGACAAACTTTTAATTATTACACAAGGTAGTCCCGATTCTCCATTATTAAAAGATGGTCAATACCTTACTTCAATCGAACCAATAGAAACTAATGCCATCATGGCAAGGTTGGATGAAACAGCAAAGAATGCAGAAATTATCTCGCACCAGATTTCCGAAATTACCTTTGATATTAATAAGGGGCATGGAACACTAAGCCATTTAATTCAGGACTCGATCCTTGCCGAAAATTTTAAACAAACCATAGCTAATTTAAATAAATTCTCGCAAGGTCTAACTGGATCTGATGTTGTGATGGCAAGTTTAAAAGTAACAGCAAGGAATGCCGAAGATATTTCGCACCAGCTTTCCGAAATTATGACCAAAATAAACAGCGGAAATGGAACACTCGGTCGGCTAATTCAGGATTCAACCATTGCCGAGAATTTGAATCAGACCATATTAAATCTAAAAAAGAGTTCAATTGGATTGACCGGAACCGATACCATTATGGCAAAATTGAATGTTACTGCCGGTAATGCAGCGATTATCTCAAGTCAACTTAAAGAAATGATGTATGAAATTAACGAGGGAAACGGAACACTCGGTCGGCTAATACGAGATTCCACTCTGGCAGAGAATCTAAACCAAACACTGATCAATCTAAAAAAAGGCTCCAAAGGATTGGATGAAAACATGACTGCTGTGAAACATAATTTCTTTTTCAGAGGCTATTTTGAGCGAAAAGCAAGAGATGCAAAGGATAAAAAGGAAGAATTAGAAAAACTGAAGAAAAACAAATAATAAAATAAGGTTTCTTTTTAAAAGCGGCTACCACCGATGTTGCCAATTCGGGGAGTGAGGTTCCAATTGCAATGATGGTTAATCCAATAACCTTCTCACTCATGCCTAAGGTTTTTGCAAACTCAACTGCCCCAACGACTAAATACCTTCCGCCAAAAAACAGTCCGATAAGCCCAATCAATACTAATATGGTAGTTTTTTTGGTACTAATTAATTTTAAATCAGGGGCATGAGAGATGGAATTACCACTACGGTGGGCAATTCCAAATGTGTAGACTAAAAAAAAATCATAAAACAAAGCAAGATCAATCCATCTGCTCTAGTAATAAGATTAACGGTTGGAGAACTTTCGATAAAAATACTATTAGCCATAATGCCTAGTACAACAATGGCAAGAAGGCCAAATGGAATTTCTTTCCACTTGGTATTAAGTTGAATTGATATTGGGAATATTATAGCCGAAACACCAAGTATAAGTAAGATATTGCTTATATTACTTCCCTAAATATTTCCAATTGCAATATCAGTTGTGCCTTTGAGTGCTGAGAAAATGCTTACGGCTAGTTCTGGTGCCGATGTACCAAATGAAACAATGGTTAAACCAACAACCATATCCGAAATACCAATCTTTTTTGCAAGAGCAGATGCACCCTCAACCATCCAGTTGGCACTGAATAGTATTAAAACTATTCCACCAAATAGAAACAATATATTTATCATTGCATTTAACCTAGAAATCGAAATTGAATTTTTTTATTACTGTCAAATGAAAAAGTTTTAAGCGTTATTATCAATCATGAATACTGACCAACGTTCTCAGCAAGGATGCTGCCCATGAAAAGATATTATATTTGACAATTACTTGTCGCATATGTTTCATTCTCAATTGTTGCTCTTCTTTTGTCATCTCCAATGCTTGTTTTATTGCATCTGCAGATTTTTCAATATCATACGGATTAACAATTATGGCTTCTTGCAGTTCCTGTGATGCTCCCGCAAAACGACTTAGGATAAGTGCACCATCGTTGTTGTTTCGCGAAGCAATAAATTCCTTAGCTACTAGGTTCATACCGTCATGTAACGATGAGACCATGCAAAAATCGGCTCCAGAATAGTATGGTGCTATTTCTTCATGGCTATGATGTCGTTTTAACAGGAGGATAGGTTTCCAATTCTTTAATTTAAATCGCCAGTTAATACGGTTTGCTTCCTTTTCAACCGAACTCACCATGTCGGAATAATCTTTTAGTAGAGTTCTGCTTGGCGCACCGATCTGGACAAAAGTAAATTTTCCAACGTATGATGGATTTTTTTCTAAGAAACGTTCAATTGCAAGAAATTTCTCAATTATCCCTTTTGTATAATCAATCCTGTCAACACCTATGCCAATATATTGTGCTGTGATACCATGCTCTTCGAGCAATTGGGCTGATTTCGTCTTTGGAATACTATTCTCGTAATCTCTTTGGGTGAATGCAATGCTAATTGGAAATGGTTTGACAAAAGAGGTATGGCCTCCCATTTTTACCGAAAAGTCATCCCATTTTACTCTCGATTCAAGAGTATTATTAACCGTTTCAAGGAAATGATTGCAATGGTATTGAGTATGAAATCCGATTAGATCCGCACCAAGCATTCCCTGTAGTATTTCTCTCTGCCAGGGACAAATACCAAATGATTCCGGATTGGGCCAGGGGATATGCCAGAATATAGCAACCTTGGCATTTGGCTTTTCTTTTTTTATCATTTCGGGTAGTAACGCAAAATGATAATCTTGAATTAGAATAAATGGTTGCTCTTCATCCGTTAATTCGGCTAATACCGCTTTGGCAAAATTCTCATTCACTTTCTTATAATATTTCCAATCTTCTGCTCTGAATGTAGGGCGTGTATGTGCAATGTGACATAGTGGCCATAATCCTTCGTTTGAAAATCCGTAGTAGAAATGGTCTTCCTCCTCTTTTGTAAGCCATAATCGTTTTAAAGTGTATTTTGGCTCTTCTGGAGGTACCTGCACCATATCGTTTTTATCAACAGTTTCTTTATCAGCATCTCCAGTTCCCGATGCAATCCATAGTCCTCCACTTGCTTTTAGTATAGGTTCCATTGCGGTTATCATCCCGCTAGCAGGAACTAGACACTTGATTTGTTTACCTTCATGAATGTGCATGTAAGGTTCGCGATTGGAAACAACAATCATCTTTTTACTTTGTAAAAGATTTTTCATTTCCACCGTTAACCTTTCCGATGTCCAAATGGCTTCGGCATTAGTTCTTAGCTGTGCTTCTTCTAAAGCAGTCGCTTTAGCTTCATGCATTGCTTTAGCAATGTTTACAATCTCTTTATGCAATGGTGCAAGAAATTCGGCAGGAGGGTGTAACTTCAATTGGTCTATATTTCCAAAACGTGCTGCTTTTACCCAATCTACTATTTTATTTACAGGGCTGTAAAATCCCCAACGTATTACTATAACTGTTACAAGCGAAACCAACAATGCCTGAATAAACCATCTTATAAAATTTCTAAACCAGATATTGTTGACAATACTATCAATATATTCGGCATCGGTGTATAAAATAATTGCATGGGAGGTAAAATTCACAGTTTTTACTGGTTTTATGTATTGGTAAACTTCTTTTCCATTCACTGAAATGTAATTTCCAATGGATGTGTCTGAAGCTATTGACTGAGAAACATAGTCCAATGATAGGTTAGTTATATCTCTAGAAAAATCGGAAGTAACAATACTATCATTACTGTAATATATCGCAATGTCAAGCAAGTTGTATCTACTGTTTATACTATCTACTAAGTGCATAAAATCTACTTGATGGTTATGCCTGTTGAAAATCGAACTAATATTAGCAATTCGTTCGGCAATCTCTGTTGTTCGCTTTTCATGTTCACCATTTAGTTTGGCCCTTTCCGATGAAATCTGATAAAAAGTAAAACCAAATGTTACCAATCCAACAGCAATGATTATTGAAAGTATAAGTGCAATATTTAATCTCATAGTGATAGTTGTTTTAATAGTTCAACAATCTTATCCACATTGTCAAATTTATATTTTGCATAGGTTTCTCCATTACCAACCTTTATAGTATTTGCATTTGGATTATCCATAAGAAATTCGAACATCTCTTCATCGGTTTTATCGTCGCCAATTGACAAAATGTAATCGTACCTATTATGTTCAAGTAGGTTCTTTACAGCTTTTCCTTTACCTATTTCTTCGCTCATTATTTCAACTACTTGATTTCCATCCAGTACCTTTAACTTGTAGGTATGAATAATATTGTCTAGTAAACCAATTAACTTTCTTGAATGGTTATATCCTGTTTCAGCATTCCTGTAATGCCATGATAAGGAAAATAGTTTTTCCTCTATAATAGAATTAGGACAAACCAAGGTTACCTGATTCAAAATAGGTAAAACTTTTTTTTTCCAGATTTCACTATTATTTGCTTGTTTCTTCCATTCTCCATTATTCTTAACCATTGCTCCATGCTCAGCAATAATATCAATTGGAAGATGTCCTAAAAATTTATCAATATCCTGATATCCCCTACCAGAGATTATAATTACTTTTGTTTCAGGCTTATTAACCAGTTTATTTAATATTTTTAATAAATTCTTAGGTGGCTTAGCATTATCGGGTATGGATGAATAATCAACAAGCGTTCCGTCGTAGTCAAGCAGAATCAGTTTATTGGTTGCCTTTTTATATTTTTTTATCAGTTCTGCTTTTATACTATTCATAAGAATCTTGGATTTTGGGGAATTTAGCTCTTTTACTGTTTAATTTCAAACAATATAGTGAGTAAACATAAATTTACACTTACTTATCATTATTAACCGAGAAAAAATCTAATTTTAGTAGGTCGCAGCGATGCTGCTTTTAGCTAAAATATAATATTCTATCCTACAAATAGTTCGCAGCAATGCTGCTTTTTAAAGTCGCAGAGCGATGACCTATTTGTAGTAATTCTTATTATACGAAAATCAAGCCCCATTAGGGGCGACCTATACATTGAATGTAGTAGTA
>Ga0105099_10002204_pt1 | contig 11673 bp, 8 predicted proteins | sample PPLLak3cmMay2015_2_FD_79138 | JGI IMG/M metagenome (GOLD analysis project Ga0105099, IMG submission 79138) | Freshwater sediment microbial communities from Prairie Pothole Lake near Jamestown, North Dakota, USA - PPLs Lake P8 Core (1) Depth... | ecosystem: Environmental > Aquatic > Freshwater >...
CCGTGAGACATTAACCCCTCCCCCGCCGGGCTCAAAACTTGGAGGTGTGCAGTAAAGTTTTCGATCTGCAGCGACGATTTCGACGCTTGAGGTCTTGTCGATCGACGGGTTCATCGCAAGCGTAACAATGTTATTCACTCTATCCTCCTTTCATTTTTTACATTTAGTATCGCGGGATACTGGTTTCCTACGTTCATTAAATAGCGATCAGATTATTCTCTGGACGTTGCGAGCTGTGCAAAGGTTTTTTTAATCACCGCTGCCGACGCTTGAAGAGCCGCCAGTTCTTCATCTGTCAGCTTTCCCTCGACGATTTTTTCACTGGTTTTGTTTGCGGTGTTCATTATTCGTTCTGTTTGCGATTCTTTCATTACCTTCTCCCTATTTCTTCAACCGTAATAGCCTTGCATTAACGCCACAATCACCATGCTTACCGACGTCAACAATACACCCAGCGCAGGTGAGCAGCACACCCCCGGGCGTATAAAGCCCAAGCGACCAACGGCATGTCCACGATGCTGTACCCTCTGCCCAAAGAAGATTCTGAACCATTTTTCGATAGATTAACAGAATTGTTGTCCTGTTAATCATCATTCCATCGGAGCGACGTACTCGACCCGCCATACAGCCGGCAAGATTCGACGGCGCCTATACCGTTTTTCCGCACCCCGGATTATTATTTTTTCGGTTTCGGGGCGCCAAGCAAGGCCTTTTGAAATGCGCGGTCTAATTCCTTTGCATCCGTGACAACACCTGATTCAACATTGGATGCCAGATTTTTCAGCACATGTTCCGCCGAATCCAGTTCAGCCTTGGAAATAGTGGCTATATGGGCAGCCTTAAGTTTCAGCAGTGAAGCAGCTCTCCTTATTTCGGAACCAGCTTCGGCACGATTATTTTCTTGCAGTTTTATTTTTGCTTTGTCAAAACGATATTCATATTCTTCTTCGAAAACCATAATTGCGCCCACTTCAAGAGGGATCATTGCATATTTATTGCTGAGAACTTTTAACGCGTTAGAGGTTACGGAATCCAGGTTAGTAATGTCTTTATTTTTGCCTGTTGCCAGACCGTTCGATAGTTCTTCAATTACCTTCGATATGGCAGAAAGTCGGTTCTGCTGAAAAACCAAAAACGAATTGCCCCTTTTTAATTCAGCAGCCGCATTCGAATAGTCGCCATTTTGCAGGTATTTATTCGCAAGTTTAAAGTGGTAGTCCGGCGCTTCCATATAAACAGACCAATCAGACATGACATCGAGAACCGTCGAATTGGACGTTTTGCCGGGTGGCGTCGCAGACGGCTTCTGTTCGGCAGCATATGCCGAAAAAATAATGACGGAAACACTGACAACAGCAATAAAAACAGATTTTATCGAATACATACTAAAACCTCCTTCGTAAATTTTAATGTGATAATTATTCCCCAATCCGATCAAACAAAATCAGAAAACTACATCCTGGTCGGACGTGCTCATTCTATTTGGACACGGCCCATCCATAAAAATCTTTTTGACGGCACGATACAGTTACCGCCTCCCGGCTGGTTTTAACGCCGATTCCCGCGTCTGCTTAACCGTTAATGCTCCTTGGCAACCGATTCATCGATCCAGTATCCCTTGCGATTGTAATGTCGATGCAGTCCGACCTCATAATCCCGGGTTGGCAGAGCGTCTTCCAAGTATTCCGGCGCGATCTTAATGGTTTCGCGGGGAAGATTGATGAATACTTTCGATTCGTCCCAACTGACGCGATCTATCCATTGCGGTGAAATCAGAACCTTTTTCCCCGCCCACCAGTTCTGCGTATCAACAATCAGATAACAAATCGCCCATGTGTTGTCATCTAGTATAAAACCATCGACGTGGCCAATTTCACCGTCTATAGCCTGTATGCGGTGCCCGCTCACATCGTGCGTGCTTCGCAAATTGGGATCCCATGCATTCTTACTTTGAATTGCTTCTTTCCACTTTGCACGATCACGCTCAAGATAGGGATAAGCCCCCCATATTAAAGAGCCGGTCCAATACATCGGCCATCCATAGTAGTCGTAGAAGGTCTCCTCGTACTGCCGTGATACGGGCTTGTCACTGTTTAGGGATGGACTCTCCTCAATCTGTTTTTTGGTCAAATCGACGGTAATGTGTTGATCTTCTTCATTCACGGTGCCCAGTGCATACGGAGAGATCAAAACCTGTCTGCCCGTAAGCCAGTTTCCGGTTTCAGCAACCAGATAACGAATTATCCAGTGATGGTCATCGAAGTAGAATTCTTTGACCTTCCCGATTTCTCCGTCAATGCCGTTCAATTTGTAACCCGTGAGTATTTTGGTTTTGTATAGCATACTAGTTATCCCTTCGTTCTTGTAGTTTTATTTTTGGTATTGCGACCGCAGCCGCCGGGCAGTTTCGACGGCATCGTACTCGATGAACCGCTATTTTAAATAGACGATGATTGCGAGTCGATCCCGGGGATACCTGCGGTTGTACAGGTAATAGCCGTCCCCGACGTAGACAATATACACATCATCGTTTTCATACCAGTTATCCGACCAGTACTCCGGCCATGGGTCAACAGCACTAAACCAAAAGTCGTTGTACTGGAAGCGCGGATACCCACCGACCACTATCACGGGGTAGCTGTAGATGCGAAATGTGTGTTTCGGACCAAAGTAGCCACGATAAAGGCGCTTTGGAATGCGGTAGCCGTTGTAGCCACCACGCTCCTGCCAGTTACGGTGCTCGGACTGCCAGTTATTTGCGCGATGCTTCTGCCAGACGGCCCTATGTTCGCCTTCGCGCCCGTGTTGCACTTGTTGTGAATGCCGATTTGCCTGCTGTTGCTGTTCCCGTCTTACGGGCTTGGCCTGTTGGTACTTCTTTTCAGCCTTGCCTCGCTGCTCCTGTTTCGGAGGATTAGTATTTTTTTTAAGTTGGCCCAGCTGAGCATATGTAAGAGCAATGGTTCCGAGAAAAACTCCCGCACTGACTGCCATAATCATAGTTAAAGTATTTTGTAATTTCATAATGCAGTCTCCTTCTTCATGAAAATTGAGTTCAATTCCCGGGAAATCCAGGAATTGTTATTCTTAAACTTATAGAGATTATTCGCGTTGTGCTTTTTCGTATAATAACTATGTTCCACAGTTAAAATCATGGTAATCAGATTAATCATGAATAATCCGGGTTAGGTTTGCCTCGATCTGTTTGACCGATTTTATACACACGTGGTATGAAATATTTAATTATCATCGAATCTTTTTATCGTACGTGATAGGGTATTTTTCCCGCATGTTGCTTTATAGTGAAAGGCACTTCCTTACTTCTTGGGGCTGATGATATTTCGCTGCACCAGATCAGATAGCACAAGGCTGACAATCCCACTTTGCACATCCGTAACGGAACCGGGATCGGGGGTTCTGCTCATCGCACTCCAGATCAATCGGCCCTCGGTTCCGGTTGTAGTGACGTCAATCGCACGAATATCTACTGTTTGAGAGTCGGTGTATCCCATATGTTCTATTTCTCTATAATAGGTCATGTATCTTTGCCAGTATGAGCCGTTGGGGTAAGGGCCGGAATAAGGGCCTGTAAAAGGGGTGTAACGCTTATCCTGTTCAGTGTATGTGTACCCTTGAACATAGTGCGTATTCGTTTCCGTCGGGAGCCTGAGAATAATCAGAATACCGTCAAAACCATTCGTTTGCGCCGTCGCTATAACCTGATTAGTGTCCGGCGGTGCGTCTGGGAAAAGACTATATGCCGATATTGCGGCCATTCCGTGCTTTGCAAGCTCACCGGCAAAAGCATCTTCCCAGAAACGTCGTTTGGTTGCATCCTTTCTTACTGCAATAACCATAATCTTGCTCAGCGGCGGAGCTTGAAAAGAAGAATCATGCCAAATATCGACAAGGTTGGACGATGCGCAGCCACAGAACTGGCTTATCGAAAAACCAATCGCCGCTACAGTAATCGTTTTCAATAACGAATTCAAAATGTATTCCTTTCGGTGGAGATACGTGAATAGATTTTTACACGCTGCTCCTTGCCTTACTCATGCACCAAACTTTTATGTTTTGCAGGGTTGAACGCTCTAAACGAGATCAACCGTCTTTTTAAGCGTCTTCTTCGCATCAGGCAAGAATTCATCAATGCCTTTTCCCGGGTTTGCTCCCAGACCGGTGCCGGCCCAGCCTTCCAATTCCGTCGCGATCTTTTCAAGTTTTTGCGTGGCGACACGGAACGATGCATCCAAGGCGTGACCGGTTTCTTCTGCATGCCCTTCTTCCCATAAACGCGCAAGCTTCCACGTAATAAAAGCGATGGTAATGCCGGTTATTATGCGAAATAAAACACTAATAGAGCATCTGATTGTATTCATAGTAGCCTCGTTGTGAAAGATGTACTGACAGCAATTACGGTTTCCGGTTCTTTATATGTTCAAATACACTTTGTACATGAGCCGTAGCTTTATCAAACGCTTCCCTGGATTCCCTCAACTTTTCGTCAATGTCTGTTCCCACTTTTTCATACCTTCCGGTTTGATGCCGATGCCGCGTACCCTTGACCATCAGCATTATTCCAACGACACCTAGGATGCCTGCACCAGATACTACCAGGCATTTCTCCATGTTGTTCATGGTTTCCTCCATTGTTACGTTATTAATGATATGGAATTGATTTTCTCGTTCTTTCATTCCTTTTATAGTGCGATAGCAGACAAGAAACGCTTATTAACGATGCCACGCACTTTACAAGGTTTGAGTTTGATTAGAGAATATTAAAGAATCAAAAACCATGCCAGAATATGACTTGCGGACGATATTGTGAATCTTTACCACGAATTGGCGAATATTGTCCGGTAGTATGAGTAGATTCTGCATAATCCCTGCATTTCGCAGAGTTTTCGTTCCCGCTCCTGATCGACTTGTTACTAAGTCGAGGCTATTAATTCATCATTATGGGATTCTTTTTCTCGAAAATAAGAATAAATAGTGCTTTTACAAGCACCTATACCGCCAAACCTATAATCACTTATTCAACATTTTTCCCCTATAAAGGCTTTAGTCTCCCTCTTCGCATTCGCTACGGGGGAATGTGCCGCAAAGTGGAGGGGCGCTGCGGCTTTGCCGGGTTAGTGTCTGTAGGAAAATTACCTACGTTTCCTGCGTAGATAATTTGACGTACAGACACTTATGCCGCAAAGCATACAAATCCAATTCCTTAATTCCGGCTTTGCCGGGTTAGAAAGGATAACCTATAGCAAGGTTAAATACCAGATTCGCCTTTCGCCACGGACTACTGCCAAAATTAATTTCATCGAAAACCCACCGTCTTCCCTGCGGTAAATATGGTTTGCGGACAGGGAATGCCAGATCGGTCCTTAACACCAGAAATGAGAAATCAAATCGCAGACCCACTCCTGTTCCCACGGCAATTTCATCCGGAAATGAGCTGGAAATTTCAGCGCCCGGTTGTTCAGGTTTTTTATGCAACAGCCAGATGTTTCCCGCATCAATAAAAACAGCCCCGTGTACGATACCGTATATTTTCATCCGGTATTCGGTGTTACATTCCAGTTTAAGGTCACCCGACTGGTCCGGCAAAAAAGGACTGTTCCCGGTTTCCGGTTTATATGTCCCGGGCCCGATTGACCTCGTCCGGAAAGCCCTGATACTGTTTGTTCCGCCGATAAAAAACTGTTTGATAAACGGAAGTTCACTCGAATTCCCATAAGCAAAACCGGCGCCGACAATAATCCTGCTCGCCAGTTGGGCATTATTTCCTAACCTGAAATAGTGTCTAAAATCATGTTCACTTTTTACGAACTGGCTGAATGGTATTTTAAATATTTCCGTCGTATCGCCTTTCTTTACATCAGCCCCCGACACCAATCCCGCTATAGTTCCGGCAGCTTCAAGGCCGGCCCGGTAATATATTGTGTTCTTTTTCCTTTTCCGCATGGTGTTAGTGAACGTGTATGAATAGGTGGGACCAAAAATAAGCTGTTTTTCAATGACCTTTCCCAGCGACGGGTTCGCGATAATCTGTGTGCGATATAAATCGGTAACATTGACAGGGGTCACAAGGTGTATATCAGTTATATTAAACCGGTGCTCCTGGTTGATATTCTGCTTCCACACATAACCAACATATCCTTTGAAGGAATTAAGCGAATAAAGCTTTACCCTGTTCTGGAATTCATAACCAATGGTCGCTCTGGTCCTGGTCATAAAGCCGCCGGATGTAATCACCCTGAATGGCGCTATCAATTTGGGCCATATCAGACCGGCTTCAGAACCGACCCTATACACATTAAACCCCTCATTCTGCCCCGATACCTGGAATTCAAGTCCGCCAAACGCGGAAAGTGTCAATAGTTCCGCGCCTTTGAAGGCATTCTTGTTGCTCCAGTTCACCGTTAATTCGGTGCCGGTATAATTGGCGGAATTAGTTTTTGCCAATACCTCCGCACCCAGGGATTTCTTTGGAAGCAGGGTTAAAAAATAATAAACGTCCAGGGCGTTTTTCAGCGTATCGGACGCCTTGAACTCGATCTTTACAAATTTGAAAGCCCCCAAGTCCACTAATCTGTTCAGAGAAAGCTTATGTTCTTCACGGTTATACATGTCACCTTTCTTAAATAGAAGCGCACGGTCAAAAATTCTTGGGTTAATTGTTTTTGCCGGATCTATAATAGTGAAGTCGTTATGCTTTACTACATCTTCAGGGGAATAGGCAGTTGTGTCCGTCGTGATGGAGTAATTCGAATAGACAATTATATTATTAACAGTATATATTTCTTTTGCTTTTTTCGGGGTATCGTTTTTTACTTTAACTCTTACATCCACCTGACAGTCGCCCACAGTGCTGTCTACCTGTATTATAAGATATTTCGGGCCAAAATAGTAAAATCCTGTTTCCTTTAGACGCGCATCAATTCTTTCCCTTTCGGATTTAATGTCAACAAGGTTATAGGCGTGTCCGGGCTTCAAAACAGTGCCATGCACTGTGCTCGAAATTGCTTTAGAAATCAGGGAAGAATCCGAAGGGAAAAATACCTCGCGTAGTATATAGCGTTTTCCCGGCCGAACGGTATAAAATGCGGATGCATTTCGTCTTCTGTGTGTGAATTTCGATTCCGTCCATGCTTGAAAATAGCCCCTGTTTTCGGAATAGTTCCGGAGCATATCGGCGTTGTATTCCAAATCAACCTGACTGGACAACACCGGCGGCTCTCCAACTTTTGTTCGAAGCCAGTGCCTGAATCCTCTCTCTTTTTTTGGCTTGCCTGCGAGGGTATAGACTATTAATTTAAGACGTATTCCCAGTAATGTAGTGTTGGGGTTTGGCCGCAGCAAACCCTTCAATTCTTTTTCCAGGTGTTTACGATCTTTTCTTGAAATTCCGGTATCTCGTACTGCTACTTTACCCCCGGTATAAAGCGATTCCCCTTCAGACAGATAGTGTATCGAACTGCATCGAAGAGCGGGAAGTATCATACATAAACAGCAGCTCAACCGGAATAGTATATTGACATTTTTCATCTTTTTCCTGTTTTGATAACACCTTCTTTTCATTTTTTTCTCGTTCTACCGTGTCCCTTTTGTCGCTTATATTTTTTTCATATCCTCTTCATCCTTAGTTCTGTGGAAAAGCTCGCGGAATCTGTTGTAATCCAGGGTGATGATAAAAGCTACACCGGTTTCTATAATCTGCCCCTGTAAGGCGACCTGGTACTCGTTTTTACGATAAACCCGGATACGATATCTTCCATCTTTTGAGAGCTGATAATCGGCAGACAGATCTCCGGCAATAATATTCGCCTGCTGATTTTGCTGCTGCTTTCCTTCCAGTCCGAAACTGCTTCCTACGGAAACTTTAAGCCGGTCCTTGAAAAGCCTTTTTGAGAAACCGACGTCCAAATCCGTCCTGTTTTTCATCTGTCCCGAAGAATAGTCTTCGGTTGATTCCAGATCAAATTCGATTTCCACCCCTTTTATCAGATAACCGGCAAGGTCATTGAGTTGCTGCGACAGGATTTTACTGACGCTTTGTCTGGTCAGCGTCTCCGCTCCCGACAAACCGAATTCGCTTGCAAAGGGATTTTGACCTATGAAACGGTTAAGAAGAAGCAAGGCAAAAACCTGCTTATTGAGTTCGCCGGGGTCCCGGCGAATCTGTTCAAGTTTTTTCTGTGACGCGGAGATAATGTCCGAAGACACGTTATAATTACCTTCAGGAAGCAGAATATCTAAAGTGATTTCAGGCTTCAGCAGTTCACCGTTCATCATCAGCAGAGTCTGGAACGGTATTTTCTGCTTGTAGGTATTTCTGATTGACGGGGAAACGTCCACAAGCTGGTCGTCGAGTAAATCGATTGGCGCAGCGTCCGTTGTATATACTGCCGTGATTTTGATTTCGGCCGACGTCGGCTCTCCGTCCCATATAATAGAGCCTCCTTTTTGAATGTCAAATTTTCTTTTAATAAGATTAAAGCTCATTTCATAAGCGCCTTCAGTAAACTCATATTTTCCGACCAGTGTTGTTTTTCCTGAAGGGTCTATCGCGCCTGATAACTTTGCTTCACCTTTAAGTCTCAAATAATCGCCGTTTCCTTTGTCGATTACCAGTGACAATTCGGCTTGCTTGTCGATTTCAATAGTTACTGAAATATCCATTCCTTTCAGCTCGGTATTATCCAGAACGCTCTCCGGAATTATCATTTCCGGCTGCGGCGCATACTTCGTATCAACGAATTCCACAATTCCTTCCCTGTCGGCAATGGCAGGGTCCGATTGTGGCAGCACAACCGTTAGTTTCGTGTTCTTATTTATTTTCACACGTCCTTTTACAACAAGGTTATCCGGTAAACCTTTAATCACAAGCTGTGCATCCAGGAATAAATCACCATAAAAAAGGTCATTGTCTTTGGCCTCGGAATTGAGCACCCGGAAATTGCCGGCATTAACAGCCAGATCGAAACGAAATATCCTGTAATCCTGTGTCCGTAGCGTGCCGTTTACTGAAAGCTTGTTGTTTTTTTTATCTGATACCGTAAAATTATTGAACGATATTCCCTCGTCGGTAAAGGATATTTTTTCATCTGTTGCTTTGAAATAAGAATTAAATTGTTTAATAGTTAGGGAAACATCATTGAACTGAAGTTCGCCGATGACCTTTGGCCGCTCTGCCGTTCCGGTAATAGTAAAGTTACCCGAGAGGTGACCGCTGCCTTTGGACAGGTTTCCGGAAGTGAAACTCTGGATACTCTTTACAGCGCAGTGTTGTAAATCAAGATTCATATTGAACGTGCCGTCGCCGGTTTTGTAAAAGCCGTCAAGGGTCACCTGATTTTCTCCACCACTGATTGTAACATGCGCCGTATACCTGTCTGCCGTTTCATTGTTTACCTCAATGCTGATATCACCCACGGGTTCCGCCTGAAAACTGAACTCTTTGACAACTAAATCAGAAGTAAATACCGGGCGTGTTACCGGATTTTTTACCACGACATTTCCGTTCAACTGCCCACGTATATGCAACGTATCTTTTTTAACCATATTCAGAATGGTTTCAATTTTGAAATTTGTAAATGTGACCGCCAGTGCCGCATCCTGTTTCTTTGACTGTGACTGGATTGTTATTGCCTCTCCGCCATTGATCAGTTCAAATTTATCGGCATATATGTTGTTTTTACCAACACTGACAAGGTTATCCTGATCGATCGCCCAGGATTCATAATTCAATTTCAGTCCATTTGGACTAATCCGGATTTCGGTGTTTCCGTTAAGCGCCTGAATTTTTCCGTTGATAGCATATTGCTCCTTTTTCCCGGTGTCGTTTATCTGAAGATTAAAAGTAAGCGCCTTGTTTTTCATGTGTCCTGAAAGGCGGGTAAATGTAAGTGTATAGAGTTCGCTCTTGATGGCATCTATACTGATATCATAGAGTAATGCATTATCTTTTGTGTCCAGCTTGATTGCCCCGCCCAAAATCGTATTCGCTCCGTATACAATCCTAGGAATTTTTCCAGCAAGGACAATTGTGTTGGTGGCGCTGTTATACCTGCCCTTGATTGTGACAGGCTCAAGAGCGGTCAATTTTGGTACAAGCTCAACAAGCACGGGATCATTAAATACAGTAACTATCAGCGTCAGTTGTTGCGGGGCAGTTTGCTTCTTCTCTGCCACCGGATTTATATCAAAATACCGGGCGACGCTATTTTGTATGGCTGTCGACAGTTGAGACAGTTCGTATTTTCCCTCCACCTCTGCTTTGAGAAACTGGGATTTCACTGTAATCGATTGTTTTTCGGGTGTCGCGGTTGCGATGAGCGTAATGGAATCCAGTAGGACTACGTCCTTGTCAGCAAGGAACTGAACATGGTGAAGAGTTACTTTACCGTTCAGATAATCCGGGTCGGCAGTTGTAATATCGGCGTCAACATGTCCCCTGAATTGCGATGACCCGGCATGCAAGTTTAATTTCCCTAAATCCGCGTTATCTACATTCAATCGTATCTTTATCGAAGGATATTGTTCGTTGAAACTTCCGTTTGCTGCGAGGCTGAAATCAAGGTTAGGGTCTTTCATTCCGGCATCAACAGTGAAATTGCCGTTTTTAATGTCACCTTTCAGATTAAGGTTACGATAGGTGTAATTGTTATAATCGGCGTTTACGAGAATTGCCTGTAAGTCTGCATGCGCAGTTTCAGGTTTAAAACCGACGCCAGTTACTTTTGCTCGTATAGTTATTATGCCAAGCGAATCATTTTTTATAAGCTTTCCCAGATCGAAAGCTTCCAAATCAATATTTGCATTATATTTCTCGCGGTTTTCAATTCTCCAATCTACTAGTGCCGATATTTTTGCATTGCCGTAACTGCTGGTCACACTCAAATCGGTATTGAAATTATTGACACTGCCGTGAAAGGCGCCTTTTAAAGTAAATCGCGCAGGCAGGCGTAAAGTATTTGGAATTGTTCCCGTCGGAACAAAGCGATCAACGTCCGGTGCGGTTGAGCTCAAACTGTCAATTGTTACATCAAAAAGGGCATTTTTCATGTCTGGCATTCCGGTTATCCTTCCGCGGGCATAAAGAAACGTTGTTCCAATACCGCCGATTTCAAAAACCGGAAATCGTATATCGCTGACTTTACCGGAAATCCTGCTGTTTATGTGTATGACGCCATTGGGATTTTTATTGAAAGGATTTGAGGCCTCGATGTTTGAAACAAACAGTAAAACATCCTTCACTCCAATTCTACTGTTTTTTATCGTGGCGTCCACGTAAAGCTCGCCGGGATTCCTATCGAGGGATTCAACAGAGGAATACCCTATACTTATTTCATCCCTTACTACTGTCTGCGGGGTTTTTAAATAAAGGTTTTTAAGATAAGCGCCTTTGTTTCCGTAAAAAAAACTCGTTTTCAGGGACTGTATGTTCAGGCCGCATTTTTCAGTGATGGAACATGATGTAATTTCCCCCGATATGGTATCGCTGCTGTAGTATACCGTTTTAGCATCAATGTTGAACCGGTGTATAGCAAGGTGCCGGTAATCCATCCTTTTTTTTACTGCAAGCGAATTTTCATCATCGAATTTGAAGGCAATATCGGCGGTTTTAATCTTTTTTGCCGTTACCTTCCAACCATGTGGTTGTACCGCCGCCGC
>Ga0105099_10002207_pt1 | contig 11666 bp, 9 predicted proteins | sample PPLLak3cmMay2015_2_FD_79138 | JGI IMG/M metagenome (GOLD analysis project Ga0105099, IMG submission 79138) | Freshwater sediment microbial communities from Prairie Pothole Lake near Jamestown, North Dakota, USA - PPLs Lake P8 Core (1) Depth... | ecosystem: Environmental > Aquatic > Freshwater >...
AGCCCCAAATGCGGACCCCGGGTAGGCGCGCGCTGGCGGCCAGCCTGCTGCTGGGCGTGGTGCTGGCGGCGTGTTCGACGCCGAGCGCGGCCCCGCGGGCCATTGCCCCGATCCCCCCGACTGCATCAGCTGTCTACCTGGCTGCAACTGCGCCCGCTTCGCCCTCGGCGACGCCCTCGCCAACGACCAGCCCGACGCCGTTGCCGGCAGTGATCGGCCCGGCCTATGTCCCAGGATTCGACCCGTTGACCGGCTTGCCGGTCAGCGATGCCGCCACGCTGCAGCAGGCGCCGCTGTTGGTCTCGGTGACCAACTTTCCGGTCTCCGCCCGGCCGCAGTCCGGCCTTTCGCTGGCCTCGATCGTGTGGGAGATCTCGATTGGCGAAGGCATGAGCCGCTTCCTGGCGGTGTTCTACGGTGACTACACGGCGGAGATCGAACGCATCGTGGTCGAGCGGCCGCTTGATAACCCCTACCGCTACGTGATTGCACCGATTCGCTCCGGGCGGGTAGTGTACGAGGACATCAAGGTGCTGTTTCCGGATGCGACGCTCATCACGCGCGGCGCGTCTGCCGAGGTGCGCCCGCAGCTGAGTAATCGCGTCGGCGTGTTCGCCGCGAACGCACAGGACGTCAACAGCGCCGGGCTGACCCTGACGGACTTGCGCACGCTGCCGGTCCTGCAGTCTGCGCCGGACGAGCATGCCGGGCTGCTGTTCACGCGCCACCCGCCAGCGGGAGGCACCCCGGCTGCCTCGATGGGGGTGATCTACAACCTGTATGATCATGTCGGTTGGGAGTATTCCGCTGAGGGCAGCGCCTACCTGCGTTCGCAGGACCAGGCCGACGGCACCGGAGTACTCTACCCGGCGATAGACCGGCTGACCGGCGAGCAGTTGGCGTTCGAGAATGTGCTGATTGTCTTCGCCAATCACCGCTTCGAGAACGTCGCCGGGACGATCCTCGAGATCGACCTGCTGACTCACAGTGTCCTGTCGGGTTTGCTGTTCCGTGATGGGATGCAATTCCCCGTGCGTCTGTCAACCCGGCAGGGGAAGTTGAGCCTGCAAACCGCGGCGGGGGCACCTCTGGGCCTCAAGCCCGGGAAGACGTTCATAGAAGTGGTCAGCTTCGAGTCGAGGTGGGACGACGAAGACAAGCTGGTGCGCTTCCATTCGCCGCCGCTGCCGACGCTGACGGCGACGCGGACGCCGACGCGGACGCCGACGTTGACCCCAACTGCCACCGCTGGCCTCGAACCCACTGCCACCCAGGAGCCGAGCGCCACGCCCGAACTCAGCGCCGCGCCTTCACAGCCGTAGCGGGGAACCGGACGCCCCCATCGGATCTACCTGGCTGGTTCCCGCAGTGGCCCGGCGGGCGCCAGGCGCAGCCCGCAATGCCCTTCCCTTGCTCAACAGAAGAAGGCTGCTCTGCGCGCTCGTGGAGACCGGGCAGGCCGAGCCAGCACCTGGCGCAGGGAAGCCAGACCGCTGATTGCGCGGAGCGCCTCGACCCGATCTGGCCTTGGCTCTGTACTGCCGCCGCCTGGCTGGGCTAGAATCTCCCTAGCGGATGGGAGGTGACGATGGATCTGAGCTTGGTGGCAATCGAGAAGCCGGAATCGGCCAACGTGATCCTTGGGCAGTCGCACTTCATCAAGACGGTCGAAGATCTGCACGAGGCCATGGTCAATGCCGTTCCCGGCATTCAATTCGGCTTGGCCTTCTGTGAGGCTTCCGGACCGTCGCTGGTGCGCGCCAGCGGGACGGACGAAGCCCTGCAGGATCTGGCAGTCCGCAACGCGCTGGCGCTCTCGGCCGGACACGTCTTCGTCTTGATCCTGGGCAACGCCTATCCGATCAATGTGCTCAACGCGGTGAAGGCTGTGCCCGAGGTGTGCCGGGTGTTCTGCGCCACGGCCAATCCGGTCCAGGTGATTGTCGCCGAATCCGAGCAAGGCCGCGGCGTTTTGGGGGTGATCGACGGCGGGCGGACGAAGGGGGTTGAGTCCGCGGCGGAGGCGGCTGAGCGTAAAGCACTGCTGCGCCGTTTCGGCTACAAGGCTTCCGAGTGAGGCGGACGCCCTTCGCCGCTGCAGCTTGGGTTTGGCTGATTGCCGGCCCGCTGCTTTCTGCTTGCCGGCCGTCAGCGCAGCCGCCGGACTCCGGCGTTCGGGGCCACGCCCCGGTCAGGCATGCCTGCCCGGACCCACCCTGCCCGGCGCGCCTGGAGGTGATCAACCCCGTCGGGAAACTGCCTGCCCGATTGCAGGCAGATGATCGCTGCGAGTTCGCTCTCCGCCTGCCCCAGGGTGTCTACCCTCTGCTCGCATCGGCGGAGGATTCACCGCTGGCCAGGCCTGGACCGGTCGCAATCGTGATTCAGCCCGGTCGGTGGACTGAGATCTCCGTTCGCATGGACAGCGGCATCCGCTAGGATCCTGCCCGGCGCATGCGCCGGTCCGAAATACGGGGCAGGCGCCGGGGGCTGGCGCTTGCGGCCCAGGGAGAAGCTCCGGGGGTTGCGATGGGACAGATGGGCTCGATCACCGATGTTGCCGGTATCTTGGTGGGTCACGCCGACGATGCGCAGGCGCTGACGGGTTGTACCGCGGTGCTCTGCCCGCGCGGCGCAGTGGGAGGGGTCGCGCAGCGCGGGGGTGCGCCCGGCACGCGGGAGACCGACCTGCTGCGGCCGATGCACCTGGTGCAGCGTGCCCATGCGGTGCTGCTCACCGGCGGCTCGGCCTTTGGGTTGGATGCCGCGACCGGCGTAGTGCGCTTCCTGGAGGAGCGCAGGGTGGGGTTTGCCGTCGGCCGGGTCCGGGTGCCGATCGTGCCGGCAGCGGTGATCTTCGATCTTGGCCTTGGCCGATCCGATGTGCGGCCGGACGCGGCGATGGGCTATGCCGCCTGCCAGGCAGCCACAAGCTTGCCTCCGAGCGAGGGGAATGCCGGCGCCGGGATGGGGGCCAGCGTAGGGAAAGTGCTCGGTCCGGGCGGTGCGACCAAAGCCGGAATCGGCAGCGCCAGCATACCGTTGGGCGGCGGGGCGATGGTCGGGGCGCTGGTGGTGGTCAACGCCCTGGGGGATGTCATTCATCCTGCCAGCGGGCGAATCCTGGCCGGGGCGCGCCCGCTGCGGAGAGGCCCGCTGCGCCTGGGCGGGGAGGGTCCCTACATCGACAGCCTGCGCTGGATGCGGACCGCTGCGGGCCGGCTGGGGCTGCGCATGATGAGCGGCGCCAACACCGTGATCGGGGTCGTGGCGACCGACGTCCGGCTGACCAAGGAACAGGCCAACTGGGTGGCCGAGATGGCGCAGGACGGGATCGCGCGCTGTATCCGACCCGCCCACACCCTGTATGATGGGGATACGCTGTTCGTGTTCTCAACCGGGCGGCGGCGGGGCGACGTGTCGGCGGTTGGAGCCTTTGCGGCCGAGGCCGTGGCACAGGCTATCCAACGCGCCGTGCTTGCCGCTGCGCCGGCGGGGGGATTGCCGGCGACAGGCGATCTGCTCGGTTCTGCCTGAAGTCAGACAGGTCGGCGCTTGAGTTGGGGCGCCGGGAGGGTGGAGTGTTCCGCAAGGGAAGCGAACGTCCGGCAAGCGTGGTTGAAGTCACAGAACGGGTCGATTCCATCCTGGGCGGCGGGCTCGCCTGGCAGGGGGCCTTGACCGGGTCCGGTGGCGTGCGGATTGACGGCGCGTTTGATGGGGATATCACCCTGCGCGGGCTGGTCGTGATTGGGGAAACGGGGCGCGTCACCTGTCGAGAGATCCGGGCGACAACGGTGGTCGTAGCCGGCTCACTCAAGGGGGACATCCTGGCGCAGCGGGTCGAGATCACCCGTAGCGGCCGCGTGTGGGGGAATGTGACGACGACCTCCTTCTCGACCGAAGAGGGGGCATTCCTGCGAGGGCAGATTCGCATGGAGGACAAACTCGACCTGGGGCTGGGACCGGATGCGTCGGAGTCCGCCGCGGCCGAGGCGACGGACGGCGGCCAGGGCGCCGGATCCGGATCCTGATGCCACCAGGACGGACGGGGAGTGCGCGTACCTGCTGAGATGCCGAGTGCCCAACTCAGACGGCCTGCGGAGGAAACAGCATGCAGATCATCAAGGTTGAGGTCATCCCGGTCGAGCTTCAATTGCGGCGTACGCTGCGCACTGCGTGCCTGCCTCCGCTCGACGCGGTGCAGACAATCTTCGTCCGGCTGATCACGCAGGATGGCCGATCGGCCTGGGGCTGCACCGTTGCCCACCCGGCGCTCACCGGCGATGAGCCGTCTGCCGTTCTACAGGCATGCCGGGCGTGCGCCGACCGCGTCCCGGACTTGCATCCGACCCAGGTCGAATACACGCTGGCCGAGCTGACGCCGCTGGCGGCACAGGCGCCGTCGGCGCTGGTCGCATTCGACCTGGCCTTTCACGACCTGCTCGGGATGATCGCCGGACTGCCGCTGTACCGATTGCTGGGCGGCTACCGCAATCGGATACCGACCTCGGTCACCATCCCCTGTGTCTCGCTCGACGAGTCGGTCGAGATCGCGCGGCGGCTGGCGGGTGAAGGCTTCCGCATCCTCAAGCTCAAGGGCGGGTTTGATCCCGAAGAGGACGTGGCGAAAGTCAAGGCGATCCATCGCGCCCTGCCGCTGCACACACTCCGCCTCGACGCCGACGGCGGCTACCCGATCCGCGTGGCGCTCGAAGTCGCGGCGGCGCTGCAGGGGCAGGTCGAGATGATCGAGCAGCCGACGCCGCCGGAGGATCTCGATGGCTTGCGACAGGTCACCCTGCACAGCCAGGTGCCGATCCTGGCGGACCAGGCCGTATCGACGCCGCGGTCCGCCCTGCGTATGGCCGCTGGACATTGCGCGCATGGCTTCACGGTCAAGGTGGCCACGGCGGGCGGGCTGCGCCAGGCAGCGCAGCTCGATGCCATCGCCCGTGCGGCGCATCTGCTGACGATGGTGAGCTGCGTGATCGAACCCCGCCTGATGATCGCCGCCGGACTGGCGATCGCCCTGAGCAGCCCCAATGTGTATTTCTGCGACCTCGATGGCCACCTCGATCTGATCAACGATCCGTCGCAGGGAGGCTTCCATCTAGAGGATGGGCACCTGACCGCGGTCGAAGTTCCCGGTCTGGGCTGCCGCGTCGAGCTGGGTTAGTCGGTCCGGGTAGGGATTGTTCGAGGGCGGTGATCAGCGCGCCGGTTGAGAGAAGACCAGCAGCCAGGAGCCGTCGAAAGTTCCGCCTTGGCCCGCGTCGCAAGTCTCGAGCTCGAGGCCAGTGACCATGGCGGAGGATCCGGGAAGCTCGACGGTGTAGGCGAATCCCGGCTGCAGGGTGAAATCGGCATAGCCGGCGCCCAGCTCGGGCTTGAGTCCGGTGAAGAAGCGGTCCGATCCCTGATCCCAGATGATGCGGATCTCCATCGCCGGCACTCCCCGGCCGCTGGCGTCCAGTACCTGAACCTGGAGGCGCGGCGGGACGGCCTCGGCTTCACACAGCAATTGCTGACGAGTCAGCTGGAACGGAGCGCCCGGCGTCGGCGTGAGGGCGCGGGTGGACGTCGCCTGCGGCGTGCGGACCGGTCGGGGTGTCGAGGTGATCGGGCGAACGGGTGTGGCGCCCGGTGTGCCGGTCGTGGACAGCGGTAAGCCGCTGGGGCGTTCGCCAAGCGCCGCCGCCAGGCCGGCCAGGGCGCGAGCTTCGGCCTCTGGATAGCCGGAGGCCAGGCGCTGCTGCGCCAATGCGCCGAGGGTCTCGCCGATTGCTTCGGCGCCGAACACGGCCAACCTTGCCTGGGCGCGGCCCAGATCGCCGGTCCCGGCATGGGCCGAGGCAATCAGCGCCAGGTAGTCCATGCGGAAATCTGCGCGCAGCGAGGTGGGATCGGTCTGGGTGTAGGAGACCGGGTTCACGCGCCAGGCGTAGAACACGCCCGCCAGCAGCCCCACTCCCACGCCAAGAATCCAGGGGAGCCAGTCGGACGATCTCATGAGGACTGGGCCTGAGTGGGCGGGGAAAGCGCGCGCAGGTCGACCGCCAGGCGGTTCAGGGTCGCCAGGTCGTCGCTGCTCGAACCGTGCTCGACGGCGTACAGGATGGCGGCTTCGACCTTTTCCAGCGGCGGCTCGGGGCCAAGGCTTGCCAGGCGCAGTTGCGCGCGACCCAGGTCACGCTCTGCGCCATAGGTCTCGGAGACCATCAGGACATAGTCGGTTCGGTACTGCGCGTCGAGCGTGTTGGGGGCGGTGTCCACATACTCGACCGGCTGGATCACCCAGCCGTAGAGCAGACCGGCGGCGAGGCCGAGGGCCAATCCGAGCAGGAAGCGAGGCAGGAAGCGTGGCATAGGCGGCGAAGCTGCGGCATTGTGCCACACTCGTGGGTGGCTGGCAATTGCCTTTCACTCCGGGTGTGGGCAGGGCACAGCGGAAATCGGCGAGGACGAGGGGTCGCAGTGCTATAATCGCCAGGTGCCGAAGGTGGGACTCGAACCCACACTCCCGAAGGAACGCGATTTTGAGTCGCGCGCGTCTGCCAGTTCCGCCACTTCGGCCGGGGTTGGTAGTATAGCCAATCGGATATTGCGGGTCAAGGCGAAGGGGGCCGGGTCGGCCCCAGTTGAAATCTGCCCCGCCCGGCTCCCGCCGACCCAATCTGGATCACTTATGCAGCTAGGAATCATCGGCCTGCAGTCTGCAGGCAAGACGACCATCTTCAACGCCCTGACCGGCGGGAACCTGCCGACCGGCGCCGCAGCGGGGATCGGACGACCGGAGGTGCACACCTCCGTCTCCGACGTCCCGGACGAGCGCGTCGAGGCGCTGTCCGGCCTGTTCCAGCCGCGCAAGACGGTGCATGCCAAAGTCACCTATGCCGACATCGGCGGCCTGAAGGCTGACATTGGCCGCGAGGGCCTGCCCGGCACGCTGATCAACCAGCTGGCGCAGGTGGACGGTTTCCTGCACGTCGTGCGGGCCTTCGACACCCCCAGCGTGCCGCATCCGCTGGAGCGCATCGATCCGGAGCAGGACTTCGCCGTGCTGGAGGCAGAGCTGCTGCTGACTGACATGCTGACGGTAGAGCGCCGCCTGACGCGTCAAGCGGAAGAGTACCAGCGGGGCGGGCGCGATCGGGCGGCTGTCGAGCGCGAGATAGCGCTCTTCAAGCGGCTGGAGGCGCACCTGGGCCAGTCGCAGCCCTTGCGCAGCCTGGCGCTCAGCGTTGACGAGGAGCGCAGCCTGTCGGGCTTTGGGCTGCTGACGCGCAAGCCGATGCTGGTCGTGGTCAACCTGGGCGAAGGTGGGGCGATGCCCGCCGGCCTGCTGGCCTCGCGCGGCGTCGGGGTAGACGTGCTCAGCCTACAGGGTGAGATTGAGATGGAGATCGCCCAGCTCTCGCTCGAGGAGCGGCGCGCCTTTCAGCAGGAATACGGCATCGAGGAGTCCGGCCGCCGGCGTGTGATCCGTGCGTCGTATGCCTTGCTCGACCAGATCTCGTTCTTCACCGTGGGCGAGGATGAGGTGCGCGCCTGGACTCTCAAGCGCGGCGAGACGGCGCTCAAGGCCGCCGACACGGTCCACTCGGACCTGGCGCGCGGGTTCATCCGGGCGGAGGTCATTGCCTGGGACCTGCTGCTGGAGCTGGGCGGCCTGCAGCCCGCCAAGCAGCAGGGCAAGCTGCGGCTGGAAGGCAAAGAGTACATCGTGCAGGACGGCGAGGTCGTTCATATCCGGTTCAATGCCTGAGGTGGAATGATGGCGAGAAGCGGCTACCAGCAGGAGCGCTGGTCACTGCAAGATCTGTTTCCCGCGCTGGATGCGCCGCAGGTCGGCAAGGCGCTGCAGGAGCTCGAAGGCCTGGTCTCCGAGATCGAGGCCTATCGACCGCGGCTGAACGCGGCGCTGCCCGCCGACGAGTTCCTGGCGCTGCTGGGAATCTACGATCGCTTGATGCGTCTGCTGTCGCGCGTCGTCGGCTTTGCCCACCTCAAGTTCGCCGAGGACACCCAGGATCAGCAGGCGCAGACGGTCCTGGCCCAGATGCAGCAGCGCATGGCTGAGATCGACAATCGCACGCTGTTTGTCAAACTGTGGTGGAAGGCGCTGGACGAGGCGCCGGCGCAGCGGCTGCTGGCGGCCTCGGGCGATTACCACTACTTCCTGGAGGCGTTGCGCCTGCAGCGGCCGCACACGCTTTCCGAGCCTGAGGAGCGGGTGATCAACCTGAAGGATGTCAACGGTCCGGCGGCGTTGATCACGCTGTACGACACGATCACCAATCGCTATACGTATCGGATCGAACTTCACGGCCGGGAAGAGGAACTGACCCGAGGCGAGCTGCAGGCGCATATCCGGGGGGCAGATGCGCACGCGCGTGAAGCCGCCTACCGCGTGCTCCATGAAACCCACGCCCGGGATGCCATTGTGCTGGGCCAGATCTACCAGTATCGTGTGCGCGATTGGCGCAGCGAAGGAGTCGACCTGCGTCACTATGCCTCGCCACTGGCTGTGCGCAACCTGTCAAACGACGTCCCCGACGATGTGGTCGAGGCATTGCTGGGCGTCTGTCAGCAGAACGCGCCGCTGTTCCAGCGTTACTTTCGTCTCAAGGCGCGCTGGCTGGGCAGGGAGCAGCTGCGCCGCTATGACTTGTACGCCCCCGTCTCGAGCTCGGCGACCAAGCGCTACAGCTTTGCCCAGGCCGTGGATTTCGTGCTCGACAGCTTCACGCAATTCGATGGCGGTGTGGCCGATCTGGCCGAGAAGATCTTCGCCTCCCGGCATCTGGACTCGGAAGTGCGTAAAGGGAAGCGCAGTGGCGCGTTCTGTGCCTCGATTGAACCGGACCTGATCCCGTGGGTGCTGACCTCGTATAACGGCACGGCCGATGACGTATCGACCCTGGCCCACGAGCTCGGTCACGCCATCCACGGGCTGCTGGCCTCTGGCCATCCGGCGCTCACCGCCGATGCTTCGTTGCCGCTGGCCGAGACCGCTTCGACGTTCGGGGAGATGCTGCTGGTCGATCATCTGCTGCGGGCCGATCCAGATCCGGCTGTACAGCGTGACTTGCTCTTCGCGCAGATGGACGATGCCTATGCCACCATCGGCCGGCAGGCCTACTTCGCCCTGTTCGAGCGTGCCGCCCACGACGCCGTGCGCCAGGGCGCCTCGGTGGACGACCTGTCAAAGCTCTACCTCGAGAACCTTGCCGGGCAGTTCGGCGATTCCCTTGAGCTCGGCGACGACTTCCGCCATGAGTGGCTTAGCATCCCGCACATCTATCACACCCCCTTCTATGTGTATGCCTACGCCTTTGGCCAGTTGTTGGTGCTCTCGCTGTACGAGCAGTACCGGCGCGAAGGGGAGGCGTTCAAGCCGCGCTACCTCGAGGTCCTTTCCGCCGGGGGCTCCGACTCGCCGGTGCGCATCCTGGAGCGGGCGGGCGTTGCCATTCGCTCGCCGGAGTTCTGGAGCCAGGGATTCAGCGTGCTGCAGCGTTCGCTCGAACAGCTGGAGGCAATCCCGATCGCAACCGCGCCCTGACGGGCGCGGCCCGTCGCTTGGCTGCGATCTCCTCGCCGGAACGGCCTGCGGCGGAGGGCAGGGAAGCCGATGAGCAATCCGCCTAGCTTTCCATCCTTGTTCCAGGTAAACAGCCGGGTTTGGCTGAACCGGCTGGCCGAGGAGCGAGGGCGCCGGCTTACCCTGGCTGAGGTGCCTGAGGCCGAGCTGGATGGCTGGGCGCAAGCCGGCTTTGACTGGGTCTGGCTGCTCGGCGTATGGCAGCCCAGCCAGGTGGGGGCGCAGTTGGCGCGGCTCGATCCGCGTGTGCGCCAGGCCGCCGAAGGGCTGCTGCCTGACCTAACCGACGACGATCTCTGCAGTTCCTGCTTCTCGATCGCTGCCTATGAGGTAAACCCCTCCCTGGGCGGCGAGCCGGCCCTAGCTGCGCTCCGCCGGCGGCTGCGCCAGCGCGGCATCAAGCTGCTGCTCGACTTCGTGCCCAACCACACCGCCATCGATCATCCCTGGTTGGAGGCGCACCCCGAGTACTACCTCGAGGGGTCCGAAACCGATCTGGACAAGGCGCCCGGCAACTACATCCGCCTGCCCATCGGGGAGCGCGGGCGGATCCTGGCCCATGGCCGTGATCCAAACTTCCCTGGCTGGACGGACACGCTGCAGCTGAACTACAACCTTCCCGCCCTGCAAGAGGCAATGGTTGAATCCTTGCTGCAGGTCGCCGGGCAATGCGATGGCGTGCGCTGTGACATGGCGATGCTCGTACTGTCCGAGGTGTTTGCCCGAACCTGGGGGACCGCCAGTCCGCCTTTCTGGCCACGGGCCATTCAGGCTGTGCACGCACGCTATCCGAGCTTCATGTTCCTGGCGGAGGTCTACTGGGACCTTGAGGCGCGCATGCTGCAGGAGGGCTTCGATTATGCCTACGACAAGCGCCTGTATGACCGGCTGCGCCAACAGCGGGCCGTGCCGGTGTGCGCCCACTTACGCACCGACCTCCAGGTGCAGGCCCGTCTGACCCGGTTCCTGGAAAATCACGATGAGGCGCGGGCAGCCGCCACCTTCCCGCCGGAGCCGCACCAGGCCGCTGCAATCGCCACCTACCTGGCGCCGGGCATGCGCTTCTTCCAGCAGGGGCAACTTGAGGGCTGGCAGCGCCAGGTGCCGGTCCAACTGTGTCGCGGCCCGCGCGAGGCTGGCGATCCCGGCCTGGCCGCCTTCTACGCCCGGCTGCTGGAGGTGCTGCAGATGCCGGTCGTGCGCGGCGGCCAGTGGCGATTGCTGGAGTGCCACCAGGCCTGGCACGGCAACTGGACCTGGGAGAACTTTCTGTGCTACCTGTGGACGGCTCCGGGTGCCGATCCGGTTCTGGCCGCAGTGAACTATGCCGCTCATGCCTCGCAGGGCTTCGTGCGCTGCCCGCTGCCCGATCTTGCTGGCGGTGATTGGCGCCTGGTGGATCAGATGAGCGCTGCTGAGTACCTGCGCAGCGGTGACGACCTGGTCGATCGCGGGCTGTACCTCGACCTGCCGGCCTGGGGGCACCACGTCTTCCGGCTGGTTTCTGTCTGAGTCTGGCGTGCCCGAAGGGATCTTGCATTCAACGCGGCAGCCGCCGCCAGGAGAAGGCTCGGTGGACAAAGCCTGGTATCAGATGTCAGGGGCGGAGGTGCTTTCCGCTCTTGAGGTTGATGCGGCCAGAGGCCTGACTCAGGCCGAGGTCGATGCCCGACTGGAGGCAGTCGGGCCGAATGAACTGCGAGACCGAGGCGGGCGCTCAAAGCTGAGCATCCTGCTGGAACAGCTCACCGGGATCCTGACCTTGATCCTGATTGGGGCCGCTGTGCTTTCGCTGGTGTTGGGAGACGTGATTGATACGGTCGTGATCCTGGCGATCGTTGTGCTCAACGCCGCCCTCGGCTACAGCCAGGAGTACCGCGCCGAACAATCGATGGCTGCCCTCAAGCGCCTGGCGGTGCCCAATGTGCGCCTGCGGCGCGAGGGTCGGGTGCAGGAAGCTTCGGCGCGCAACCTGGTGCCAGGCGATATCGTGCTGATCGAGGCCGGCAACATCGTGCCTGCCGACGGGCGCGTGCTGGTTGGCGTCAACCTGCGGGCG
>Ga0105099_10002209_pt1 | contig 11660 bp, 5 predicted proteins | sample PPLLak3cmMay2015_2_FD_79138 | JGI IMG/M metagenome (GOLD analysis project Ga0105099, IMG submission 79138) | Freshwater sediment microbial communities from Prairie Pothole Lake near Jamestown, North Dakota, USA - PPLs Lake P8 Core (1) Depth... | ecosystem: Environmental > Aquatic > Freshwater >...
AAGGATTAAACAAAATGGATTCGATGATGCGATCGTTTGAGGATCGTCTCTCTGAAGCAGAACGACGTCGGGACGAAGCAACCGAAGGAGCCCGTCGTTATAGCATGGAGCTTGAGAAAGAAAAAGAACGCTTGATAAAACTCTGGGATGCCTATAAAAACCAGGAGGAATCCTTATCTTCACAAGAGAAACGAGTCTCCGAACTCGAAGAGAGATTACGAGATACAGAACAGATGCATATGCAATTTGAACGAGATGCGACCGTACGGATCCAGACTCTCACCCAGAAGTTAGATGAACGAGCCCAAGCAGTCCAGCAAATGGATGATCTAAAGCAACAAGTGATGCGGTTTGACACCATACGGACTCAAATGGAATCAAATGTTGATAGAATTCGCAGTGAGCTTGCAACAAAGGACGAGGTCATCGGAGGATTAGAACGACAAGTTGAGGAGCTGCGCGGGTTTGAACAGTTCGCTGATTTCAAACCGAAATTCGAAACAGTATCCATGGAGTATGAGAAAGAGAAAGAACGACTCACAAAGCTCTTCCGATTATATGAGGAAAGTGAAACAGAGAACAAACAACTCAAAGAAGAACTCCGCGGCTGGCAGAGCTGGTTTGATACCAACGAGGAGCTCTTTACAAGACTGTTTTCCTCCGTCGAACATTTAAAACAACAGCACACGGCAATCCCAACGACAGAAAAAACCGACGCGGACATCGAAATCCCTCCTTCTTTCCAAGATCAGCCAACACCTGTTGAGCGACCAAAGCGAAGACTGCGGTTCCGAAAATAAACAACCAACCATTTTTTTCTTTTTTTTTTATTCTATCGTAACGCAGCTTATCCCAGATTCATCTTCTGATATCATCATCGTATGTTCTGTGAAATGCTTGATGTCTTCTACATGAGTAATAAGGAAAATCTGCTTGAATTTTGAGGAGAAGCCGTTGAGTGTTTTAATGATGTTTTGCTTCCGTATCTGATCCTGCGAGCCAAAAATTTCATCTAAAATAACGAACTGAAAGACGCTCCCAGCCCGTTCAGTGATGATTTCAGAAATGGCAAGTCTGATGCAGAGATTCGCCAAATCCTCTTCACCCCCTGAGAACCGTTCAATATTATAAGCCGTCCCATGGTCATATACCAAGAGATCATAATCTTCATCCAGTTCGATTTGTGAGTATTTCCCATCGGTAAGCTCATCAAAAAGTTCTGATGCATGCGCAGAAAGCATAGGGCGAATCTGAGAGATGAGATACGTCCGGAAAGACTCCATGACCTCAGACAGCATGTTCTGGTGTTGAGCTTCGTTTCGTTCGTTTTCAAGTTTTTTTTCCAATTTCTGTTGCTCTTCAATCTGTTTTTCATAGGTTGTTATCTGCTGGTCAATGAGTTTTTTTTCTCCTTCGTGTTCCTTTAATCCTAGAGCAATTTTTTGTTGTTTTTCTTTTATATCATCAAGGGTAGTTAATGATCTTTGATAGAGGGTATATGCTTCATTGACATGGATTCGAATCTGTCTATATTGTTTTTCATCAAAATCAACAACACCAAGAGTTTCCAGATCATTTTTTTTATGTTCCAACTCTTGTTTTTCCCGCTCTATTTCCTGGGTTGTATGCCGAATGGTGCTTTGGGATTTTTCTCGTTCAACAACTCGACTGCGCAGGAACATATTTTTTTTCTGCAGCGCCTGTTTTTCACGAGACGATCGATCATATTCTATTTGTAATTTTTTTTGGTCATCATGTAATCGTTGTGCCTCACGGTTTTTTTTCTCAATATCTTCTGTAAACGCAACGATAAGTTTTTTTTGTTGGTCTCCTAGTACACGCTCGCAGGTAGGGCATTTCGCCTGCGGTCCTATTTTTTCTATTGAGTGTTTTTTTATAGTTAATTCTTTAATATCTTCTCTGAGTCGAGTTGAGATAGTGGAATTTTGTTCTTTTTTCTTTATAATGGTTTGAATAAAAATCGTGTTTTTCTCCTGTTGTTGATCAAAGTCTTTGAGTTCTTTATCGAGATTCTTAAAAAGGAGGAGATTCTGTTTTAGTTTATCAAGGGTCTCTTTTCGTTCGGTTAATGTTTTTTCTAGGAATCGTGTGTCATTTTCCAAGCGTTGTTTCTTTTCGAATTTACTTTTTTTCTCTTCAAGTTGCCCTGCACTTGAAAGTAATTTTTCGTAAGAATTCTTCTTTGTTTCGCAGTCTTTTTTTATCTTCGAAAGCTCTTCTTGTATTTTTTGATGCTGTTTCTTTTGTTCTTCCATGCGGAGCGATCGTTCTTTTTGTTTCTTCTGTTGAAGGAGGATCTCTTGTTTGAAGACGAGTATCTTGTTTTGTCCATGTTCATCAACAAGATCGCTAGCGATATTTTCGATAAGATTTTTTTTCTGCTTAATGTCTGAGCGAATCTGACTGATGATCTCATCAACTGCGTTGATCCCAAGCATCCGGAGGATCAGTTGTCGACGTTCACTTGGATTCATTGATGATAAGGTGTTGAGTTCTTTTTGTTTGGCAAAAATAGACGTGTAGAACGATTTCCAGTCCATCCCAAGTTTCTTCTGGATGAATTTACTCAGAACCTCCGCACCATTCACTGCTAGTTTCCCATTGACCGTCGCACTGCCTGATGATGAGAGGTTCTTTCCACTCATCTCTCGTACAACATGGTACGCATCGTCGTCGAAGATGAACTCAAGCTCGACACGACACGGATCGGAGGGTGCTGCGCCTTCACGTTTAATCTGGTCTGTCGAGGTCCGAGCTGCAACAGGACCATACAGCGTCCATGCGACCGCTTCGAACAGGGTTGATTTTCCCACGCCATTTAATCCGACCACACCGGTGACTCCATCAGGGAATTCAAGGTAACAATCTTTGAACTTTCGAAAGTTTTTCAGATGGATAGATTTCAGGATCATGGTTTTTTCTCTTCTTCCTCAACCTTTTGGATGTACTGTAACCCGAGATCAAGTAACATCTTTTCTTCAGGATAGTGTTGGGTGGTGAGGAATTTCTCAAACTCATCTGCCAGTGATTTCATTTTGTACCCTTCGCCAACTGTTGCCTTATCGGTTTTCACAGACATTGGTTTAACCTCAAAATGTACTGCGGTTTTCCCCAGCTCTCGGATCTGATGATAATCGATGCCTCGTTGAATATGTGCAGGGATATTCTCCAGGCGAAGTCGTATGATTTTATCCTTTGGTTCAATCCTATGGATGATTTCTTTTACCTTCTGTAGGATCTGTTCGATACGAAGTGATGAACAATCAAGAGATGGAGCGTCAATCATACTCCTGGTTTGCAGGGGAATGAACCGGTGTTTTAATTTTTTTCCAAGCTCGATTTCAAGCCATCCTTTCTGAAAGTCTGCCTCAGTAAAACTCAGATGTTCTGTTGATCCTGCATAAAACGCGTTCCCCTGTAGTTTTGTATACATATGGTAATGACCAAGTGCGATATAATCGAAATCCTGCGAAAGGTTTTTTAGCGGGATGAACAACTCGTTAAATTCGTTCATTTTGAATTCCTTAATGTCAGTTACCGCGCCATGAGCAAGTAGCACATTGTAATCCGCGTCCTTATCCACTGAAATTTTTTTCAGGTTGCTGTCAAATTCATCAGGATTTTGACACTGCGGAATCGCATGGATACAAATCGTTTCCTCGTTCTGTTTCAACGAAATAGTTTCATATTGATTGTTGTGGATGGGGTACACATGGTCAAGATGTTCAAAGATTGTGAAGATGTTCCCTGTCTCTTTGAGTTTTGGTGTCTCATGATTACCAGAGATCACAACGAAAGGAATCTTTTCTTTTGATAAACGAAGGATCTGTTGAACAGCAACTGTGATCGCTCGATTTGGCGGCCGAACCGAATCAAAAAGATCACCAGCGTGAAGAACAAGATCAGGTTTTGTTTTTATTGCATAGTCAATGCATTGGGTGAACGCATCATACACATCCATCTCTCGCTGGTTCACCCCTTGTTCTGTTACTTTCCTATACGCAGAATACCCAAGATGCGTATCAGCAAGATGTAAGATCCTCATGGCTCCCTTCTTTTTCGAGATAGTTTCAATGCGACAACATCACAGGCTAAGGTCACTGCATCCAGTGTTGGAGCGATTGGTGGTGCGTACGCTGTTTCTAGTCTGCGGAACTCTTCAATAGTCATTTTACTCAGAATCGCACACGCAAGCGTGTTGATGCGTTGTGCTGCGTTGCTGCCGACGGCCTGAGCGGAAATGATGCGTTTTGTCTGTTCATCAGCACCAACCTTCATCGTGATACTATCTTTGCCAGGGAAATACTCTGGCTTTGAGAACCCTTTGTATTTACCAGTCACCAGCGGCAGGTTTTTCATCGCTTGTTTAACCGGACCAACCGCGGCTATCTCCATACCAAAAAACTCTGAGGTTCTCGTCATCAGTACCCCTGGAGGTAATGCATACGTTCCACCTGCAGCGTTGGTCCCTGCAGCAATCCCTTGTCGTACCACAATGCTGCCAAGGCCGATACAGAGGGGTTCGTTGGTGACAAAATCCTTATATTCTGTGCAATCACCGACAGCATAAACGTTTTTCAGAGAGGTTTCTGCTTTTTCGTTGACGAGGATCCCACCGGTCTTCCCAATCACACAACCAATGGTTTTTGCAAGAGACGTATCTGGTTTTGTGCCTGTCGCGATGATGAGAAGATCGGTCTTGATTTTCTTTTCTTCCCCGGTTGAGTTATTTTTTATGATAAGAGCGGTGATGGCATCATGGTGTTCTTCTATCTGTATCGCAAGATGATTCGTATAAATCGAGATGTTCTCCTGCAGAACCTGGAGTACCGGTTCGCTCATATCATCATCCAGGGTGTTTGCAAGAATGGTTGGGAGTGCTTCGACGACTGTGACATCCAATCCTTTTTTATGCAGCGTATCTGCCATCTCAAGCCCGATGAGTCCAGCGCCAATGATGGTGGCTTTTATTCCTTCTTTTATCTGGGAAAGAATATTCTTCCCATCATCGATGGTCCGAAGGTTGAAGACACCTTGAACGTATTGACCATTGTTCTGAATTTGTTTGATCGGTGGCACCCATGGTGTTGCTCCTGTCGCAAGGATAAGACAATCAAACTCCCTTTCGATTCGTTCAGCACCTTTTTTTGCTATCACTCGTTGCTGTTGGATATCGATGGTTTCGACAGATGTTCCAAGATGAACATCGATATGTTCTTTTTTGAACCAGTCCTCTGAGAATTCAATAAGATCGTGGAACATGGGAACGGTTCCCGCGATCGCATATGGTAACCCGCATTTCGAATATTGTGGGTATATTCCTTTTTCGAAAATTGTTATGGATGCGGTTCTATCTGTTTTTCGTGCGAATTGGGCAGCAGTTCCCCCGCCCGCGCCACAACCGATGATAATGATACGTCGTGTGTTGGTCACTAAAAAACCTCCATCCATCTAACTACAATGTTTTTTTAAACGTTTTTGATACTGTATGGTGGCTGTCAAGGAGATGTTAATTTGACATCCATGTTTGTCCTACCAAAAGTATTAAAAATGTTGTATTTGATTCAACATCACTAGTAGAGGGGTGAACAGGTACTAAAATAGCTCGTGCAGCTAGAATATTGAGTTTTCAAATGAATAATCGTAAGGGGATGGAGACCGTGGTACACTCAGAGGGAAAAAGAGACATACTAGATGCTGGAGTGGTCACCCCCTCTAAAACGTATAATGTTTTCCCCTTGACGACGGTTGAAGAAAAAGTAGATCATCTTTTCACTACAGATGTTATTTCGACACCTGAGAAAACGACACAGATTCGGTCGGTACAAATGCATCGGCGTTCTAATTATCGAACTATGATGTGTATCGAAACATGGAAGACTGTAAGTCCGCGGATAAAGCGGTTCCGCATCAAGCCGCAGAAAAAAATCGTTTCATTGTTGCTTGTTTTCCTTCTATTGTTTGTTGTAGTTGTTGCTGCACCCTTTGTCAATCTACCTGACAACTCGGGGCTCCTTGTATCAATTTCTCCTTCAACAGTGTGGACTGGTGACTGTCTGTATGTGAACGTGACGGTACCCAGTTCAGCAAATATTACTTCAGGTACTTGTGATGTAGGTGGGATTGAAACCGTCAATCTCTCCTTGGTTGATACTACTTCAGCAGATCAGTTATGGCAAGCAATATGGATTGTGCAAGAAGTACCAGTGGGTGAGTACGTCGCCACGATTACCGTCATAGACGAAGATAACACTTCGTATCATACTGAGGCTAAATGGAGTGTTCTTTCTAAAGAGCAATCCGGGAAAGAGCAACAGAATGAAACACCTAATGAAAAAGTTCCGCTAACGAATGCCACTACTGAAAACGAGACGGCGAACATCTCAATCATTCCCGAGTTGTTTATTTGGGATGACACAGATTCTCAAAAAAGATATGTGGGAGAAAATATTACCTTCTATGCAAACTGCAGTGATCATAAAGGCATTGAAAATGTCACCTGTCTTCTATCGTTCAACATTGGATATTGGACTGAACCTGAGACGATGAACTATAGGCAGGGGCTGTATGTCTACAGCAGAGGTTTCGATACTGAGGGAATAGTTGAATTCAAAGTAGTTTGTTCTGCTCTGAGCCAGGGGAATACGACGGTGGTCAGCCAATGTGTTATCTCAAGTGATAAACCAGATGTTTTTGAACCGGTAACGCAGATCGAAATAGGCAAACCAGTTGAGTGGAAGCAGAGTTTCGATGTTGAAAATAATTTTACGGTGAACATTTCTAGTTCTGCGTATAATATATCCGTAGATGACGTGGTTTCTGAGAATGATGTTATTGTAGTTGAGAATGTTAGTAAAAGTCTTCAGGAGTATAATCTTGAGAAAGGAAAAGATGCCCTTGCGAAGGAAATCAAAGCTTTACTGCAGAGTATTAAGATGGAGCCTAATAATGCATCTTCTCAGCAGGAATTGTATCAGTTGTATGGGCTGTTAAAAGACAACATCCCATTTGAGGAAATACTCAAGGAGACATATGACGACATAGAGCACTATATCGATCAATTTGTTTTTGAGGATGCCGAAGCCCAGTTGATTCTATCAAATGTTTCTGGTGAGGTTGAAGTAACATATTTTACTGAACCACCAAAAATTATTGAAAATATCATTGATGCATCTCGCAAGCAGATAACGGTGTATTCTGATGTACATTATGAGAATGTTTTCACCTATACTTCTATTGTTGAAAGTCCTCAGAATTCCGTGGAGTTATTCTGGATTGTGAATGGGTCATATGTGTTAATGAGGAACGCTACCTATGTTGATACAAATGGTAATGGTTTCATTGATAAGATCGAGTGGATCATTCCTCATCTGAGCAATCAGACATTTGAAATTGTTATTACAACGGCCGAGCATCTGAATGAAAACAGGGAATTTCTCTCCGATACATATGATGAGGTGTTTAGAAAAGATGGTATATGGTCTGAACCTATTTATCATCAAGAATATGTGAGAGTGACGTTTGAAGATAATTTAACAAAAAATAATGATATTACATTATATGTGAGAAATCTTCAAGGTCTTGATACGATCGTGGAGGTGTATTATTATGATTCTGATGAGAAAATCACTGAGTTTCCGATCATTGCCGAGGAGGATTTTTATAAGGTGTATCTTACAGGCATGACTGGCGAACATCGAACATTTGATTTAAGGATAAAGAATCTAGATAATAACAATTCTGCTTATTTGGAGTTTGACTATATCGTCGATCCAACAGGATGGGTTTCTCCCACCGGATCTGCTGACCCGAGCAGTCAATGGACAAACGAAGCAAGAACCTATGATGAGAATACAGCAACATTTGCGTCGCATACGGGTGCTGTAGGATGGCAAGGGTTTTTAGAATTAACCCTCAGTAGCCCAATCTACTGTAATCGTGTTCGTGTTTACTCTGATTTTGATACCTATTATACAGATAAGGTGAGTATTGATGTCTACAATACCTCAGGCTGGATTGAAAAATACAATGGCACAATAAGCAATTGCGCTTGGAGTGAAGTAGAATTCGGTGCTGAATCAAATGTGACCAAAGCTCGTTTTCGATATCATTATGTGAGAGGTTCAGTTATATTTTATTTCTATGAATTTGATTTCTGGCAAGGTCAACCTTTAACATTACCAAACGGCACTACTCTTAATGCAACTTCAATTGATGAAACAACCGCGATTTTAAAAGGGAATGTCACTGATGATGGTGGGGAACCATGTGAATATCGCTTCCAATATGGTACCAATATCTCCTATGGAACCAATACCACCTGGGGTGGGAGCGAAGCAAAAGACTCTGAATTTGGTTCAATGATCCATAGTCTCACTCTTGGAAATACCTATCAGTATCGAGTGCAAATTCGTAATAGCTTTGGTATGGTAAATGGTTCAAATAAAAATTTCACGACCGCGATATCATCATTAGGATGGGTTACTCCTACCAGCCATTACGATTCGAATAGTCAATGGGACGATGAAGTAAATGCTTATGATGATGATACAAATACATATACTCGATCCTATCATGACATCAATGACCCAGATGGGGTATGGAGTTTTTTCATTTATTTAAATCATAGTGTGCTTATTTGTGATAAGGTTCGCTTTTATGCCCGTGGGCCTACCGTAGATCCTGCTTTTGTTGATCAGGTCGATCTTGATATTTATCGCGGTGGGGTTTGGGTGGATATCTATCAAGGTACATTTACTGATAAAACATGGATGGAGAAAAGTTTTGTACAGGGTAGTGTGAATCAATCACGGATTCGATTTCGTATCAATTTAGGCAGTAGTGCTTTGTATTATCAACTGTATGAGTTTGATTTCAATAACTCAAGACCGGTACCAACAATAACCAATGTAGGTCCAATCAATCAAAGCTGGGGCATTAGCTTGAAACCGCAAATGAACATTACCGTGAATAATCCTGATGGCGTCAATATGACGGTTAGCTGGTCTAGTAACAGTAGCGGTTCGTGGCAACTCTTTGGTACCAACAGTTCTGTTGGAAATGGAACGTACCATCAAATCAATAATAATTTCAGCAGCAACAACACGAAATATTGGTGGAAAATCTCTGTTACCGATGGGACTGATACGAATACTTCTTTGTATTACTTTTCAACACCAGATACCATAAACCCCAGCTCAAATGTTGTTGCAGTCACACCATACTGGAAGAAGACGAGCCCGTTGACGATCACAGCGACCGCATCAGATACTGGTTGGAGTGGATTGAAGAATGTCACGTTGTACTATCGGTTTAGTGCTGATAATTCCAGTTGGGGTGGGTGGAAGAGTGCGGGTGTGGATACTGTTTCGCCGTGGTCTTGGAGTTTTGCGTTCTCAAATGGTACGGGATATTATCAGTTTTATAGTATCGCTATGGATAATGCGACAAATACTGAATCGGCTCCGGGGAGTGCTGATACAAGGTGCGGGTATGATGCTACAGCACCAAGTTCATCGGTGGATGCGATTACACCGTATTGGAACAAGGCTGCAGCAACAATCACTGCAACAGCGAGTGATGCTACCAGTGGTGTGAAGAATGTCACCTTATATTATCGGTTCAGCAGTAATAATGCCTCATGGGGTGGTTGGGTGAGTGTGGGTGTGGATACTGTTTCGCCGTGGTCTTGGAGTTTTGCGTTCTCAAATGGGACTGGGTACTATCAGTTCTACGTTATCACCAAGGATAATGCGACAAATACTGAATCGGCTCCGGGGAGTGCTGATACAAGGTGCGGGTATGATGCTACAGCACCAAGTTCATCGGTGGATGCGATTACCTCGTATTGGCAGAAGACTGCTGCGACAATCTTAGCAACAGCGAGTGATGCTACCTGTGGTGTGAAGAATGTCACGTTGTATTATCGTTACAGGGCGACGAATGCCTCTGGTTGGGGTGGCTATGTCAGTTTTGGTGTTGATACCGCTTCACCATGGTCCTGGAGTTTCACCTTTGGCAATGGTACCGGTCATTATGAGCTTTATAGTATCGCGATAGATAATGCGACAAACGAGGAGTCTGCTCCCGCGACCAATGACACCAACTGTGGGTACGATAATGTGTCGCCAAGTTCGTCGGTCAACGCTATTGCCACGTATTGGCAGAAGACTTCTCCGTTGACGATTGATGGGACTACGAGTGACACGGGCGAGTCTGGATTGTGGAATGTTACATTGTGGTACCGTTATTCTTCTGATAATACTAGTTGGGGTGGCTGGGTAACTTCTGGATTTGTTGACTCTAACCCCTGGATTGCTGTCTCATGGAGCTTTCCCTTTTGCAACGACACCGGATATTACGAGTTCTACAGCATCGCCAAAGACAATGCCACAAACACAGAATCTGCACCAGGCTCCCCTGATACAATCTGTCGTTATACCAATATCACTATACCCATTGTGATCACCAATGCTTCAACTGGTGTGGAGAAGACGAATGCGACGCTCTGGGGATATCTCCAAAGCAACGGTGGTGAGAATTGCACCGTCCGATTCGAATATGGACCATCCACGAGTTACGGCATTAACACGACAAATCAGACGAAAACAACGGGTCAGACATTCTCTGCGGATATCACGAGCCTTACAAAAGGTCAGCTCTATTACTATCGAGCGTTTGCGAATAACACTCTCCAGTCTGATTCTGGTGATGATCTGACGTTCCTTACCAAACCTGATCCGCCCGACTCCCTAAACGCACAACCAAACAGCAGCAGCATGATATATCTCACATGGAACACAGGGATCGGTTCGAATAATACTTACATCGAACGAAACGCAAGCGGACAAACCATCTGGGCACGAGGACAAGGGGAATTTGTTTATAACGGCAGTGCAATAAACTACGAAGACAGTGGACGTAACCCTGGAACAACCTACTACTATCAAGTATGGAGTTTCACTATCTGGGCATCCAATCCTACGCTCTCTCAATATAGCGATGACAACGACAGCACCAGTGCCACAACTGGAGCAGATATATCGATTGGCGTCACCCCATTGGCATGGGATCAGGGGACAATACTCATCGGGGATTCGAATGCTACCACTGGGTTGTATTTCAACCTTACCAACAAAGGAGTTGTCCCCATAAACATCCAAATCAAAGCAACTAACGCGACCAATGCCTCGACCGGTGCTAAATGGAATCTTACGGGGTCTTCAGGACTCGATAATTTCTCACTCCAATACAAAAAAAGCGGAGATATAAGCTGGACAACTATAAATCTCACCTATGATACTTTTATGCTTAATCTCCCTGCAACGGGGATCGATTGGCTGACGTTTGATTTAAACCTGATTATGGCAACGACCTCATCGACTGGAGATCCTCTGTCTCTTACAATTACTTTTAAATCAGTCATAGCATAAACAATTTATTGTGTTTCTTTCGTAGATACCATTTTTTCGGGTGTTAAAAACATTTTTCAACGAGCGTTCCGTTTTCTGCTGACAGTGTTCTCGTTGCGTTTCTTTGAAGGATTTTTTGTCATTTTGTCATTTTGACTTTTTTATGGTCTAACTTTAAATATGATAAATGACAAACGGTATCGTGCTAAATATTGACATCATATGGAA
>Ga0105099_10002211_pt1 | contig 11655 bp, 8 predicted proteins | sample PPLLak3cmMay2015_2_FD_79138 | JGI IMG/M metagenome (GOLD analysis project Ga0105099, IMG submission 79138) | Freshwater sediment microbial communities from Prairie Pothole Lake near Jamestown, North Dakota, USA - PPLs Lake P8 Core (1) Depth... | ecosystem: Environmental > Aquatic > Freshwater >...
CGCCCTTTTTCAAATGCATCAGGTCGAATTCGAAGCTCATCCAACCGCGGCCGAATTCATACCCAAAACCGAAGGATAACGGCGTAAAGGCCTTATTCCATTCGGTCGAATTGCTGACCCCCGCGAATCCCAGCCCTCCCATCAGACGAAAATAGCCCGATTTGCCGACGGCGCCGACCCGCTCCTCGGCGAACCCCAATCCGCCCGCGAAGACAACCGCTCCGAGTACGATCACCGCAATCGCTTTCTGTCTCATAAGATCACCTCGTGATTCGTTCGGCCGGGGAGGACTCCCCGGCCCATGGGTCCCAACATCAACCCTTATATCCCAAGGGCTTTTTCCGCCCCTTCACGGACGAGCTCGATCGGATCCAGGACGGCCACACGTTTCAAACGCCCGACGGTCTCTTCCCCCAAACCGCCGGATTTGCGGAGTTTCTCCAGCTCCCGACAGGCCCGGTAGCGCACGCCCGGCTCGTCGGAATCGAGGGCTCTTGTCAACGCGGCTTCGGCCTCCGGAGAATCAAAGAACGGCAGGGTCACGACCGGATTGACCTTCATCGCGAAGATCATCTTGATTTCGTTTCCCTTTTGCTCCGAACGGAGCGGCGTGATCACGAAAGGAATAACGCTGATGGTCTTCGCCTCGATTCGGACGGGAATCTCCCAATCCACGTCACCGAGTTCAATCTTGAAGATTTGCTCTCCTTCGGGAAGCTGGAGGAAGAACCAAGGAGCAGAGTTAAAAGGAGCATAGATCGGGCTCTCCCCGAAACGGTGTTGGATCCATTTCCAGGAGTCTCCCCGCTTCTGGAAAAGCTGCGGAATAAGGTGCTTGGCTCCATGGCCGGCTTCCTTCGCCTGGATCCAGACATTGTCCACAAACATCGCCTCTCCGGCGGGAGCATTGCCGGCCCAACGACGGGTATAGACCCCCATCTGATGGGCGCAAGAGCCGAAAAGAACTATGCAGAAAAGCCCGAAAATCGCACTTCTCGAAAATCTCAAATCGGACTCCTTTCAGTAATCTCCGTTCAAACGCCATATTCAACTTTTATGCCAAATCGTCGAGTGGACCAGATATTTCATTTATGTCCTCTAAATCAACAAGATTAAATAGTTTACGAATCTAAAGAAAATTCGCGATATCACCCGGTCATCCCGACGGGAGGAACCATGATTCTCCCCTTTGAACCGATGAGGGACTTCCTTTTCGCGAACTGCCTGACTTCAACCAAGATACGAATAGGAACAAGAGTTCATATTTTTTGTTCACTGTCTCCGGGGAAATGAGTATAATGCCCGCATGTATTTCCTTCTTTATGAAAAGGAAGGGAGGCTAAAGCAGCATCCCTTGAACAAACCGGAAACGAGGATCGGACGCGGCCGGGGAAACGACCTCTCGCTATCCGATCGAGACGTTTCGAAAAATCATTGCCGTCTGGTTTTGGACAAAGACGAAGTCGTCCTGTCCGATTTGGGCTCCCGCAACGGCACGGCGGTCGATGGCCGGTTGATCAAGGAGATCCGGATCGGACTGAACGAATCGTTTTCCGTGGGGGCCACCCGCTTCTATTTCAAAAAGGGCGATCCCCGGGAGTTCGCCCTCAGCCGATCGCTGTCGGAAATTTTCGCCGCCCTCGCCCGGGAGAGCAGGCCGGACGGCTCCCGGGAATTGGATACCGAAACCAAGGGCGATCGTTTCGAGCTCGCTCTCCAAGCCGCGGCCGAAGCCGCCCTGACCCGGGAAGATCCTTCCGTCTTTTTCGGAAGCCTCCGGCGGCTGCTCGGGGAAATTCTCCCCGGACATCTGCTTTTTTTCGTCACGGCCGCCGGAACGGAAGCGCTCGTCCCCTGGAGCGGGAAACGCGGCGAGGCCCCGATCGATTTCTCCAGCCTCTCCCCGGATGAGACCGCGACTATCGGCGGCCGGACATACCGGGCGATCCGGTTCCCTCAAGACAACGGAAACAAACCCTCCGGACTCTGGCTGCTGGCCGATGACACCGCACGCGACAGCTTTCCCGGCCCGGACTTCTTTTTTCGCCTCCTGGAAATCATCGAAGTCCACGGCCGGCTGGAACAGCCTCTGACGAAGCCCCGCCGCACCATCCCGGCGCTTTATCAAGATCCCCGGGTTACGCTCATCGGCGCGGCTCCAAGCTTCCGGAGACTCGTCGACCAGGCCCGCCGGATCGCCCCGAAATCCAGCTTCGTCCTGATTCTGGGAGAAAGCGGAACGGGGAAAGAGCTCCTGGCGAAAATGATCCACGCGCTTTCCGGCCGCCATAATTACATCGCTTTGAATTGCGCCGCGATTCCCCCGCTTCTGCTCGAAAGCGAGCTGTTCGGCCACGAGCCGGGAGCCTTCACCGACGCAAAATTTCGGAAAGTCGGCCTGATGGAAGCGTCTTCGGGGGGCACGCTGGTCCTGGACGAGATCGCCGACATGCCCCTGGAGGTTCAGGTCAAGCTCTTACGGGCTATCCAGGAACAAGCCGTGACCCGGCTCGGCGGAACCACCCCGATCCCGGTCGATCTTCGCCTGCTGGCCATGACCAACCAGGACATTTACGCCCGATTGGGCGCCGGCCGGTTCCGGGAAGACCTTTTCTACCGGCTGCGCGTCCATGAGTTGAGGATCCCGCCCCTCCGGGAGAGGCCTGAAGACATTTCCCCTCTCATCCGCCATTTCGCCGGGCTCTACGCTGAAAAGAACGGCGTTCATCCGGCCGGATTCTCCCAGGCGGCCGAGGACGTCTTGATGCGGTATTCCTGGCCGGGCAACGTCCGCGAGCTGGAAAACGAAATCCGCCGGGTCCTGGAGATGATCGACGACGGGGAAGTGATCGGAAGCCACCATCTTCTGCCGGGAATCGTCGCCGTCGTCCGCCCCGACCCGATCCCGGCCGAAACAACCGGATTCTCCATGCGGGACAAGCTTTTCCAGGCCGAACGAACCGAGATCGAAGCCCGCTTGGCCGCAAACGGCGGCAACAAGTCGAAAACCGCCCGCGAAATCGGGATGACCTACCGGGGGCTTTTAAAAAAGATCAAGCGCCTGGGGATGACGTAAAACCGACCTCTTCTTCCCGCAAAACCGCCGCGATCCGCTCCAAAGACGGCCGGTCGGCCGGATTTTTCTCCAGCATCGCCATCACCAAATCGGCCAGCCGGATCGAAAGACCCGGAACGACGGTTCGAACCGGAGCCGGACTCCGGCGGAGGATCGCTTCCAGCAATTCATGAGAGCGGCAATCCTTGAACGGACGGGCCCCGGTTAAAAGCTCATAAGCGATCATCCCGAGGGAGTAAACGTCGGCCGCCGGCGTTTCCTGGTTCCGGGTCTGTTCGGGAGCGATGTACGCGAGCGTCCCGGAAAAGAAGCGGGATTCCCCTTCCGCCTCAGGAACGGGCCCCGAGGCGACGCCGAAATCGAGGAGCTTGACGGCGTCCGGCCGGCCGGGGTCGTTCGCCAGCATGATATTGGAGGGCTTAAGGTCGCGGTGAATGATCCCGTGACGGTGAATCTCGTCCAGGGCTTCGGTCATTTGGATGAGGATCCGCACGGCCTCGGCCCGATCGACGGGAAGCTCGGTTTTCAACCGCTCGGCCAGGGTTTGGCCGCGGAGATATTCCATGACGATGTAAAACGTCCCGGCATGCTCACCGCGGGCCAAAACCGAAACGAGCCGGGGCGTTTCCAGCATATCGATCAACGCTCCCTCCCGCTTGAACCGCTTCACGTCGGCCCGGGTTCCGACCAGCTCCGGCTTGAGGATCTTCACCGCCACTTTCGCCTTTTTCGACAACCAGTGATGTCCGCGGTAGACGGTCGAAGCCGAACCGCCGGCGATGACCTCTTCCAGAACATAAGATCCGACCAAACGGTTCTTCCTCCAAAAGGCCAGGAGAAAAACGAATTTCTTCAGGACGCGGAGGACAAGGATCGCCGCTGCCAAGAGGAGGAGAGCGGCCGATACCCGGAACGCGGTCGTTTGCCAGAAGAAGGGCTTCATTTCCAGCGAAACCGCGGCGCCTTCGAGATTCCAGACACCGTCGCTGTTGGTCGCCCGGACATGAAAGCGATAGAGTCCCGGTTTGAGGTTCGTATAGGAGACGGCCCGCTCGCCGTCCCCGCTCCCTTCGGTCCAAGGCTCGGCATATCCCTCCAGACGAAAAGCGAAGTAAACGTTTCGCGGATTCTGGAAGTCGGCGGCGGTAAATCGGAACTCCACGCGCCTCGTCCCGGCCGGAAGGATCAGGGATCTACCCCGATGTTCGACGCCATCGACCCGGACGCTCTCGATATCCACGGGAGGGGGGATCCGGTTTGCCGCGAGCTTCGCCGGATCGACGGCGACGGCTCCGCCCATCGTGCAGAACCAGATGCGGCCTTGAAGATCGCGGAGTGTCGACTGGGCGCTGGCATTCGCCTCCACCTCGGCCATTCCGTCGGTCCGGTCGAAGAGCTGCGGCCTGATCCGCCCCCATCCCGCGGCGGCCGAGTCCAAATCGTTCTTTTTTACCCGCATCAAACCGCGACGGTACGAGAGCCAGAAGTCTCCGAACTCGTCCTCCTGGAGGGAAAAGATCGCGTCGTCGGCGAGACCGTCCCGAGCCGTAAGCTGAACGATTTCCCCGTCCCGAAATCGAAACAATCCTTCGGTCGCGGCCATCCAGACGGTTCCCTCCCGGTCCAACAGGAATTTCAAAACCACGAGGGATTCCGGCCCGATTCGCGAAAAGGCCCCCCCCGCCCGGACCGAAACTCCGCGGGAGGTCGCGATCCACAGGGCTCCGTCCCGGTCGACCAGGAGATCGCGGACGTTGTCGTTGGGCAGGCCTTCGGCGGTCCGGAAAGTCTCCGGCCGTTCGTCATCCCAGCGGAGGAGGCCTTCTGTCGTTCCCAGCCAGACCGCACCCTCTCGGTCCTGGATGAACGCCTGGACGTTTCCAGGAATGCGGGCCGCCGGGAAGGCGCGGCGCGACTTCTCATCCGGACTTATCCTTTCCAAGCCGTACCGTGGGTCAAACACCCAGAATGCTCCTGTGCGGTCCTGGAAGATCGAGTTTCCCTCGAGCCTCATTCCCCGGCCGTCGAAATCGAGCGACCAGCCTCCGGCCCGGAAGGTGTAAATCCGGCGAGGAGAATCATCAAAACAAGCGTGGATTCCGCCCTTCCGATCCAGGAAAAGGCGCCGGGCGACGCGGAGAAGCGTTCCATCCGTCGCCGCGGCCACGGTCGTCACCCGAGGGTCCCGGAGTCGGGCCAATCCATGTCTTAAACCGATCCAAAGATGACCCTGATTGTCTTCGTACGGCCGGCAATAAATCTTTTCGCCGTTCAGAGAAATATGCTCCGGCCGAAACGGTCCTCTCCGGGAAATCCGGAATAATCCCTTCGGAGTGGATATCCAGATCGTTCCGTCACCGGCCTCAAAAGGCGCGGCGAGTCCGGCCGTGTCCAGGACGGTCAGCCAATCGCCCCGGCCGGGCAGAAGACATCTTACGGATTGTTCCGAGTACAACCAGAGGCGGCTCGATCGGTCCTGATAAAGGTCCCATCTTACGTCACACTCGATTCCGGAAAAATTTTTTCCAAGGGCTTCGATTTTTCCGGAGATTTCCTCGAATCGAAAGATTCCCCGATCCGTCGCCAGACGCCAGCCGTCGGCAGCCCGCATCGCGGAAAGGACACCCGAAATACCCAGGGCTTCCCAGGAAGGCCCAAGCCTCAGGCCGCTCGCGTCGCCGCGCCAGATGCCGCTTTCCCGATCCAGGACGACTATTCCCCGATCGTCCTCCTCGACGGAAAGGACCGTTCCCGGACCGGCGAGACGATGAAACGCCTCTCCGGCCGCGACGTAGGCACCCTGCTTTGCGGCCAGCCAAAGGCGGCCCGACCGATCCTCGAAAATCGTTCGAATATTCACCTGCTCGTCCAAGCCAACAGGAAGAACCCGGCCCTCGACCGGATCGAAACGGGCCAAACCGGTATTCAATTGGATCCAAAGATTTTCCCGGCGATCTTCATAAAGGCCGATGATATCGTGGGTCTCCGCCTCGAACTTGCCGGATGAAAAGCTTTGAAAGCGGACGCCGTCAAACCGGGCCAAGCCGCCGCCGGTTCCAAGATAAAGACGCCCGGACCGGGTCTGGAGGATGGCCGTGACCGTGCTTTGAGGCAATCCTTCGGCCAGGCCCCAGCGGTCGACGAGATAACCGCCTGCCGAAGGTTGCGGATCGACGGCCGACGCGTCTCCCGTCCATCCGGCCAGCATCCCGGCCAAAAGGAAGACGAAAACGATCCGCTTGAATAACCGGGGCTTCAAAACTTCACTTCATCTCCGCCCGGGCTTTGGCCACCATCGCTTTGACCTCGCTCATGATCGTGGGGGTGTGGTAAACGATTCCGCCTTTGATCGTCCACTTCACTCCGCCGCGCCAAACACGAAGAAAGCTATTTTCAATCGCATGAGGGTTTCTCCTTCATTCCCGCTCATCCCTTCCGGACGACGGCCTTCGTTTCGATGTCCGGCGGGAACTGGAGGTGGTTCTTGACGGTGCAGGATTCGGCCGCCCGGATGACCGCCGAAACATATTTTTCAGGGAAATCCGGGGGCAGGCTGATTTCGAAAGTGACGAGGGAGACCATCTTCCCCCTGGCGTCGCGATCGGCCTTCATGGTCAGGCCGATCCCGTCGGTCGGGATCTTCCGGCTCAAGCAGAAAGCCGCCACGTAATACCCCGCACAAGTGGCCAGCGAGGCCAGGAAAAGAATGAAGGGCCCCGGGGCGGTGTTTTCTCCGCCGTCCTCGACCGGCTGGTCTGTGTTGATGACGAAACCGTCATATTCCGTGGACACGCGGACGCCGCCGGGGAAGGCGACTTTGAATTCAAAATCGGACATTTATAACTCCTTGTCGGGGGATATGTTGGCATCGAAGTTTTTATCGAACATGGCCAGGAGAAATCCGCGGTCCCGGGCGGTCATCGCCGTCCGGCCGAAATAATCGCGAACCCAGGCGGAGACATGATCCCGGTTGGTCCGGTGGATGAAGCCCCGGCCGGAAAGCTTGGCGATGACCCGGTCGATCGTCTCGTCCTGCTCCCGGCGCGGGAGCGGCGCGTCCCGCTCGAGAACCGCGTCCCGCGGGCCGGACCCGCCGCGAACGAACAGGGTGTAAAGAGTCAGAAGCACGGCCGCGCCCAAGTTATAAGACGGTTGACGGCCCGCCTGGGGGATGGTGAAGACCAGGTTGGCCCGGCCGAGCTCCGCGCCGGTCAAGCCCGTCCGTTCGTTGCCAAAAAGAAGCCCGACCCGGATTGTCGGCGGCAAATCCGTGATCCGGCCGGCGGCCTCGTCCCAAGTCACCCAAGTCGCAAGCTTCCGCCGCTTGGCCGTGGAAGCCGCGACAAATTGAAGGTCGGCCGTCGCTTCCTCGAGCGTCGGGAAAAGCTTCGCCCCGACCAGGATCTCTTCGGCATGGACCGCGGTCCGAAAAGCCCCGGGACTTACCCGCCGGACGCCGGCCAGGCGAAGCTCGGAAAATCCCGTGTTTTTCATCGCCCGGGCGGCCAGGCCGATATTCTCCGGATTTTCCGGGCGGACGAGGATGACGACGGGGCGTGGAGCGGTCTCGATCGGCGTCACGGGTTTCCTTCCGGGTCCCTTATTATATGCTATAATGGCGCCGTTTTCCGACCTTGATTTTCTCGAGGAGCCCAACCATGCCCGACCAGGCCGCGCTTGAAGACCTTTTCCGCCGCAATGGCTTCGACGATTTCAAATGGTTCCCTCCCAAGGACACGGTCACGGCGACTTGGGTCCGGATGAAGTGCCTGTTCGGCTGCCCGGAATACGGGAAAAGCGGGACGTGCCCGCCCAACACGCCCTCGGTCGAGGAGTGCACCCGCTTCTTCCAGGATTACCGGCGCGGCGTGATCTTCCACTTCGAAAAAAAAGTGAACGATCCCGAGGAGCGGCATGCCTGGACGCGGGACATCAACGCCAACCTCAGCAAGCTCGAACGGGAGGTCTTCCTCGCGGGGCACGTCAAGGCCTTTCTGTTGTTCATGGACAGCTGCACGATCTGCACGGATTGCGGCGGCTCCCGGGATAAATGTAAAAATCCGAAAAAAGCCCGGCCGACACCCGAGGCCATGGCCATCGACGTTTATTCGACGGTTCTGCGGGCCGGCTACCCCATCGAAGTGTTGTCCGATCATCACAAGGCGATGAACCGCTACGCCTTCCTTTTAATCGACTGACCCGGCCAAACAAGGAGAAGGACGATGTGGTGGGAAGAAAAAACGATGCGGACCTTCCGCTGCCGCCTCCGGCAAATCCCGGGCGCACTCGGAAGATTTTTATTGACGCTCGGTGAAGCCGGCGGCGACATCGGCGAAATCCGGGTTCTGCATCAGGGGACGTCCCATGTCGAACGGGACATCGTCGTCTTCGCCAACGGGCAGGAGGCGATGGCCAAGCTGATCGCCGCGGCCCGGACCGTCCCCAATGTCGAGCTTCTCGAAGTCCGGGACGACGTCCTGGAAATGCATCAGGGCGGAAAGATCGCCATCCGGAGCCGTTATAAAATCGACAGCCTCGAAGTCCTCCGGCGGGTTTACACCCCCGGCGTGGCCGAAGTTTGTCTCCAGATCCAAAAAGATCCCCGGCTCGTCCGCCGGTACACCTCCATCCGCCATTTCGTGGCGATCGTTACCGACGGGACCGCCGTCCTCGGCCTGGGCGACATCGGGCCGCGGGCGGCCATGCCGGTCATGGAAGGAAAAGCCAGCCTGATGGAGACGTTTTCCGGGTTGTCCGGCATCCCCATCCTTCTCGACACCAAGGACGTCGACCGCATCGTCGAAACCGTGGTCGCGATTGCTCCGACCTTTTCGGCCATTCAGCTCGAGGACATCTCCGCACCCCGGTGTTTCGACATCGAGACGCGGATCCAGGACCGGGTCGATATCCCGGTCCTCCATGACGACCAGCACGGGACGGCCACCGTCGTCGTCGCCGCCCTTCTCAACGCCGAAAAGACGGCCGCGGCCAAACCCCTCCTCGAATGCCGGATCGGCGTCGTTGGGCTGGGCGCGGCCGGAATGGCGATCGGAAAGATGCTGATGTTTTTCACCGGCCGGTCGGTTCTCGGCGCGGACCTCTCGGCCGAAGCTCTGCGCCGGTTCGAGGGATACGGAGGGACTTCGTCAAGCCTCAGGGACATCATGTCGTCCTGCGACGTCGTCGTCACGGTGACGGGCGCGGCCGGACTCGTCAAGCCGGCGATGGTCCGCCCCGGCCAGATCATTCTCTCGCTCTCCAATCCCGTTCCGGAAATCGACCCGGCCGCGGCCATGGACGCCGGGGCGGCGTTCGCCGCCGATGGCAAGGTCGTGAACAACGTCCTAGGCTTTCCCGGGATCTTCCGGGGGGCGGTGGACGCCAACGTCCCCCGCATCACCCAGGACATGCTTCTGGCCGCCGCCCGGGCGATCGCCGACTCCGCCCCCAAGGGAGAGATCGTCCCCAGTCCGCTCGATTTGGGTCTTCACAAAAATGTCGCCCGGGCCGTGGCCCGGGTGGCGCTGGAAAAGGGCCTCAACCGGGACGATTTGACGGGGTATTTCGATTGACAGCCGGTTCGATCACCGTTAAGCGGGCAATCCAAATCCTGGCCGCCGTTTTGCTGATCTTCGCTCTCAGCTTCACTGTCGCCGACTATGTCCTGCGCGGCCATGCTTATTTCGCCAAGAGGGCGGCCAATTTCGTGATCCGGAACACCTGGCAGGCCGTTTTCCCGCCTCGAGGTCCGGTGGAGCTATTCGCCCGGGTGCTCGCCGACCAGGATTACCGGAAATCCCGGGCCGACTGGAAAAGCCATCTGACGGATCTTCTGGATCGGATCAACGCGCGCTTGGGAAGAGACTTCGACATCCGCCTTCGGCTCCTCGGAATCGACGCCTGGGACCGGCCGGAACAAATGACGGAGTATTCCGACATCCTTGTTTACGCCGAAAAGAACGTCGACCGGAGGAGCACCCAAATCCTGGTTCTCATGACCGGGAAGGACGACGAAACGGCCCCTCCTCCGGACCAATGGATGGATGTGGGCGCCGCCCACTACCTGGGGAATTGCATCATCGTCGGTCACGACTCTCAATTGCTCCACGAGCTAGGACATCTATTCGGAGCCGTCGACTACCCGCCCGGAGATCCCCGATACGACCTCGAGACGATCTATTCCTATCAGTACACCGACAAGACGGACGTCATCGACCCGGACAACGCGATCCGGATCAATCGATTCAAGTACCGCGTCTTTTGGTAAATCCCGGCGGAAGGGAGATCGGCCCGGAAAATCACCGGATCAGGTGGAAGAACCGCGGATATCCGTCCAGCCAGAGGCAGCCGTCCTTGGTGAAAGAGGCTCCGTCCTCGAGCCCGAGCGTCACCTTCGCCCCTCCCCACTCGGGGACCGTGTGGGACGCGTTCAGCTCGATAGCGTAACAGGTATTTTCATAAAGGGGATAATCCCCCTGGACCGGAACTCCTTCCTGGGCCTCGGTCAGCCCCATCGTCGGCCCCGCGGCATGCCCGTGGATGCCCAGCGGGTGGGTGTAGATGCGGCCTTCGATCCCCTCGGCCCTGGCTTTCTTAAGCGCCTCAAGGTAAATCTCGTTTCCGGACTTTCCCGCCCGGAACTCGTCCATAAAAATCTCCTGCAGCCGATTGCCTCGCCTCAGGACTTCTTTGATTCCGGCCGGAGCGTCGGCCTCCCCCAGACGCAGGACATAGGCGTTGTGCTGGGTGTCCGTGCAAAGCCCCAAGTAGGAAATGCCGATATCGCAGTGGAGAATATCGCCCCGGCGGATGGTCCTGTCCCCCCGGCCGTACCGGGCCTGGTCCTCCGGCGACCGTTGGATGCTGATGGACGGCTGGAACCAGGTCCGAAACCCCAAATCCGTGAATTTCTGCCGGATCCACCAAACCACGTCCTCGGTCGTCGTCGCATCCGGAACGATGACCCGGTTGGAGAAGAACTCGCCGATGATGTCGTGGGCGATGCCGTTGAGATGGCGGTAGAGGCTGAGCTCGGCGGGGCCGCGCGTCTCGAGCCAGCCGATGCACAAGTTCTCGGCCGAGACGATCTTATTCCTGTCGGCCGGGTCGAGGGCTTTTTCGAGCTCGCGCATCAAGCCGACGCTCAACCCGTCGCCGAAGGCCCAGTGCTCGGAGAAGTTCAGGCCGATCGCCTTGGGCTTGTATTCCCGGATGTAGGCGGCCACCGTTTCGAACTGGCCTTTCCACCCTTTGGATTTGTCCTTGAAGACCGGCTCATAGAGCGGCCCGGACGATCCCGTCCCGTGCCAGTTGGCCGTCAGCTTCTTGAACCCGTCCTGGCTGTCGTGGAAGATCAGGATGGACAGACGCCGGGCACTCATGATCGGTTCGGGCACCAGCGTCATGTAGACCGGGTCCTCGTCGTACTCGAAATTGATGACCACCCACATCTCGACGCCCTCCTCCCGCAGGATGGCCGGGAGGACGTTGTCGAGCCGCCATTCCAGGATCTCGTTGTAGACCCGGGCACGCTCCCGCAGGGGGAGGACTCCCTCGATGTCGCCCGCCCTGGCGATCTC
>Ga0105099_10002213_pt1 | contig 11653 bp, 8 predicted proteins | sample PPLLak3cmMay2015_2_FD_79138 | JGI IMG/M metagenome (GOLD analysis project Ga0105099, IMG submission 79138) | Freshwater sediment microbial communities from Prairie Pothole Lake near Jamestown, North Dakota, USA - PPLs Lake P8 Core (1) Depth... | ecosystem: Environmental > Aquatic > Freshwater >...
CACCACCATCGAATTCAGTACGGATGCGCTGGTTGAAGGTCAGAAGCTGCTCGCCGGGAAGTACGGCCTGTATACCATCCCGGGAAAAGAAGAATTTGTGATTGTGTTCAGCAAACAGACCGATCTCTGGGGCGAGATGGGCTACGACGAGACGCAGGATGCCTTGCGAATCAAGGTGAAAACCATGGAAGCTCCCCATTGCGAATGGATGAATTTCGCCATCGATGATTTAAGCGACAGCAGTGCCCGCATCAAACTGCGTTGGGAGAAAATCCTGGTGGCTTTTAAAATGGAAGTGGACACCCAAAAGATGATTCTGGCCTCTGTTGAAAAGGTCATGGCCGGACTATGGGATGCACCCTATCGGGCAGCCAGGTACGCTTTCCAGAACGACATGCTGGATAAGGCCAAAGTCTGGGCCGATTCGTCGGTATCCATCAATCCGGTCTACTTCAATGTCCTGCTGAAGGCCAAGATTTATCAGAAACTGGCCAAGACCAAGGCGGACATAAAGATAGTGATTAAGCTGCTGGAACAGGCAGTCTCCCTGGTCTCCGCTTTGCCGGAAGGGCAGAAAGGCTACGCCACCGAGGCAGCCAAGCTGTTGGCAGAGCTAAAGGGGAATAAATAAAAAAGCGGAACTATAAAGACAGGACTCAGGCTTCGTGCTGATGAATGACGGTAGATTCGTTGGCACGAAACCAGAGGGTGTTCCGGGTCTCAATTCCAATCAGGTCCTCGTAAAGCGTATTAAAGAAGAAAAAATCCTGTTCGTCTTTTTCTCTGGTCTCTTCACCCGCTATTTTGCTTGAGATATCCCGCAAAGTGCTGACATGGTCCTTGAAGAGTTCGAAGAGCTGCGCATAATCGTATCCGTTGTTTTCGCGGCAGCTATGCAGGTAGGCATAGAGCGTTTCCAGAAGTTCCAGGTATGTGGATACCGAAGCGGAGAGGCCCATGTACTGGTCTCTCTTGGCCAGCAGATGTCCGCGCTTTAGGTAAATTTCCACTTCCTGAAAGGCCAAATCATAAACGATTGTCTGTTTGCGATTCATTATGTACCCCCATAAAATAGTGTTAGCAAAATCCCCCCAAACTGTCCTCATCTTTTAAGAGGAAGTATGGTTTAAGCAATACAGAAATAAAGAGTACAAAGGTAGAGCCCGAAAGTCAAGAGCCAAGCCCAAAAGAAATGAAATTTTTCTTAGTCGTTACTTCTTTTCAGCAGGGACGCGGATATTGCGGCCATCAGGGATTGGAATCTTGAAACGCTTGATGTGGTTGTAAATGGCAAGTCGTGAAAGACCCAGGTATTCCGCCGTCCGTTTGATGTTCCAGCCTGTCTGGGCCAGAGTCTTGGCCACGTGTTTGGCCACCATGATCTCCATTGAATCGGGTGGTGCTTCCTCACTGGCCAGTTCGGGCGGTGGCTCGGCGAGCTCAATCTGACGGATACCCAGCAGATGGCAAAGCCGTTCCATATTCTCCCAGGTCAGGCCGTTCTGGCCTTTGAAAAATCTGGAAAGGGATGGTTTGGCAATCCCGGTCTGGTTGGCGATATCCACCAGAGACAACTTGCGCAGCTCTTTAATTTGTGTGGCTTTACGAATCAGTCTGTTTTCGGTTTCTGTTGGCATGTCAATATTATAGTATAAGTGTTGTCAGAAAGTAATAATATTTTTTCTAATTGGTACGAATCTTTTGTAAGTGGTTCTATTATTTGCCTGACACCCAATGGTTTCCTTTTCGCTAAAAAAATAAATTTAAATTTTTTTAAGGTCAAAAAGCATGTTGTGTCTGGCTGCTGAATCTAAGGGGTAAATTGCTTTGTTTCCGAGTTGTTGACTTTCTTTGCAGAGATTTTGTACTATTCACTTTGGGTGGCTTTAAAGTCGAGGGAATTTAACGCCTGAGGGTAAGTTTGTACACAATAAATGTGGGTAAAAGGAGGTTGTGATGATGAGAAAGCGATTTTTCTCGCTGAGTGTTCTATTGTTAATATCAATTTATGCAATTGGGGCCACTGGTTCTGCGTCTTCCAACAAGAAGTTGACTGGTGCGTTAAAGGACTTAAGTGATTATTACAAAGTCTCTACCAGGTTCTCAAGTCAGGCGTTTGGTAAGATGCTTACAGACAGAGCTATTAATGATCGCCAAAAAGCTGGAATAATGATACGGGCTAAATCCGGGCAGCCAGCTGGGCAGAAATTGTTGCCTGAAAGCAGCAAAGTTGTTGATGAGAAAGGGAATCAATCAGGATATTTCCCAATTATCAAAAAAACAGTTATTTTGGATGAAGTGCAGAAAAGATGGGGCAATCCAGACTATGATGTATTGCTTTGCAACATTTTGTACACTGGTGATAGTCGCAGCATTGAGTCTGATAAGGTCAGAGTCACCAGCAGAACAAAACTTGGTGGTGAGAACGAATACCTCCTGGTCTGTGAATTTGCGTCAACCGAACTCAATAGATTGGCCGCATTACCTGAAGTGATAAGAATCAGTCCTAAAGTCAGACAAGATGTGAACAATGATCAGGGAACTTTCTGGACTGGGGCTTCTGCCATTAGGATGCAGCAGGGTACTTCCTTCACCAAAGGGTATACAGGGCAAAATGCGTTAGTAGGCATTATTGACACCGGTATCGATTGGACACATGAAGATTTTATTGACCCGTTGACTGGATCCACCCGAGTGCTATTCATCTGGGATACGGAAGTCGACACCGTCGGCAAAGCCCCATCTGATCTGTTCGGCGGGATTTTATCAGGATTAGACTATGGCACCGTCTGGACCCAGTCTGAAATTGATGCGGGTGTTTGTACTGCTACTGATACGCATGGTCATGGGACCCATGTAGCCGGCAGCGCTGCCGGCAACGGTGCGGCTACCGGACGTTATGCCGGTATGGCCCCCAATGCTATGATTATCTTTGTTAAAGGACTGGATAACAACGGTGCGTTGTTTATTGATGAAATGGCTTCCCGGGCAGGAAAGCCATGTGCTTACAACATGTCATACGGACCATCATTAACGTTCCATTATATGGCCCTCTGGCCAGAGGATTTTCCGGCAGACAATACCAGCATGGATGCCCTCTATTTCCAATCATTGAATGATATCTACGGACCAGGCTTTATCCCTGTCAAGGCGGCAGGTAATGACGGCCATTGGAATACCTATACTGGCAGTACTCCCCCCATGATCGGGGCCTACCATATCGAGGGTCAGTTGGCTGCAGGACAGTCTGGCAGCCATGTCCTAAACTGGTACGCTGATTATGCGACGGTTTGGACTGGATATGGACAAAGTCTGGACAGCAACAATTATCCCTATTCTCAGATTGGTATCTGGTACACAGCCCCCATCCAAATCACCATGATTTCTCCGGATGGTGGCGTTATGGGGCCCATTGTTCATGGCGGCTCTGGATTTGCTTATACCAACTTATTTGATGGTTGGACCAACTATACTCTTGATAATCCGGTGGCGAGTAATGGTGCATATTATGGGACCATGTCCCTGGAGTGGTGCAGCGATCCGGCAAGTGACCCTGTTCCCGGAGACTGGCAGATTATTGTTGAAGCAGTTGGTGGCGGCAGTGCCAATTACGACATGTGGATCGGTCAATTTGGTGTCATTGCTGGTGGAGCTTATATGATTACTCCCATTCGGTCATATTTCACAGGTAATTATTCCCATGCCAATTATATAATCCACGAAGGCGCTTCTGATCACATCATTACGGTGGGTAATTTTGCCACCCGTAATGGCTGGACAGATATTAACGGGAATAATTGGTCCTATGTCAGCAAGCCAATTATAGGTCAAATAAATAATAGCTCTTCACCCGGACCTTCGCGCGATCGCAGAGTGAAGCCGGATATCGCAGCCCCAGGGTCGATAATTTTGTCATCCGCCTCAAAGGATGGCTCATCCTGGGAAAATACGGCTTATCTGGTAGATCCAAAACATGGGGCCATGTCCGGTACTTCTATGGCTTCACCCCATGTGTGTGGTGGTGTGGCACTAATGTTAAGTAAAAACCGCTGGTATACAGTTGAAAGTCTGCGGAGTACTATTGCTCTCTGGGCTCATCATGACTGGTTTACAGACAGTGGTAGCCCCAATGCCTGGGGGTTTGGAAAATTTGAAGTGACTGCTCTTAACGATGCTCCGGTGGCGCAGATTACCACATCCAAAACGGAAATTGTGCTGGATGATATGGAATATACGGTTGTATACGATGGCTCAGGTTCGTACGACCCCGAAGATTTCCCCATCACTCACACCTTCTCCAATTTTGAAGCCCTAGAGAACAATACAGAAGATCAGGCCCCCACGGCCCATAGCTTCACCCAGCACGGCGCTTCAGTCTCACTGGAAGTGGACCCCGATGTGGAAGCCAAGTATCGGGTCAGCCTGAAGGTGAACGATGGCATGCTGGACAGTCAAACCGCTACCAGTGCCTGGGTAACCACCAAGTTTTATCCCATCCTGCCACCCGCCAATCTGCAGGTGGTCCGGACGGAGATCGACCTGATACTTTTCAAACTCTTCACCAATACCGTCACCTGGCAGCTTAACCCGGAGAATAAATCCAAGGTGAAGGAGTACATTCTTTATGTTAAAGAGAAGGGCGCTGATGACAGTACCTATCAAGTGCTGGGTAACCCCTACCTGCCGGGCTCAGAATTGAAATATGAGATAAAAGGTCTGATGAAGAATCAGCTCTACACCTACAAAGTGGTGGCCGTCAATATGCGCGATGTGGTCAGTGATCCGGTTGTGGCCGGCAATTAAGGAGATTAACAATGCGTAAACTGATTATATTCTCTGTAATACTGATGATGGGACTCTCCTTGACTGCGGTTTCGTTGGATCTGGGCCTCAGCTATGGCAGCCGGACCCTGGCTGATGGTGAGTATAAAGATCTCTTTGGCAATGGCAACGTATTCTGCCCGGAACTCTCAATCAATGTGTTTAAAGGCTTGACCATTGGGGCCTTGCTGGAGAGTGGATACTCCAAGAATGGCGAAATTACGGCTCAGTCGGACCTGTTTAAAACCTCAATGAAAGTCAATGGATTTGAGGTGTTTGCCGGCTACACCCTGGATCTGGACCGCTTCCATCCCTTTGTCAGAATCGGATTGGGTTCCTACTCTTACGAGCAGACCTTCGAATTTCCGTCTTCATATCCAGCGGAAGTGAAACAGACTTATGGTAGTTTTAAAGAGACCAAAGGTGTGGTGAGTGTTGGCGGTGGCTTGAAGGTGGATCTGGTCGGTGGACTTTATCTGGGTGGACAGCTTCGCTATGTGCCCATGAAGCTGACGATCACTCCTGCTGCTTCAGAGGCCAAAGACATCGATTTGGGTGGCCTCAGAGCCCTGGTGACCGTTGGTTACCGTTTCGATTTCAAAAAAAAGGAATAAGTCATTTATCGTGTATAATGTAAGGCAGCTGGCTGAACGGCCCGCTGCCTTTTTTTTAGGGTGAATAGACGTGAGTAAATATTTATCCATAGCTTGCTTGCTTTTCAGTTTTTTACTTGGGACTACCGGTCTTATAGCCGGCGACGAGCGCCTGCTTTGGAAAGAGAACCTCTTGGTTGAAGTGGCTGGCGGCCCCGCTGTCTTTGGAGATCGGGCGGCAGCGGTAACCAAAAACGGGGCTTTGTTTGTTTTTGATCATCTGGGCAAACTGATGTGGAAAACAGAGACAAAAGCACCTTTGGTTGCGGCCCCCAGTTTCGATGAAGAGGGCCGACTCTGGCTGGCTGATTTGTCTGGCCAATTGACGTCCTTTTCCATCGCAGGAGAGCCCCGGCAAGTCTACAAGAACGAAAAGCCTTTTAGGGCCACCCCCCTGCAGATCAAGGGGCAGGTGATTGTGTGTGACGAGGACGGTAATGTCAGTCGAATTGATGCCCAAAACGGCAAGCTGATAAGCCGGGTGACTTTGGGCTCGCCGGTCTTTTCCAGCGGCATCGTTTTGGCAGATGGGGCTCTTCTGCAGCCCAGTAAAGACTATAAGCTGTTTCGTATAGAAGCGGATGGACAATTTCGGGTCTGGTTCTCCGGATCGGGGGTGATCTTCTCTTGCCCGGCATCTTTCGGCGATGGTCGCATTGCCCTGACCTCCATGGATCACCATCTTTATGTATTAAAGCCTGATGGTAAAATGCAATTCCGTTTCAAAGCCCAGCGTTGGATTATCTCTTCTCCGGTTATTGATGAGTCCGGGCGCATTTATTTCGGCAGCTATGACAAACATTTTTATGCAGTCGATCAGAGTGGGAGAATGGCCTGGCGGATAGATGGTCAGGGGGGCTTTAATGCCACCGCGGTCATTGACGACTGTGGCGTGGTTTATACCGGTGATGGTTCCGGTCGGGTCTATGCCGTCAACCGCTCGGGCCGGGTGTTGTGGCAGTTTCGCACAGAGGATTACGTCCGCTCTGCTTTGGCTCTGTTTTCAGAGCATCCGGTTCTGCTGGTCGCCTCTCTGGATGGTTATCTCTACGCCCTGAAGGCTGAGGCTCCACTGTCTGAAAAATCCCTGTGGTCCTCTTACCTGGGAAATGAACGCAACAGTGGTCAGATCAGAAAACGCTAAGGATAAATATGGTCATGAAAGATCCCATGCGTTTTTATCTTTTGCGGCAAAGTCAACTGCAGGGGCGAAGGGAACGTCTGCTGCGCAGTGACCGCTTGTTTGTATTGGCCAAGCTGATGACTGTTTTGGCTTTGCCGGTCGTTTTTCTGGTGGATGGTCTGAAGAATCCTTTTAGCATGACTTTGATACCGGTGCTGTTGGTGGCGGAGTTTTTTCTCCATGATCCCATTTTGCGGGGGCTGCGGATTTTGAGGGCTCACCTGGCTCTCATCCGCTACGAGATCGGGTCATTACTGGGCGAACATCCGTTAATGCCCCCGTTGCCAGTGAAGGAATGTCCAGATCATCCCTATGACACCGACCTCAATATCAGCGGGGAACAGGGCCTGTTCACTTTTTTGTCCCGTTGTCATACCCTCAGTGGCCAATATACCCTGCACCGATGGCTGCTGGAACCGGCTTTGGTGGCTGAGCGCAAGCGGCGATTGGATACCATCGATGAACTGCGCCAAAATACGGGGTTTCGCCATGCCTTTCTGGCCATCTCCCACCTCACCCAGGACCGGGAGCGCCGAAAAAATCTCAAGGTCGACCTGCAGGCGGTTCCCACCCATGCCATTGTACCGGCTTGGGTCCGCATTCTGCCCGGGCTGACTATCTTACTGATCGGTATGACCTTCTTGTGGGGTCGCTGGTGGCCCGTGTTTTTGACCTTTCTGATTCAGATGATCGTCAATTTTGCCACCGGATTGAAACAGAAGCAGGTCATCGACCGCTGCCGGGGCATCTGGAAGGAAATGCAGGCCCATCGGCAGATGTTGGTGTTGATCGAATCTGCCGTTTTCGTCACCCCTCTGCTTCGCGAAGGCCAGAGCCGAATCAATAGCGAGGGCGTCAAAGCCTCCCGGGCCATTTCCAGACTGGAACGTTTGCTTCAGTGTCTGGAATTGCGGGGCAGCACCATTCATCCCCTCATCAACAACCTGTTCCTTTGGGACCTCACCCTGATCGCCCGACTGGTTCATTGGCGGAAACTGTTTGGTGAACGTCTGGAAACCTGGATCAGCCTTTGTGGTGAGTGCGAAGCGTTGTGCAGCGTGGCGAGTGTATCCTTCAACCATCCGGGATGGACAAGGCCAGAATATACCGATATTCCCCTGCAGATCAAAGCGGATAATCTGGGACATCCCCTGATGAACGCCCAGCGGCAGGTCACCAACGATTTTTCCATTCCCGGTCCTCATCACCTCTTCTTCATCACAGGGCCCAATATGGCTGGTAAAAGTACCTTCATACGGGCGGTGGCCACGGCCATCGTCATGGCTCAGGCGGGTTTCATGGTTTTTGCCCGCAGCTTTAGTCTTGGGCCCATGGCCATCATCACCAGCCTCAACCACACGGATTCCCTCAGCGAAGGCAAGTCCCTGTTTCACAAGGAGCTCGACCGGCTGAGCATGGTTTGGGAGTATTGCCATCGGGCAGATGTGCCGGTGCTGTTTTTTCTCGATGAAATGCTGCGGGGGACCAACCCCATCGACCGCCACAATGGCAGTTGTTGGGTGTTGAAATTACTGGTCCGGCAGAGCGCCAGTGGTCTGGTGGCCACCCACGATTTGGGTTTGACAACGCTTGCCGATGAAGAAAATGGGCAATTGACCCTGCAGAACAATCACTTCAGTTGTGAAATCACTCATGACCGCTGCCTCTTTGACTATCGCCTGCATGAGGGTACCGCTCCCAGCGTTAACGCCCTGCCGCTGATGCGGCAACGGGGATTCCCCATTCCCTGATGTGGGCTTCACTCACAGTCCCTAATCAGTGACTGGTGACTGGTGATAAAAAGTCTACTGGCAAAAGCAGCGCTTTTGCTCCTTTGTTCGTGTTTGTTCGTTGCCAATTACTCTTCCAGCAGGATTTTGCATGCGCCTCTCATCGCAGCAGAATCTGGCGGTAGGCCTCATTGTGAAGAAGATGCTCATGTGGCGCTATGGCGACCAGTCGGTTGTGGTCCAGGAAGAGGATGCGATCCATCTGCCGGGCCACGCTGGCCGAATGGGTGATGGCCAGCACAGTCTTGCCCGCCAGGCGATCTCCGAGAGTGTCAAGAACAGTCAGTGCATTCTGGGAGTCGAGGGCAGAGGTGAATTCATCCAGCAGGAAAATGTCGGCATCACTGAGCAGGGCCCGGGCCAGACTGAGCCGCTGCTGCTGACCGGCTGACAGGCGCACACCGTTTTCACCAACCGGGGTGTCATATCCCTGGCTGAAGGCGAGGATTTCCTGGTGCAGGCTGGCTCTTTGACAGGCCGTCTCAATCTCCTCCTGACTGCAGTCTGGGTAAAAAAGGTTGAGATTTTCCCGGATTGAACCATCCAGCAGATGGACCTGTTGCGACACCCAGGCGAAACGCAAACGCAGCTGGTCGAGCCGGTATTCCTGAAGGGGAAGGTCATTGATTCTGATCTGGCCGTGGCTTGGTTTGTAAAAGCCCATCAGCAGGGAAATGAAGGTGGTCTTGCCGACGCCACTGGCTCCGACGATGGCCAGACGTTCCCCGGGCTCGATTTGACAACTGAGTCCTTCAAGCACGGGCCTTTCCGGATCATAGGCAAAGGTCACATCTTCCCAGATAATGGGGCCCCGGATGCGCTCGATTGGCAAACCCTTTTCGGGCTCTTCCGGGCTGACGCTGTACAAGGCGGCGATGCGCAGAAAGGAGGCCCTGGCTGATTGGTACTGGTTTTGCAGGCTGCCCAGCATGCTGATGGGGCCAAAGACCATGTTCAGGCTGGAACGAAAGGCCAGTAGTGCACCCAGAGTCCATTGTCCCTTGATGATGAGGTACCCGCCCCAGCCAAAGGTCAGGAGTCGCACCAGATCAGGGAAAATTCCAATGGCCAGACCCGCAGCGCTGCCCAAGGCGGTCTGCTCATATACCAGTTTTGTGGCCTGGCGGTTGAGGCGGTCCATCTCATTGGCCGATTCCTTTTCCCGGGCGAAGGCTTTGAGCAAGGGCACCCGCTGCAGCTGCTGTGAAAGGGAGCGGAAAATCGATGCGCCGGCTTCCATGGAATGGTGCGACAGGATATGGAAGCGTTTGGCGAAGAAGTGAACAGTCCAGAAGAAGAACGGCATGGTGGCAATCGTGATCAGGGCCATTTGCCAGTGCAGATGGAAGAGCAGAAAGCTGCCCCCGACGAGGTTGAGTATAGCGGTGATTCCACCCACCAGGGTTTGGGAAAAGAAAAAGCGCAAGCCCTGACTGTCACCCTGAATGCGACTGAGCAGATAACCGATACTGCTCTGGTCGAAAAAGGCTTTGGGCAGTTTCAGGGTGCGTTCGATGAGCTGGTGTTGAATCCGCAGTCTGACTCCTTCCTCGAAACGGGTGAACAGGAATCGTTGCCAGATGGAACCGGCCTGGCCGATCAGTTTCAGGGTGATCAGCAGGCCCAATACCAGGAACAGGTGTTGTAATTCTCTGGCCAACAGGACTTTGTCGATCAGATATTGACTGATTAGTGGCAACGGTAAGGCTGAAAGGGTGGTGACGATCAACAGAATGATCGCTCCCAGGCCCAAGGCCCGGCGTTCCATAATGGAGTTACGGATCAGTGAGATCAATGCTTTTTTTGATTCTGCAGTGGCCTCGGCCATGGGTAATTGTTCACCCTGCGGCTTTTTCCGGGACAGGGCGTCTTTCAATAAACGGAAAAGGTTGTTTTCTCCGCTCATGGGCTTTGAGTCCTGTTCATTTCCCCCCCTTTTTTTGGTAAAAGGCGGGATATAAGCAGATTAAACGGGTGGATGAGGGGTAGAAGATGGATGGCGCCCGGGTGAGTGAATTTATTTAAAATGGGATCCTCCGGACGGGGATAACCCAGATAGAAGAGTGCCAGCCTGATGCGATTGAGGGGCTTGTTTTGCAGCCGGAAAAACTGGCCCAGCATGCTGAAGTCGCTGTAGCTGATCTCCTGGTCCAGTATGGTCAGCTGTCTGCAAAGGATGGCGTTCATCAACGAGTGATTTGTCTTGATGGTATAGGCTTTGGCCAAGTCCGGGAAGATGGATCTGGCCAGACTGACACCCAGATCAAACATGGTGCGCGCCTGGAAGTGATTGACGAGCTGGTTGATCTTTTGCCAGTCGGGGTCAGGATTGCGGATCAGTAAGCCGGCAAAATCCAACAACAGTTTGTAGTGATCCCAGCCATGTCGGGCGGCATGGACGCTTAGGATGATCAATTCGGCTTCAAGGGGTAAAATCGGATAAGGCTGTTTGTAGACGGTGATGGTTTCCAGTCTGTGCCAGTTTTCCTCGGGCAGGATATAGTAACGTGGGCCCCGGGCGATTTGCTGATGCAGATCAAGATGCAGCAGGGGGTCACCCAGGGTGATATCCCGGCGCGACTTTTTCAGATAGGCTTTTATGAAGGGAGATGGCGGCAGGGTCGATTCAAAGCCGGCATCAATTAACCGCTGGAAGGCCATGAGCAGGTCGTCGGGATGAATGAGCAGGTCGATATCCCCATACTGGCGAACGGCGATGTCGCCGAATAGTCTTTGGGAGAGGACAGGCCCTTTGTATACAGCGAAACGGGTCCCCTGTTCTGACAGGGCTTTGAGTACCGTTTTAAAGCGGTTGGTCATACTTAGAATGCGCTGGGTGTTTCCCTGTGAAAAGCGCTGCATTTCTGCCAAACTGCTGCTATCGATATCCACCAGGCTGGGGTGGTGGCTGCGGAGATAGATGGGTACCAGGTGATGGTAAAAAAGCCGCTTGATGAATTCCTGCATGGCCCATTTCCGGTTTTTGGGCTCGCAGAGGGAATATAAATGGTCAAAGAGGGGATGAGTCCAGTGATAAACGGACGGCTTAGCGCTTGGTTTTGCTGGAATTGGAATCATTAGCTGAAACTATAGCCTGTTCTGCCTACTCTGTAAAGTGTCAGGGTGCTGCTGGAGTCACTGTCGGTCGGCTTCCCGGGCGATGTGGTGAGGGTGGTGATGTGGCAGGAAAACCGCAGGCAGTCTGA
>Ga0105099_10002214_pt1 | contig 11652 bp, 14 predicted proteins | sample PPLLak3cmMay2015_2_FD_79138 | JGI IMG/M metagenome (GOLD analysis project Ga0105099, IMG submission 79138) | Freshwater sediment microbial communities from Prairie Pothole Lake near Jamestown, North Dakota, USA - PPLs Lake P8 Core (1) Depth... | ecosystem: Environmental > Aquatic > Freshwater >...
GGAGATGAGTGTGAACTATCAGACAAGGAAAATATATGGAATTACCGATGCAGCAAAACCCTTACTATCAAAGATTTCACCCCTGAGACCAGCAAGGTTTTACGGTGAACCTGATATTGAGCTGATACTGGCAGATTATGTGAGTCTTCCAAAAATGGAAGAGATCTTTTTCGAACTGCTGCCACGGGTTTCGCTGAAAGAACGTAACTCAGTCTATGAAATACTGATAACTGACCGGATCAATGAAACAAGGTATGAAGTGTCGCCTGATCTGTTTTTAGACGGTGTAAAGATTGAAGATGCAGCAATAATTGCCAATCTCGATCCCGGGGATGTAGAAAAAATTGATGTCGTCAGGGATAAATTTGCCATAGGAAGTTATTTTTTCCCGGGGATATTGAATGTTGTCACAAAACAGGCAGATTTCAGATCAATACCATTGCCTGATTATATGATCAGATTACCCTACAGGGTTATTGATCCTGTTTTGTCATTTGCAATGCCCGATTATTCATCAGAAGATAGAAGAAACAGTTCTATTCCTGATTTCCGGAATACTTTATACTGGGATCCATGCCTTAAACCTGATAAAGAAGGAAAGATCAGAATAGAGTTCTGGACATCAGACATCACTGGTGACTATGAAATCAATTTACGGGGAATTAATTCAGAAGGGTCAATGATATCAGCAGTTAAATCCTTTAAAATTGAATAATATAAGCCTTGGTGCAAAAGCCGTACGGCCTGACCACATTTAGCCGGTTATATTGAGCACACAACACCAGCCTGAGATGGTCAATTTACTCCGGCGAAAAGTGGTCAGAGCCACTGGCTTTTGTATCTATAACCTAAAAACTGAAAAAAGTGGGGTAACACGCTTATATAAAGGAGTTGTGGTTAATTGTAAAAGACAGACTGTTAATATCAAACCTTTATTTTATCTTTGTAATAAATTGAAATAATGGATAGTAAGGTAAAATATTGGATTGATTTATCGGACTATGATTTAGCGACCTCAGAAGCTATGCTTCAGAGCAAAAGGTATCTCTATGTTGGGTTTATGTGTCACCAGTCAATTGAGAAAGCTTTTAAAGCATATTATACAAAACTTAAATCAGAAACTGCTCCATATTCTCATAGTCTGTCTTATCTGGCAAAACAGGGTGATTTTTTTGAGAGATTCTCGGAAGAACAAAAAGAATTCATTGATCAGGTAGAGCCCTTGAATATTGAAGCCCGGTATCCTTCCAATAAGGAGCGATTGTTAAAAAGTCTTACAGATGCAAAATGCATTGAAATCATCAATAACACTAAAGATATTCAAAAATGGATAAAGGAGAGGCTATAAATAAAGTCAAAGCCTATAAGCATTTGTTGAAAGACCATTTTCATTTTGAAAATATTTACCTCTTTGGATCTTATGCAAAAGGCACTTATAGAGAGGATAGTGATATTGATGTAGCCATAATAGTGGATCACGTCGATGGTGATTATTTCTCAATACACCCTCTTTTGTGGAAATTAAGAAGGCAGATTGACGATAGGATTGAACCTGTCTTAATTGAACGAGCTTTTGATGACGCTGATTTCCTTGGCGAAATTCAAAAATATGGTATCAAAATAGCCTGATAGTGTAAAAGCCGGACGCCCTGACCATATCTGGCCGGTTCAATTGCAATTTTCATAGATATTTTAACAACAGGCACTTAATTCCGGCCGGAGATGGTCAATTTACTCCGGCGAAAAGTGGTCAGAGCCACTGGCTTCTCAACTCACATGTCTGTCTCATGAAGATCCTGGTATGCCAATAATTGCTGGTAGCTATAAAGCTGAATTTACAGGGATAATACAATTCAAGTAAGATATCCAAACACATCACTATTTGCGTACCAGTCAGGTTTGAGGGTGTATGGATATTATACACATAAAAATAAATTTGACTTGTATTATTTAATAACATACCTTGCTTTATAATTAGGTCTTTATCAACTATTTCGCCCGTTTATTCGAAAAACTTTAAGGTGAAATTATATTTGTCTTGTTAACTTCTGCAGCTAAATTCTATTGCTGTCATGATGATTACTGGAGCTGCCTTATATTAAAACAATAATTTCCAATTGATTTGTTTTTTTTTGTTTTTTTAATTAATATCTCTAACCCTTTAAATTATTTTATTATGAAAAAATTAGTTTTATTAACAGCATTGATCCTGTTGTCAGGATTAACCTTTGGACAAACATTTCAAAAAGGAAATCTCGTTGGTTTTCATGTGGGAACCGTAATTCTTGATCCTGATATTACGCTTAACCAATATAATGATTTCTACCTCAACAAGTTCATTCCAGAATTTGAAAAGCAATTCCAAGGGGATATAAAAATGTATAGTGCGGTGGGTGATAGAGGGGATGATGAGAATCTTGTGGGTTTTTTTTGGGTCTTTAAATCAGTAGAAGTCAGGAATAAATATTTCACCCAGGATGGAACCGCTACTGAATTATTTAACTCCAAGCTGGGGAATATACAAGCTATCAATGAAGAATTAAACAAACTGGGGACTTTTTCCCAAAAACATTACACAGACTGGGTAATACAATAGCTTCTAATTTTAATAACCAGGTAAATAGGTGTTCGGGTTGCTCTCTTTATGTTGTATGGCTGAATACATAGGCTGCAGGTATACAACATAAATCGCAACCCTCACTATTGATAAATGCTCGCCTGCTGCAGCCAATTTTATACGGCAAAACGTGGGTTTGCTTCTGCATTTGCCGAAAATTTCCTCCCCTGCATTCCGGCTCTTCGCTAAAACAGCCCACCGGGCTGTTTTTTTACGCTCAGCCCTTCGCAACGGCGAGCCGGGTTACAATTAAGAAAATTGCAAGAGACAAACAATCTGGTACATAATTTGTGGATAAAATTAGTATTCCTAACCTATTGAAATGAAAGAAATTTGTTCTATTCCATTAACTTATTTTCAGCATTTCTTCAATCTGAGTAAATGAAGTTACCTTATGAAACGTCATTTCTATCTTTTATTGGTACTTGTTCTTCTTGGGTGTGAAAACAACAATGAAGACATTTACAGATACTTAAAAATAATTTCACAATCAAAAGAGTATTCGGTGTATCTCGATATGAGCGAAATCGGGAATGTACAAGTATCAGCCATAATGCCACAAGTATCACCCTTCAAGATAGTGTCCAATGACAAATATTATTTCGTAGGCGACATGCTTAGCGGTATTCATGTTTACGAAAAGAAAGGGGGAAGTGCAAGCTATCTATGTTTTATTGAGTGTAATTATATCAAAGATTTCGAAATTTCCAACAACCTGCTTTTTTGTAACAATTTTGTAGATTTGGTCATTATGGATGTAAGCAATCCACTGCAAATGAATGTCTTACATCGGGAGAAAAATTATTTTAACAGATTCACAGACTATAAAGAATTTTGGAATATACCTTATGTGGAAGGGAAAGGATTAATTGTAGGATCCGAAACGCATATACTTACAGGCACAGTGACCGAAAAGAAGCCAAACCTTGATTTCACGGAGTACGACAGTCTGTATGGCAATTTGATGACCAAAATGTTACCAGATTCCTGGTTCAGCAATCATCCTGAAAATGATATACCATACATTGGAATAATAAAAATAGGTACAGATCAGATATATTCCTATGGCTCTTATAATAGCTGGGCTATTTGTACTTTCATTTCAGATATCTTTAATGTAAGAGAGGAAACCGTATGGAGTACACCCAGAGGAATATATGCCCCTCCTTACTACTACAGTGATGCCTGGCCGGCACGTATGTTTTTTTCTGACAGTTTAATTTATATTTTGGGGAACGCATATAATTCCGGTTATGTCGATTGTATAACTGATTATGAACCATATTTTTTGACATTTCATCTGTTCTTTCCAGACTTCAATCCCCTGGATATTACATACCTGCCGGATTTAAGGGAATTTTTAGTTCTGTCAGGCCAGTCAATCTGGGGAGCATTTAAGTACAGTGATGATCAAACATCAGTATACATGGAGAAATATATTGATTATAATATCCCAACAGCTGCAACATCAATATTCAGAATTGGTAACAATGTGGTAACACTTGGAAATGAATTGTCGGTTTATTTACCTTCTGAAAACGAACTAAAACTTGTAAAATACTATCCTGAAATATCCGGAACCTGTTATGCAAAATCAGGAAATGTCCTTGCTGTAGCCAACACCCAGGGTTTATTCTTGTATGATATCAATGATTTGGAAAATATTGAACTTATCCCATAAAATGGTTATTATGAAAAGGATTTATTTTATCAGTTTATCACTGATTCTGACACTCAGCATTTCTGCTCAATCAGGAAAAGAAGTTAATCCTGACACAGAAAACAATGAAATCCAATCCCATTTCACTAACAGAAAAGAGAAAGGATTTTATAATATAATGCAGTCCAGCCTTTTATTGGGAGCTGGTCAGTTCACCGACTGGTCAGCTTATTACTATTACCCGCGATACCCGTCTTACTCTTCTTCCTATATAGTCGCTCCCACTGTATTTTATTATCCCGGATTTCGTACTACATTGACCGTTGCACCTTCATTTACCATCACGAATGGTTATAAATTCAATGAACATTGGGCAGTAGGAGCAGGTGTCGGTTTTGAAATCATAAATTACAATCTTTTTCCGCTTTTTACTGAATTACGATATACATTATGGGATAATAAAATTTCCCCTTTTGTGGTATTAAAGTCGGGGTATTCTTTTGCTGGTTTTAAAGCCAGGCATTTTGACGAACTTTATCTGGCCTGGCCACCCTACTATACCTATGATGCCAAACTCCGACACTATGGAGGATTCATGTTGCATCCTGAAGTAGGTGTTAAAGTTCCGTTAAACGAAAATTGTGATTTGTTGTTTACTGCAGCATATCGGTATCAGAAAACAAAATCGGTTACAAGAAAGGAATATGATCAGGACCAGTTCGACGAGTGGGAACATAATGAAAACATCAATCAGCTATGCTTTGGTATAGGAATTATGTTTAGATAAATACGAAGTCGGTACAATTATTGTGCATTTTACAAAATAGATTTTGGACAAGTAATTCTCCATGAAAAAATGTATTTACATCGGGTTTGTTCTCTTTCTGATTATTTCATGGAGTTGTGAAAAACAACATTTCAACGATTCTATTATTGGACAGTGGCAATGGATTAAAAGCACTGCTGGCGAAAATGGAAGTGCTGTTACTGCGGAACTATATGATACAACACATTATCTTGAATTCAATAATTATGGGTATTATTATATGTATGATAACTCAAAAAATACAAATAATATCTCAAGGTATGAACTATCAGAAGATGATGCATCAAATATTTACAGATTATTAGATGCGGAACATCCTGAATATATTTTCAGTTACACTATTAGAAAAGATACTTTATCAATCAGATGTAGAGATTGTTGTCCTTATTGTGAAATCGATTGGATACTTTACTATAAAAGGATAAAATAAAAAAAGGAGACCTGGTTAGATCCCCCCTCAAAAACACCCTTACGTACCCTTGTACGTCATGCCATTTTAGGCATTATCTCAGACTACCTGGCACTCTGCCATCACTTCACTATCAGAATGGTTTATTTCATCGACGTTTAAGGGACGTAATAAAAATGCCATAAACTTATCAAAATGCCGTAAAGCATTCCCAAGTTCCCTGAATGAACCACTACCATCTATCATAAACTGACTGTTGCTGGATATTATCTCAGATTCTTCAAATGCCACCTCAAAAGCTTTATGAGGACGCATTACATAGATCATGGATACTTCATACCCATCTGGACAGAATTCAGGTCCCAAGCTGCAAAGGCCAGACGGCCTGACCACATCTGGCCGGTTCAATAGCAATTATCATAAATATTTTATCAACAAGCAATTAATTCCGGCAAGAGATGGTCAATTTACTCCGGCGGAATATGGTCAGATTAACTGACGTATGCAATTGGATCAGAGTTTGTGGCGATGGTTCCTCAGAAAATTGTAAATTTGGTGCATGAAAGATAAAAATCACATATTGCAATTGATTAAAAAATCTGTAAGTAGTACAGAACCAAATGCAATATTGATTTTGTATGGTTCGTATGCAAGAGGAGATTCCAGGGTTGATTCAGATTTGGACCTGTTAATTCTTATTGATAAAGAAATGATTACACGATTTGACCAAAAAAGGATAAAATACCCCTTATATGATATTGAATTTGATACAGGGACTATAATAAGTCCGTTAATATTTTCTAAAAAGGATTGGGAGATGAGACATAGAAATACTCCGTTCTATGAAAATGTTGCCAGGGAGGGTAAGGTCTTATGAATCAGGAAGAGCGCCGGGAGTTAGTAAAATACAGGATTACTAAGGCAAGAGAGACTTTTACTGAAGTTGATTTGCATGTGAAAAATAAATTATGGAATACTGCTGTTAATCGGCTTTACTATGCTTGTTATTATGCTGTTATTGCCCTGCTCGTTGATAAAGATATTCATGCTCAGACTCATTCCGGTGTGAGGCAAATGTTTGGATTACATTTTATTAAGTCGGGTCTTATAGATAAAGAATCTGGTAAGTTTTATACAGATATTTTCGATTTGAGGCAAACAGGAGATTACGATGACTATATTGACTTTAAAAAGGAAGATGTACTGGATTTGATAGAACCCGCAAAGGAATTAATTTTAAAAGATTTCTCATAAAATCCTCCAAAACCTAGCAAAAACCCAGCAACAAAGAAAAACCACCTATACTAGAAGTCGTATAAGTGGTTGATATTCTGGTTGCTCCGCGAGGGCTCGAACCTCGACTTTTCTGATCCAGAGTCAGACGTGTTGCCAATTACACCACGGAGCAATTCGGGGTGCAAATATAAATAAATTCGGAGAAAAGAAAAAAGTCTGAGAGTCTTATGGTATCATAGTCTTATGGTCTGAGGGTCTGAGGGTCGCGGAGTCTTTGATGTTCAGGTGAAACTTATTTTCTTTGCCTGCTTCATAGCATCAGCCATAACCTTTTCAAGCTCAACGGGGATCCCGCCCTTCTTCTTTGAGACATCAGCCGCCTGCATGAAAGCAAATATCTCAAGAGTCTCTTCTCTTTTTACAGGCTCCACACCTGTCCTGAAAAACTCAAGGATCTTTACCAGCAATGGATCATAGCCTGCATAGGGACCAAGGGTCAGATTCCCGTTTTCTCCATAAGCGGTGCCTCCATAACCGCCTTTTCCCGAACGGGTACCTCGGAATGTACCTATGCGGTTATCACTCCATACTCCGACTGCCACGTCTGTATCCGGAGTGCTGATCCGGGTAACTCTCCTGCACCCCGTTCCCATAACGGTAAACAGGGTCTCAACTCCGTGAATGCCGTACCAGAAGAGATCGGGATGCGTCTTTTCAAGTGTGCATGGAGAGAAAGCTTCAGCCCCTGTCACTTTGCCAATCTTCCCTTCTGCAACTTCAGAAGCGCCTGTGATGTATCTTAGCGAGGATGAGGAGAATACCGGGACCTCATAATAGTCAGCAGCATTGAAAATTGCGATCGCATGCTCAAGGCTTGCCGCTACAGGTTTATCAATGAAGACTCTTTTCCCTGCCTTAAAGACCGGTATGACCTGCTCGAGATGAAGCCGTCCGTCGTTGGTTTCGAGCAACACGTAATCAACTTTTGAGATAAGCTCATCTATGGAATTTACAATCTCCACACCGTATTTCTTTACCTCTTCAATGTACCCGGGGATCCTTTCATAGCTTGATTTGATCTCGCTGCTTCCCCTGGGGTAAGCTGCCACGACCCTGAATCCTGCAAATTCAGGTCTGGCATCAGGCGAATTGATTGCTTTGGTAAAGGCAGTACTATGCGAGGTGTCAAGTCCGATTATACCGATCTTTCCGGCAGGCTGGCCTGCCTTTGAGAACATCAGGTTCTCTGATGCCATTCCCAGACCGATTGTTCCCAGAAATGCATTCCTGACAAAATCACGGCGATTCAATTCATTTTTCATTTAAGTCAATTTTATGACTTATAAAAATAAGGAAAAATGATGTCATGGGGAAACAGGAACGAATGCCTGGTTACTTGTTCATTTTAGCCCAGGGATCCTTAAGTCCGACCGTTCGGTTAAATACCATCTGTCCGGGTTTGGAATCATAATCGACACAGAAGTAGCCAAGACGCTGGAACTGGAACTTGTCAGGCGGTTTTGCAGAACTCAGGGATGGTTCAAGCTTGCAGCCTTTCAATATTTTCAGCGAATCAGGATTCAGGAAGCTGCGATAATCATCATCCTTCTGCCCTGTGGGATCTTCATGGTCGAAAAGCCTGTCATAAAGCCTTACCTCTGCATCAACTGCATGCCGGGCTGAGACCCAGTGAAGAGTGCCTTTCACCTTTTTGCCGGATGCATCACCGCCGCTTTTTGTTGCAGGGTCATAAGTGCAGTATACCTCATCAATGATCCCGGTCTTTTCGTTCTTTCTGAAAGACTCACATTTGATAATGTATGCTCCTTTCAGTCTGACTTCAGTTCCGGGGGCAAGACGGAAGAACTTATGGGGAGGGTTTTCCATGAAATCATCTCTCTCAATAAAAACCTCATTGCTGAACGGAACCATCCTTGTACCCATGCTTTCATCCTCAGGATTGTTTATTATCTCAACATTCTCAACCTTGTCATGAGGGTAATTTGTAATTATAACTTTCAAAGGGTCAAGTACCCCGAATACCCTTGGAGTCTTGATATTAAGGTCTTCACGCACAGCGTGTTCCAGGAGTGAAACGTCATTGATAGCTTCAACCTTGGTATATCCTATAAGATCGACAAATCGTCTTATTGATTCAGAAGTATAGCCTCGTCTCCTCAGGCCGCAGAGTGTAGGCATCCTTGGGTCGTCCCACCCGCTGACCTTTCCTTCCTGAACAAGCTCGAGGAGCTTCCTCTTGCTCATCATGGTATAGGTAAGGTTGAGGCGGTTGAATTCGATCTGACGTGGCCGGTATTCCGATGTTTTAAGCTGGTCAACAAGCCAGTCGTACAGGGGGCGGTGCACCTCGAATTCAAGGGTGCACAGCGAATGTGTAATACCTTCAAAGTAGTCGCTCTGACCGTGGGCAAAATCGTACATCGGGTAAACATTCCACTTATCGCCCGTACGGTGATGCGATGATTTGATGATCCTGTAAATTATCGGATCGCGCATGTGCATGTTCGGGGATGTCATGTCGACCTTTGCCCTGAGCACCCTGCTTCCTTCTTCGAATTCACCCTCATTCATCCTGCAGAAAAGATTGAGGCTCTCTTCAGCCGGTCGGTTACGGAAAGGGCTTTCAGTCCCGGGACGGGTGGGTGTTCCTTTCTGGGTTGAGATAACTTCGGCGGGCTGATCGTCAACGTAGGCAAGTCCTCTTTTGATGAGGTCACCTGCAAATTCAAACAGTCTGCCAAAGTAATCCGATGCGTAATATTCACGCTCTTCCCAATCGAATCCGAGCCAGTGGATATCCTCCTTTATTGAATCGATATATTCAACTTCTTCCTTTACCGGGTTGGTATCATCGAAGCGCAGGTTGCATTTGCCGCCGTATTTCTGAGCCATCCCGAAATCGAGGCAGATGGCTTTTGCATGTCCTATATGAAGGTATCCGTTGGGTTCGGGTGGGAAGCGGGTATGGATCCTGCCTTCGTTCTTACCGGCTTGAAGGTCTTCGATAATGAACTGTTCGATAAAACTTACAGGGGGTTTAGATTCTTCTTTCTCCTTCAGGGACTCGTCACTCATCCGTCATAATTTTAAGACTACAAAAATAGGATGAATTTGAGTCCATCCTATAAAATAAGTCATTTTTCCTTTGTGAAACTTGGTGACTTGGTGCCTTGGTGGCAAGAAAAGAATAGCCACCAAGACACGAAGACACCAAGAATCACCAAGAAATATTTATTTGTGTTCGGGGTTGAGGTACTCTTTAAGAGCTTTTACATATTCAGCAAACTTCTGCCGGCCGAGCGGTGTTATTTTGCAGAGTGTCTGCGGGTAGTTGTTGCGGAACTTCTTTGTCACCTCAATATATCCGGCCTCTTTCAGTTTTGTGATCTGGATGCTGAGGTTGCCTGCCGTTGCCCCGGTTTTTTCCTGCAGAAAGGTAAATTCAGCCGATTCCACTCCCATCAGAAGCGATACTATTGCAAGCCGCAGCTGGGAGTGTAGCATGGGGTCGAGATCCTTAAACTGAGTCATGGCCGTTCCTTTTTCTGAGCAGATAACCAGGAATAAGGTAGCCTGTCAGCATAGCGACCGGGGCTGCAAGTGGAGCTATTTCCGGTCCGCTGAAACGGGCGACCAGGGCAAGAATCCAGAATGTAAATGAACCGATAATCAAAGGGCGGAACTTGATAATAATCCCTGAGATGAAAGTAGGAATTGCAGCAAGCATAAGGATAAGTGAAGCGAATAATTCCCACCGGCCCCAGATTATTGTAAACAAAACAATTGCTGCCACCATAAATGCGATCCAGTTCCACATATACAGACTGGTAGCATAGGTGTAAACCCTCTCTTTCCTGCCTTTCATAATTCCGTATATCATTGATACAAATACCCCCGGGATAACAAGATACCAGACATACCAGGGATTGACTATATCAGTGAATTTGAGAAGCAGATATTCCGAAAGGCTGCAGAAGAACAGCAGCCAGCCCCAGAAGAGAAGGTGGAAGCTGCTCTGGCGGATATTGACCTTCGTCTTATTGATCATATCGGTAATGATCTTCAGGCTCTCTTCGCCTGTCATCAGTTTTTCATCGTTTTCCATAATAATGTTTATTTTTATGAGTGAATACTTAAAGAACATAAATATATTGCAAATATAAACTAGTTTAAGATATAAACCAAATATTTTTGCAATTATTATATTCATTGAAAATATTTAATTCGAACATTCTTCTCCTTTGTGCTCTTTGTGATTTAACTTTGGACACAAAGGATTTAGTAATATGGGTTTGATTCAGATTGAAGGAATGGAGTTTTATGCTTTTCACGGGCATTTTAAGGAAGAGCAGATAGTAGGTAACAAGTTTCTTATAGATGTCACCCTTGAGACCGACATGGAAAAGCCGACGGAGAGTGACAACCTGAAGGATGCGGTGAATTACCAGCAGGCATATGAAATTGTAAAGCAGGAGATGCAGAATAAATCGCATTTGCTTGAGCATATTGCAGGCCGTATACTTAATGCTATCTATGCTCAGATGGAAGGGATAAAGAAGGTAACAGTAAAAGTTACGAAGCTGAATCCTCCGGTAGGAGGCAGGGTGAATTCGGTAAGTGTGGTGGTGAGCAGGTGATTCCTCACCAGGCCAGCATCATGACTTTATTTAAATAATTTATTATTTTTGCAGTTCGAACTCACGGCGCTCCTTCGCCAGGGCTAAGGAGCACACGGTCGGTTAACCGAGTGGCTAGGTAGCGGTCTGCAAAACCGTTTACGGCGGTTCGAATCCGCCACCGACCTCAATAAAATCCTCCCCGCGAAGCGGCGGAGGATTTGTTTTTAAGCCCGACCTGAACTTGTTCAGCGGAGGGATTTAAAA
>Ga0105099_10002215_pt1 | contig 11649 bp, 9 predicted proteins | sample PPLLak3cmMay2015_2_FD_79138 | JGI IMG/M metagenome (GOLD analysis project Ga0105099, IMG submission 79138) | Freshwater sediment microbial communities from Prairie Pothole Lake near Jamestown, North Dakota, USA - PPLs Lake P8 Core (1) Depth... | ecosystem: Environmental > Aquatic > Freshwater >...
ATAACTTGCGGTTGAAACCACGCCGCGATGGGAGGTGCCGCCGACAATGACGGGCTTGCCGCGGAGTTCGGAATTTTGCCATTGCTCCACTGCCGCATAAAAAGCGTCCATGTCGATATGTAGGATCATGCCTAATCCTGTCAGGCCGTTAAAAGCGTCTTTTTCATTTCAGCGCAGCCGTGTAACAACAGAGGTTTCAAATTGACGATGTCGGCCGTATTATAGCGGATCAATCGCTCCAAAGCATTTCGGTCGCCGGCTTGATAGGCTTGCCACAGCCAAATGGCGTCAAAACCTCCGAGCCCGCGGACTTCCGGCTCGCGCCGGATCGCGAGTTGTTCTTCAATGGATTTGAGCCCGCCTTTCAAGCCCAGTTTGCGCAATAAAAACCGCAAGTCTATATGAGCGACCGGCAGGGTAATGCCGGGAAACGACCGCCGGATGATAGGCAGATCAAAGGAACTGCCGTTAAAAGTGACCACGAGCTTAAAATCGGCCACGGCCGTTTCAAACTCCTGCAAATTTTGACCGTTGATGAAGGTCCGGGCGGTTTGACCGTCATAAAGGCCGATCAGGGTGATCTCGTCGAACCCGCCGTTGGTCTCGATATCCAGGAAAACGACTTCAGACTCAAAGGTGGAGTAGAGCCGCCACATTTCATGCGCGGAAAGCCGCTCTTTGAAAAAAGCGATGTTTCCGATATTCGCCCGGGAATCGCGCAGTTCCTCTTCAATAAAAGCATCGCGTTCGGGTGAAAAAACGATTTCGCGGCGTTCGATAAAATCGTCCCAGCAGCGAAATCCTCGTTTCCACAGGTTTTGTTCGGTTTTCAGACCGATGCCCTGAATATGAATGAAGGTGCGCTCGAGCACCGCGAGTCCTTTTTCTATCGACGACCATTTGTCGATGTTGTTGAACGAAACGTTTATAAATCCGTCTGAAACATGCCCCGGCTATAGATCACAACCTCTTTCTTGTTTTTCAAATACGCCGTTACGGTCTTCTCTTCGGTATTCACCAGGTCCCAATGCAGGGCCGAATCGTTGAACCCCAGCTTTGCTTTCTTGGCCTTTGTCAATTGCCGCAGATCGCCGGCATAGGTCGGATAAGAAGAACCCAGCGCCAAGTGGCAATTCCCGTTTCGTCCGCCGTAATTTTCGTCAAAAAGAGTGCTGGCCATAAAACAGTTGATGCGCGAAAAGCGTTTGTCGGTTAAGGAGAACTCCCCGACCCGCCGGCTGCCTTTATCCATGCGGATTTGTTTTTCGACAAACTCCGCGCCTTTGCGCGCGCGGACTTCGCGGACCTCGCCTTTTTTAAATATCAAGCGTACTTTTTCCACCAGGTTGCCGCTGCGAAAAGAGGGTTGATCCGCATAATAAACGCCTTCGGTCCCCCGCCAATCGGGCGAAAAAAAGATTTCAAAACTGGGAATATTATGGCCGGAAATACCGGTCCACAGGCGGTCTTTGCCCGGTGTGACGATCAAATCCATGTTCGGGGATACGATGCGGAGATGCAGAATGTCCATGCGATTCAGCCATTTTTTGACCTTCAAGGCCTGATCGTGGATGTTTTGCCAGATTTGCACGGGATTTTTTTCATCCAGATAACAAGCGCGAACGATTTGATTCGTGTATTGACGCAGGGAAAGCCCGGAATGTTTGGCTAGGGCCGGAGTGGGCAGCAAGCAAAGGGTCCAGCCGAATAATCCCTTTTCCTCGCGATGATCCATAATCTCCCCTAACGGCTTGCGGGCCATGATGGGCTTTGAAATTTTCAAAGGATCGATATCGCTTAAATGCGTCAACGATCCCGGCGCCCGCAGAGCAATCAGACCCTGCAAATTTTGAAACAATTCGCGTTCACCCGGCGCAATGAATCTTAATTGGGAATCATTGCCGTTTAATAGAAAATTGCGTTCCATGACCGGAGTTTGCTCTAGACGTAATATAGGATTCAGGCTTTGTTTCAATAAATGGATCTGGACGATCTCCGCCATTTTCAGGGCCGCCCATTCATAGCGGACCAGAATATTGTCGTTTTTTCGAAAAGGTTCTTTACGGGCGGTTTTCAAGCCCCAAAATAAAACCTCGGCGTATTGGTGCATCTGTTTTTCAGTCAACATTGCGGATGTAGGCTCCTTGGAAAAAAATTTTTGCGAATCTTTAAGTATGTATAGGATGGTGGCATACCATAAGACCATAAAATCTGCAAGGAGGATTTGAGTCGCTTTCGGCGTGTTGACAAGAAAAGGAATCGGCTTATAATATTTCGAAGGGCGGGTTTTAAAAACAATTTCAGGAAGAAATTGTGACCTGCCCCTACGTTAAGACGACAAGGGATTTCATTTATTCCCAACCCGGATAAACCGGAAGACTTCTGCGAAGTGGGGGTTCGTTTTTTCAGACGGCAACTAATGGCATTCGGGCATTAAGGGCCAGGGCGGAAGCCCTCGCGCGGCAAGCGCCGCAATGATTAAATTTATTCAGTTATAGTTCATAACATTCGGGTGTCGGCAAAACATAAGTGTCGCGCTTGCCGATCTTACGATAACGTTTCGTGTTTAGGAAGTTACCGTCTGAAAAAACGAACCCCCACTTCGCAGAAGGTGGATAAAAATTATAACCATTTTGAGCGCAATTTAACTTTTAAGATACTAAGAACCTTGTTAAAAGGAAAAAACCTCATGGTTAGAAAATTAGTTGTCGGCCCCTATCAAACCAACTGCTATATTATCGGATCTAAAGAAACCGGTGAAGGATTGGTCATTGATCCCGGTGATGAAGTTTCCCGAATTGTTAATGAAATCGTGCGCAACGCTCTTAACATTCGTATGATATTAATAACCCATGGTCACTTCGATCATACCGGCGGTGTCGCGGAACTTAAGAAAATCACGAAAGCTCCGGTTATGATAAACAATTTGGATGCTTCCGGCCTGGAAATGCCGCCCGATGGATTTTTGACCGACGGTCAGGAGCTGCAGGTCGGATCTTACCGCTTTCGAGTTCTGCACACGCCGGGTCATTCTCCCGGCGGAGTCTGTTTTTATACGGCCGGCGCTGTTTTTACCGGCGATACCCTTTTTGCCGGCTCCATCGGCCGCACCGATCATAGCGGGGGCGATCACCCCGGGTTGATTGCCGCGGTGCGCCGAAAAATCTTTCCCCTGGGCGACGATCTCCGAATCTATCCGGGTCATGGCCCCTCCGGCACCATCGGTCGCGAACGCCTGACCAATCCGTTTTTTAGATAGATATTAGGGTTTGGTTTGGTTTGCAGGCAGATAGATATAAAAAGTCGTGCCCACCCCGACTTTAGAAACCAAATCAATATGACCGTCATGTTTTTTTATGATGGAATAAGCGGTGGTAAGTCCCAAACCCATGCCTTTTTGGGTCCCGCGCTCTTTGGTCGAGAAATAAGGATCGAATAAAAGCGGTAAGTGCTTTTCCGGAATGCCGCGACCTTCGTCTTGAATGACCATCCGGATATAGGAACCCGATTTTAAAATATAATTCGGTTTTTCATCATGGATAATTACATTTTCCAGCCAAATTCGAACCGGGCCTTCATCGTTCATGGCTTCTTTGGCGTTGATTGCCAGATTATAGATAACCTGTTCCAACTGAGATCGGTCGAACATCACCGGCCAAAGGTCTTCGGTATATAGAACCTGGTAGCGGATTTTCGAATCGGCAAAAACATTTTCGCAGGTTTCTTTGATCAAGGCCGGCAAAGAGCCCTCTGTTTTGTTGGGAGCTCCTCCTTTTGAAATAGTAATGAACTGCCAGATCAGATCGCGGGCCCGGTTGCAAGAACCAATTGCCTGCGCCAAATTAAAGTAGGTTCTAGTTCCTTTGGTCATATTCATCTGGGCCAGCTCTATTTCACCGTGAATACTTGTGAGCAGGTTGTTAAAATCATGGGCAATACCGCCTGCCAGCACTCCGACGGATTCAAGTTTCTGGATGTTAAATAACTCCTGCTCGATCTTTCTTCTTTCCGTTATATCGGCGCCGGTGGCGACCACATGCACCAAGGCGCCCTGCGGGTCGCGCAAACCCGTATGAAACCAGGCGATCAGGCGGTGGGCGCCTTTTTTGGTAATCCAATAGTTCTCATGCGCATCGGACAGATCGTTGTTTTTTAATTTTTCAATCTGGATTCGGTACATTTCGGCATGCTCGGGAAGCATGAGCACTTCCCAAACCGGTTTGTTTTTCATTTCCCGGAGAGTATAACCCGTGATTTCCCTGCAGGCTTTGTTGAAACGGACGATTTTTCCTTGAGGATCAAAAACCACAACCAAGGCATGGGTTGTTTCCAAAACAGCGGAGACGAATTTTTGTTCTTCGGAAAGCTCCCGGGTTCTTTCTTCGACTTTTCTCTCAAGGGTAATGAAAAGATGTTGAAGCTGATCAGCCATGGATGTGAAAGCTTGGGACAAAACGCCGATTTCATCGGTGCCATGTTTGGGAGGACGGGCATTGAGATTGCCGGAAGCCAATTCCTTGGTGGTCGCGACCAGTTTGTCGATTGGATTGCTGATGGCCTGAATAATTGAATAACCCATCACAATAACCAGAAAAATAAAAAATAAACCGGCCAATCCGGTAATCCAAAGGTAATTATGATAAAGCCGATGATGGTCTTCGATTAAAGCCGTTGTTTTAAGTTTCTTCAGTTGATATAAGGACATGGAATCGGCTAAAAGAGTATTTTCCAGGAGAGCCAGAATTCTGATTTGTTTTCCTTGAATGCTTTCCTTGTCTCCGGGGTTTTTTTTGTAATAATCCAACAACTCGGTTGAGAGTGCTATATAGGTTTGATAGGCCTCCGCAATCTTGCCGACCCATTGCACCTCCGCGGGATCGAGTTTTTTTTGCTGCAGATCCGCTAAAGACTTGACCGTTTCGGCCTTGAGATCTTCAACCGCGCGCATATGGGCCGGATTTCCGGTGGCGATATATTGCTCGATTTTAAGGCTGTGAAAGAGCACATTGCTCACGATCCCGGATGTATCGATCAGGACCGACTGGTAATCGTTCAATGTTTTTTGCGTATCGGTATTAAGCCGTTTTAAATGATAAATGCTGAAAGCGGCCAAGACCAACAAAAACAAAGCCGCAAAGAAAAAAAACATGACTAATTTTTTGCGGATCGTAAAAGGCACGAAGAGCAGGCTCCTTGGTGATTGCCAAATATTTTATTCGGATAGACTCAGAAAATAAAAATCCTCATCACTGCCCGTGACCGGGCAATAGGCCAGGTCCCGGATGCGTTTGCCGAATACGTGATGATCCAAAGCGGAAATACCGAAAAGAGTTCCCGCATCTTCAATGGCTTTTTTCTGAGCCAGGCAATAAAATTTTTTTCTTTCTTTCGCGTTCAAAATAGTCCGGGCTTTTTCCAGCAAACGATCCATAGCTTTGCTCGCGTAATGACCGGGATTGGTCCACTCTCCTGCCTGCGACGAATGATACCCGGACCAAAAATAATTATCCGGATCCGCATACGCCGTGCTGGAGTAAAGCGGAAATAAAGCCGGCGCCGTCTTTGGATTCTTAAAGCTGTTGACCGCATCGGCCCAGGCCATGGGAATGAGATGAACCTTTATTTTTAACCGTGCCAACTGATCCCGGATGATTTCTCCGGTTTTGCGCTCCTCTTCCAAACCGGCGACATAGACATAATCGAGGGAAAAGCTCCCTTGCGGCCAGGGGGATCGGGCCAGTTCTGCTTGCGCCTTTTCCATGTTCTGCTGATACATATTTAAATCTTTGCGCGCGCAGCCCAACCCCGGGGGCAAGGGGCCGTCCGCTAAAACGGCCCGGCCTTCCCAGAGTTGCAGCAAAGCTTCGTAATCAAAAGCATAAGCGATCGCCTTGCGCACATGGATATTGGCGGTATAGCCGACTTTGTTATTCATTTTTATTTCATAAGTTTCAATGGAAGGTTCTTTCAGAATCAAGAACCCTTTTTCTTCAAGACGTTTCTGTTCTCCGGGTAAAATCCAATCGGCCAAATCCGCTTCATGCGTTTCCAAAGCCTTTACCCGATCTGCGCCTTCCTTGATGACTCTGCGTTCATACCTTAAGAGGTGATGGGTCTTGTCGGGCCAACCCTTCCAATAATCCGATTTGGCTTGAAATACATATTTTTCTCCGGGTTTCCACTCGGCAATGGTAAAAGGACCGGAACCGGCTTCATGATCCTTAAGCCAGGTTTGGCCGTGATCCTGCCCGGCATGCGCCGATACCAGGCCGGGATTGACGATAAAAAGCCAAGGCAATGTGTCCAGAAAAGCGCCGAAAGGTCGGATAAGGGTCATCCGGACTGTATAACGATTGATTGCTTTCATACTACCCGGTTTTAAAATACCGGAAAAAAGTGAGGCTGGGCCTTTGTCGATTTTCAGGAGCCGTTCCGCCGAATAGGCCACGGCTTCGGCCGTGAGCGGCGTGCCGTCATGAAAAGTGATATTTTCAAACAATTTAAACGTCCAAACCCGGGCGTCTTTGGATGTCTCATAGCGATCCACCAGCCAGGGTATGGTTCTGGGCGGATTGCCCACATGCCTGAAAAGAGCATCATAAAGTCCCTTCAAAGTGCTGGCAATGGCCGTATCAAATCCTATGGCCGGATCGATCGTATAGAGATCCACGGCCGTGGCTATAACAAGCTTGCGGACTTCTCCGGGTTGGGCTTGAGAGGCTTGCTCGGTCTCTTTTGATCGACAAGCCGGTAAAAGATTTCCAAGGAGAATTCCGCCGCCCAGTCCCGCCATCCAAGTGAAAAACTGTCGACGGCTCATGAAGTTGGGGAAATCGAACTGGAATTGATCCATCACCGTGATGTCCTTTCATATTTTATCGGGAGTCACCTGCCAAACCTAAATAAAACAGGGGTCAAAAATATAGAAAAGCCATTGAATCCTGTATTCGGATTAAATCGATCAAAGTTTACACCTGGCTTTGCCTCACACGGGATCGGGTCAGAATGAAAATAATTATAACGCATATTGTTGAGTACAACCACAAGTAATTAAAAACCAAAGATTTATGGATAATTTCGATCCGAATAAAATTCGGTTGTTTTTCCTTGCATCCTGACGTCAAAATTATTATCAATAGCCCTTTATAAAATTTAGATAATCGGGTTTTAAATGAAGTTAATTCGGGAGGCTCAAAAATGTTAAAAATCGCCTTTGTCGGTTGGCGTGGAATGGTTGGTTCGGTTCTGATGCAGCGTATGCTGGAAGAGCACGATTTTAAAGGTTTTGAACCTGTTTTTTTCTCAACTTCCAATGTCGGCGCTCCGGGACCTCAGATCGGGTTGCCTGTGCCGTCATTAAAAGATGCTTATGATATCAAGACTTTATCAAGTTTTGATATGGTCGTGACTTGTCAGGGTGGTTCCTACACTGAAAAGGTCTATCCCGAGTTGCGTAAAGCAGGCTTTAAAGGCTATTGGGTCGATGCTGCCTCGACTTTACGCATGCATAAGGAAAGCATTATTGTACTGGATCCCGTGAACCGCAAAGTCATTGATGTCGGCCTCAAAACCGGCGTGAAAGACTATATCGGCGGCAATTGCACGGTCAGCCTGATGCTCATGGCCCTAAACGGCCTTTTTGAATCAACCGAGATCGAATGGATTTCCACCATGACCTATCAGGCTGCGTCCGGCGCCGGCGCCAATAATATGAAGGAATTGGCGGCCCAGATGATGGCGTTGGGCGATGTATCCCGGGATTTGTTGAACAATCCGTCCGCCACGGCTTTGGAAATCGATCAAGCCGTAACTGCTGAATTACGCCGACCTGGTCATCCCATAGAGAATTTCGGCGCACCCTTGGCTGCCAATCTCCTGGCCTGGATCGACCGGGCGGTTGAAATGGGTCAGACGCGCGAAGAATGGAAAGGACTGGTCGAGACCAATAAGATTCTGGACTTGAAAAAAACCGTTCCCGTGGATGGGCTTTGCGTGCGCGTGGGCGCCATGCGCTGCCACAGCCAGGGTTTAACCATTAAACTTAAGAAAGATATACCCCTGGATGAATTGGTCGCGATGATTGCCAAAGGCAATGCGTGGGTCAAGGTGGTGCCGAACAACAAAGAAGTCACCATCCGGGATTTGACGCCCGCGGCGGTCAGCGGTACTCTGACTGTGCCGATCGGCCGGATTCATAAAATGGTCATGGGACCCGAATTCCTGACTGCTTTTACTTGCGGCGATCAACTTCTTTGGGGCGCGGCCGAGCCGATTCGGCGGATCTTAAAGATCATTCTGGAGCATCATTCCTGAGAGGGAGTAGGATTTTACCGCAGACTGAGGACAGAATATTTCACCGCAAAGGCGCAAAGGACGCAAAGGTTTTTATCTTTTTTACTTTTCCCTAAGATAGGGAAAAGTAAAAATATACCAGCCCTGCGGGGCTTGTTCTATATTTTTTGCGGTGTTTAGTTATTGCCTTCAATGGTTAGATCCGCTTCAAAACTCCAAAACAAAAACATAGCGTTCTGATTCCTGCATGGGTATCGGCATAATAATTTTTAACCGTAGATAACCGGTAAAAGCACGGAATATTTTTCCGTAAAGCATTGTAAATAGAGCAGAACAAGCCCCGCAGGGCAGATTGGTTTTTGCTTTCCAAACAGTTTTATTTTTTTAAAAACTGTTTAAAAGGCAAAAAAAAGAATTAAACTCTGCGTTCTCTGCGTCTCGAGCAAAGGATTGGACGATTTCCCCAATCCTACGCGGGCGGTGAAATAATCTGTTCTCGTCTGCGGTAAAAATCCCTCTTCGCCTTCAACCGTGAACCCCGGATGACAGTTTCACGTCATCCGTCCCCGTGAACTGTGAACTCGGATCAACTGCTATAGTTATCTCCACCCTCTCCTTCCCTTTTCCGATATTATCTCTTTTCAGCTTCACTTCTCCGACCTCACCCGTTCTTTTCAAGTGCGTCCCGCCGCAAGCTACTTTCCCGAATCCTTTGACCTCCCAATACCTGATTTCTTTTTCCTGATCTGAAAAATCACTGACGATTTCAAGATCGGCCCCAACGATTTTTTCCAGCTCCGCCTTAAGAAACCCGAATCGATCCGCAATGCTTCCGGTCCAGCGGAAATCGATGCGGGCCTTATTGGCGCTGATATGCGCCCCGATCTTTTCCGGGTTCCCGTAATTTTGATTGATCAGTTCCAGAACGATTTCAGCCGCGAAATGCAGGCGCATGAGCCGATATCTTCTTTCCCAATCTATCTTGATCAGAACCGGGTCGCCCGGTTTCAGGTTATGGCCGGGTTCCAGTTGATAAAATATTTCAGCGCCCTCTTTCTTGGCTTCCAGGACTTTCAAGCCGGCAATGGCGCCGCTATCCGATTCCTGGCCGCCGGAGAAGGCAAAAAAGATGGTACGATTCAGGGTAATCAGATCGCCGTTCACCGCAACAACCGTGGCATCCAATTCCGTCAGATAAGGATCTTGCCAAAATACTTTGGTAGCGCTCATGAATAACCTTTCCGCGTGCTTTATTCCGGCTCTTTCGGGGTTTGGTTCTGTTCTCGTTTTTTTTCCGCATCCGAACCATGACGCTCGTTCCATTTGGGCAAACTGTTCAATTCTTTTATTTTTTTCATGATAAACCCCACGACTGCATAGCCGATAAAAAAAGCGGTTACAACTACGATGATAACAATATAATTTTCCATAAAATCTACTCCCTGATAGCGGAGATTTTCCGCATCTTTGCGAACGGTTGCAGCGGAATCCCGGGACAATCGGAACAATCGCCTTGGCTGCGCGTAAACTGCGCCAGGCAGCGCGGGCAATAGGCCCGATTCTCCGGTTGATCGGGAACCGGCAACACATCCGTTCGATCCATTATTTTTGTTGTATGTTTGATATATTCCGTTATCAATGTCAGAAGCGCCCCGTTTTGCCAGATCGAAATATCATCGGCCTCTGCTTCTGTTTCGGTCTTAAGCGGGTAGCGCAGGCGGCGCAAAGTGCCCTGACAAAATGTTTCATAAGCGTCGGAAGTCAGGAGCAGATGGGCGACTACGAGCGGGTGATAATCGCTCAAGAGATCGGGAGTGATCAGATCGCAGGCGCGCACGGCCACGGGCGGGCAGACCGCCATTTTGATGACATTGCCGATCCGGTCTTCTCCTGCTTCCCGGTATAACTTTTTATGGAGTTTGAAATATGCGTAGGCGATTTGAAGTGCCAACGCAAGCATACCGGCGGCCAGGGGAATGAGCAAACGCGGCAAGCCCAAGACCAAAACGACCAAAGGCGAAAAAACAAAGAGGTAGATAAAGAGCCCATTGCACAAAAAAAGCAAGGAACCCAGGGGCTTTGCCGCCTGGGTGAGTCTTGCGCGGGCAGCCTGTTCGTCAAAAGCATTTTTCCAGAACGCCCGGATCAAGCCTTCACGGTTTTGCGCCGAAGCTTTCCAGACGGCCCGGACCAGGCCGCCGATGCGCTCGGCTTGAACGGAATCGCTGCATAAGCAGAATCTGCGGGCATTGATGCGGATTTCCCGGCCTTTAACTTCCAGGTCCCGGATGGCTTTATAAGTCAATTTGGCCGGCGGATCGGCGGAATCGTCCATGGGCCGGATGCCGATCGGCGCCAAAGCCAGGGCCGGCAAGCGGCAGCAATATATTTTACCCAAAGGCGGCAAAGGATTAAGCAGCCGAATTCCCGTGACCGGCGTTTTAAACGCCGGAGTGGCGTCCAGGGTCTTCCAGTTCCGGTTGAACCGGAAGATAAAGACAAAAGAACGGGTTTTGATCCAGGTCACGCAATCCGTGAGATAGATCAGACCCATGACGCCGAATAACGAAAGCATGCTGTTCATGGCGGGCACTGAAAGACCCCTATTCCTTGTTGCGTTTGAAAATCTTCTTGAAAAAACCGGCTACAGCTATAAAAGCAATGACCAGGATTTTCCAGAGATATTTAAGAAATCCCGCTTTGGCCGCGACTGCCGTGGCTCCACCCACCACCAGCGCGGACAAACCATATTTTGCGATTTTATCGCCTTGACGAAATTCGGCATAGCGATGCCCGGAATTATAATCAAAGCCGTTCAGCAAGGTTTCGTAATAAGGCATGGTTGCATCAAGGATTTTGGGATCTGCAACCAAAGTCACTTTCATGACCCCGCTGCGACCAAGCAAGCGTGTATTCCAATTGATGACCCTTTCGTTCCTGGATTCACCGATGATCGCCCATTCCAGATTATGCGTGGTCGGATTGTAACGGGGCGGCTGATGCCAGCCTATGATATTAAAAGGTTCCCAACCTTTTTTAGCGCGTTCTTTATTCCCCTCTTCATTTCCGGCTTTGATCGATTTCAGCATGGCATCGGCGTCCAATTTATCTTTTTCATCATCCTTGATATACCCGGTTTCTTGGAATTCAAAAACAAGAAACCAATCGGAATCGGTCGGCGCAATAAAACCCATTTCAATACCGCTCACAGGATTTTGCATCGATTCCATGAGGAGACGCGTGTCATCGGCATCGGCAAAAACATAGCCATTCGGTACCTTGACTTGCGCCATCGTGCCCAATTGACTGTCACAGGGGCCTTTTTGCCATTTGACCTTCTGGATGGTCGCTTCTTCG
>Ga0105099_10002217_pt1 | contig 11649 bp, 10 predicted proteins | sample PPLLak3cmMay2015_2_FD_79138 | JGI IMG/M metagenome (GOLD analysis project Ga0105099, IMG submission 79138) | Freshwater sediment microbial communities from Prairie Pothole Lake near Jamestown, North Dakota, USA - PPLs Lake P8 Core (1) Depth... | ecosystem: Environmental > Aquatic > Freshwater >...
AATTTTTTTGGATTTAAAATATGAAAAACAGTTTATTTTTATTGATGAAAAGGTATATAATATATATAAAAAAAGAATAGATGTTTTTAAAAAAGATAATAATTTTATATTAATAAACGCAATAGAGCATAATAAAGAATTTAATAATTTGTCAAATTATTATAACGTTTTAATAGAAAATAATTTTACTCGTAAAGATATTCTTGTAACAATTGGTGGAGGCATTCTGCAAGATATAAGTGGTTTTATTGCATCAACATTATATAGAGGAATAAAATGGATATTTATCCCAACCACGCTACTTTCACAGGCAGATAGCTGTATAGGTTCAAAAACATCTATAAATTTTGAAGATGGCAAAAACCTAATAGGTTCCTTTTACCCGCCGGATAAGATATTTATAGATGTAAATTTTTGTAGCACTCTAACATATGAGTATTTTAATAGTGGGCTCGGAGAAATTATAAAATTTCATATTTTATCAGATCAAAAAAGGTATAAAATTCTTAAAGAATATTTATCTTCTAATGATTTAAAATCGGGCAGTTCTTTCAAAAATATAATAATGTCAACATTAGAAATTAAAAAATCATATTTTGAATCGGATGAGTTTGATTCTGGTAGGAGAAATCTGCTAAATTATGGGCATTGCTTTGGACATGCACTAGAATCTGCAAGCGATTTTAAAATATCTCATGGTGAGGCAGTAATTGTAGGTATGGGTTTTGCAAACCTTTTGTCATTGAAAAGAGGAATTATTACAAAAGAAAAATATTTGGAATTCGAAGAAATATTCAAAAAACATTATCCAAAATTTGATTTTTCAGAAATAAATGTTGATGATATAGTATATTATCTAAAACGTGATAAAAAAAGAGATGGAAAAAAGTTAACCATGATATTGGCTGAAGATATAGGTAAACATTATAAATACAATGATATCAAGGAAGAAGAGGTAAAACAGGTATACGCAGAATTCACTAAATTTTATCTTAAATGAAAATATTTTATTTCAAAAGAGGTATTAATATATATGACAAGAATTATTGGAGAAATACCTGCACGTTATGGCAGTAAAAGAGTAAAACAAAAAAATTTACGGTTGATCAATGGTAAACCATTAATATGGTATGCGATTGAAGCAGCAAAAAAAGCAAAAACGCTTACTGAGGTCTACGTTAATACAGAAAGTGATATTATTGGGGCGGTAGCAATTGATAACGGAGTAAAATTTTATAAACGTGATCCAACTCTTGCGACAGACACCGCAACCTCTGATCAATTTAATTATGATTTCATAAAAGGAACTAACGCAGATGTGTTAGTACTAATTAATCCTGTTTCACCACTAATCGAAGCAGCTGATATTGATAACGTGGTTAATTTCTTTCTTAAAAATAAATATGACACCGTAATAACTATAAGGGAGGAAAAACTTCAATCATTTTGTAATAACAAACCTATTAATTTTGATTTGAATATGATGTTACCTAGGACACAGGATATTAATCCGATACAAATATGTATTTGGTCTGTTTGTGTCTGGAAGGCAAAATCATTTCTTGATTCCTATGAAAAAAAGGGATATGCCGTATTTTCAGGTAAACTTGGTTTCTATCCTTTAGATCTTTTAAAATCTGTAAAAATAAGCACGGAAAAAGATTTTCTTTTAGCGGAAGCATTATTGCGGTATAGAAACGAGAGAGGGTACTAGAATGAATGATCAGTTTAAGGTGTTAATCGTATATCCGAATTTAATGTTAGTGAGTCTTTTACCAAATAATATTGCTCTCTTATCAGGGTGCTTGAAAAAGAAAGGTTATGATGTGAAAGTCTTTGATTCTACTTTATACAAAACTACTGAAAAGACAAATGATGAGATGCGTGTTGAACGTATGCAAGTACGGAAATTCGATATTAAAGAAGCAGGTATTGAAATTAAAAAAAAGGATGTCTATGAAGATTTTATTAAAGTTGTTGACAATTATAAACCAGATCTCGTGGGTGTTTCTGTTGTTGATGATACCGTTGAAATGGGTTTGAATCTTATTAAAAAAATAGATCATACAAACTTTCCTGTTATTTTTGGGGGGGTTCATGCTATCCTTAACCCTGACGCATTAATAAAAAAAGAACAAGTTGACATAGTCTGTGTCGGAGAAGGCGAAGAAGCAATAGTAGAACTATGTGATTGTTTAAAAAACAAGGTGCCGTATAATCATATTAAAAATTTGTGGGTGAAGAAAAGTGATGGAACTATCGTAAAAAATATGTTACGGCCACCTGTCGATCTTAATGTATTTCCTTTTGAAGATTTTTCAGTCTTTGAAAAACAGCGGATTTTTCGACCTATGCAAGGGAAAATGCTTGCGATGGTACCTATTAATTTTGATAGAGGATGTCCATTTCAATGTACGTTTTGTGATGCACCAGTGCTGTCCAAATTGTATAAAAATACAGGATTCCGTTACTATCGGGCGAAAACAATAGAAAGAATTGCAGAGGAGATGAGATATCAAACAAGCAAAATAAAGGTATCATATTTCTATTTTAATTCAGAGACATTTCTTAGTATGTCTGTGAATAAATTAAAAGAATTTAGAAAAATGTATTCGGAGTTCGGATTACCGTTTTGGTGCCAGACAAGAATCGAGACAATTACCGATGAAAAAATTAAAATTTTAAAGGAAATGAATTGCGATAGAATTTCTATTGGTTTGGAACATGGAAACGAAGAATTTAGAAAAAAAATGCTCCAGAAAACATTTACAAATCAGCAAGTAATCGATGCTTTTAAAATCCTTAATAAATATAAAATAAAAGTGAGTGTCAATAATATTATAGGTTTTCCTGATGAAACCCGGAAACTAGTGTTTGATACAATAAATTTAAACAGACAGATAAAGGCAGATTCCATCAACGGATTTGTGTTTCAACCCTACAGTGGGACATATCTCCGTGAATACAGTATCAAGAAAGGTTACCTCTTGCAGGGGCGTATGAAGATTGACAATCCTATTGGATGCTCAGTCTTAACTATGCCTCAGTTGAGTAAAGAAGAAATCGAGGGTTTACTAAGAACTTTTGTTCTTTACGTACGTCTCCCAAAAAAATATTATCGAAAAATAAGAGAGGCGGAACAATTAACAGTAAAAGGTGATAGAATTTTAGAAGAATTAAGAAGAATCTTTTTTAACAACTATTTTATTTAGGAGGAAAAACATGAGGAATAATATGCATCAAACCCCAGATTATGATAGTAAAAAAAGCATACAAAATGCACCAGAAATGTGGATGAATGAAATAGAATTTATTGAAAAAACATTAATTGAGTTATCAAAAAAGAATAAATGTTTGAATATTTTGGAGTGGGGTTCAGGCAATAGCACAATTTATTTTTCAAAATTTTTAAAACAAAAGAAAATACACTTTAAATGGATCGCTGTCGAACATTTTATACCATGGTATGAAAAGGTTATTGGTATGTTTAAAGAAAATGGTCTTTCAAAAAACGTAGAATGCGTATTAGTTAATCCGACCTTGGAAACCGATAAAAATATCCAAGAAACACTTGATCTATCAGATTATATACATTTCCCCACGACAACAAGTTTGAAATTTCATTTCATTCTAGTCGACGGACGAAAAAGAGCAGAATGTTTGGAACAGGCAAGTAAAAGTGTTACTTCTGATGGCGTTGTCGTATTGCATGATGCTGAACGGGAATGGTTTCAAAGTGGATTTAAATATTATGCTAGTGGGGAGTTTGTTACTGCAAACCCTACCCCTGCAGCCTGGGGTGGAGTTCAGAAACTATGGGTGGGAAGAATATTAAAATAAAATTTGTTATACTTTCTTTTAGTTAATTGTGATCAATTTCTATGATTTCTTTAATTTTATCACAGTATTTTTCAGTCATACTTGTATAAGGAGAATCTAAAGAAAACACATTTGTAAAAAAAGATTGTAGAAAAGAATCATCGATTGTATATTCACCATTAATTATTTGTTTATATCTGACTCGTAACTCTTCTTTTGATGAAGCTTTGAATTTTAGATTATCAAAGATCGAAGTAACTCCTTGGAATTTTTCTTTCCATTTATCATAAAAAATAACAGGTTTTTTCTGCAATATTGGTGATATAAAAGCTGTTGATGATGCGGATAAACAAACATCTGCGTTAGCAGTCAGTATATGAATATCAACATTGTTTCCAAATTGTTTAATATTTTTTTGTCTATCTGGATTAATAAAATCTTTTACAGGAAGATCAAAAACACGACGAGGGTGATGTTTCACCCATACCTCCAACTCTTGAAAATCATTGACCAATGTTAAAATATCCTTATGCATTTCAAGTTTATATTCCTGATTTTCTACTAACGAATATTGAAAATTATCCATTAAATAGAGTAGCACTTTTCTATTCTTTGGTTTCTGAACGACAGATTCATATACTTTTAATGCACAAGATTCCAAATAATTAATCCATTTAAGATCGAAACGAGGATCTCCTAAAAAAAGAGTCTCTTTTAGACCACCGTTACGTATATTACGATTGATAGTGAACTCATTTCTACCACCAATAACGACGTAATCCGATCTGAATGGCTTGCTTAACGGTCTTAGAGTTCCATATTCATCTGGCATTTCTATTAGAATTGGTTGTGGGCCATGTGGGATCATCATAAGAGGGATGTTCCTGTCTCTTACTCTTTTTGCAAATCGAAATAATACATGATTCATTGGATCTGATTTTTTTGTAACGACATTTTTAAAACGAACAAAAAGAGGAGCATCAATCATTAACTCTTCAATAGATCGATGATCGATTATTGCAAGATGAATATTATTTGAGTCAATATATTTGAATATCTTTTTATTAGTTAAGAAAATAATTGAATATAGTTGGAAATATTTAAAGAGAGAGAAATGAAAAAATCGTAAAAGGGAATTTCTTGTTTCTTTAAAGAACTCAGCAAAATTTATTTGTATTTTTTTAAATCCAGTTTCACGCTGTCTTGCAGGTTTTACATTATCGATTACATATCGATATATCTTGAGAATTGCCGTATTTGCAGTTTTTAAATAAGAGATATCTGTCATCGAATCTGCATCAACGTCGTTGTTGTTACAGATATACTTATGCAATTTGTTTTTCAGTATGTCATATTTATTGTAAAATGCAATAACCTTAATAATAATTCTTTTGTCTTTTTTAAATTCGACAAAGAGTGGAAGGAAATGATCAAGATCATTGTTTGAATGAGTAATAAACAAAATGGTTTTCTTTTTTTGCATTTGTCTCCCTTCTATTAATTATAGGATGCTGTCACCTTAATATGCACTTCTTATATAATTATTACCAAGATTAAGACTTTTTTTGTAAGTAATACTTAAAAGATTTATCTTTTTTCGACATGAGAAATATATAATAAAAAATAAAATAATTGTGTTTGATTTTAGTAGTTATCATAGGATGTCAATAAATTGTTTTTGATAGGATATGCGCCAGAATTCAGGTTTTTTCAAGATCATAAAAAATTGTTCTGTACTGTTACCTTTACCAAACTCATAGTTTTTTTTAATAATTTTGTGTTTAACCGTTTGTATTTCTTTCAAAATTTTCTGTTCATTTGGAGATATATTTATGATCGATTGATTTTTACTGCGATTCTGTTGTCTTGTTCCAATATTAATAGTAGGGATCCCATAGATTCCTGCCTCTCGTACACCGCTACTTGAATTTCCAATGATAAATTCACAATTTTTTAATAAAGTCAAGAAATATTCAAATCGCATTGAAGGCAGAATTCTAAAATTCTTATTATCTTGGAGTGATAATAGTTCGCGTAAAATGATATCTGAGCCGGGATCGTTATTGGGATAGATTCCGACGTAATTTACCTTTGACGTTCGTAGAGCTGACACAATCGTTTTGATATTCTCTTCCAAACTCTTGACTTCTGTGGTAACTGGATGGTAACAGAATATCGCATAAGAGTCAAAGAGGATTTCATAGTGGTCTTTTACTTCTTTTAATGTAGGTAAATTCTCTGACAACATGATATCGATATCGGGTGATCCAATAACAAAAATAGAGTTTTTGTTTTCACCCATTTGTAAAAGGCGTTTTTTTGCTTTTTCATTCGAGACAAAATGGATATGAGACAGTTTAGTTATCGCATGTCGTATAAGTTCATCTATGGTTCCTGATATTTCTCCTCCTTCAATATGCGCAACAAGTATGTTGTTAATTGCACCAACCATCGCACCTGCAAGTGCTTCAATGCGATCGCCATGCACTATGATTAAATCAGGTTGCAATTCCTTGATGTAGTTACTAAATCCTAAGATGGTATTTGATAATACAATATCGGCATCTGTTGTGTTAGTTTGGTTGATAAAGGGATAAATATTTCTGAATTTTTGATCAGCGACTTCGACATAGGTATATCCATACTTTTCAAGCATATGCATGCCTGTTACAAAAATATGGCATTGAAATTTTTTTGAATGTTCCACTTTTTTTATTAAAGGTTTTAATTTACCAAAATCAGCTCTTGTTCCAGTGAGAAATACAATTTTTTTATTTTTCAATTTGATCCCGCCTAAGTTGTGAATCTTTAGTTATATCTTTCTTGGCTTTCTTACCTAATAAGTTATTAAAAACTTCTGCTTTAATCTCACCGGTACCTGGGCGTTTCACCCAGATGTTTGTATTAGTAAATGTTTCTCCTTTTTTTATTTCCTTTAGAGAAACAACACATGCATAGGCAAAATCAATAGTCGGCTGTTCTTCTTTTAATATTTCCTTTTTGCCACCCAGTGCCTGGCAAATGGCATGGCATCCTTGTATAAGTTCTCTAAGTTGAAGAGGTGTAATGGAGATAGGTATATCTGGGCCAGGCCAATTTAAATTTGATGTAAAGTGTTTTTCTACAATAGATGCGCCAAGAGCAACAGCAGCATAACAGGTGTAATTACCAAGGGTGTGGTCGCTTAAACCTATCGAAGCATTTGGAAAACGTGTTTTTAACTCAGAAAGAGCACCTAATCTCACCTTATTGTACGGCGTAGGATACATCGATGTACATTGTAATAATGCATACGGAATATCAGCATCTTCAATAATTTTCACACTTTTTGCAATACTTTTAAGATCATTCATTCCTGTGCTAAGAATAATGGGTTTCCCAAATGATGCAATATGTTTGATAAGCGGGTAATTATTGCATTCACCTGATCCTATTTTATATGCAGCAACATTCATTTTATGAAGGCGATCTGCGGCCGCTCTGGAAAATGGGGTACAAAGATAAATCATTCCTAATGATTCGGTGTAATCTTTTAGCTCCTGCTCCTCAGGTGCTGTTAAACTGCATCTTTTCATAATTGCATAAATTGACTCAGTAGCATTTCCAGGAATGACTTTCTGTGCTTCGGGTATCATTTCATCATCAATTACATGAGATTGAAATTTTATGCATTCCGCCCCAACATCATGTGCATCACGAATCATTTGTTTTGCTTTTTTAATATCTCCTTCGTGATTTATTCCAATTTCAGGTATCACAAATGTTGGTTCTTCTTCACTGATTATGCGTCCAGAAATAACCAATTTTTTCATTTTTTTACCTTAATATTTTATAAGAATATATCAAAGAGTATTATATAAGACCTAATCTTCGTTTCAATATTTGTTCATTTAACCAGAAATCAAACTCGTCATCGATTTCAAAGGTATAATCCGTATCAACATAAAATTGGACCATCTTTTTACCCCAGATTCTATCCTCTTTTATCAATTTTGATTTTATAACGTATACATTTCCATCATCATGAAAGAAACCTTTGAGTTTTTGTCTACGACTAAAATATTTACCCCATTCAAGAATTTTGCATTGATATCCAGTAGCAAGAGAATCGGCACCTGCTTTTAAAAATTTGGTGATACAACGATCGATTAAATCATCATCTCTGATAGGTGAAGTACATTGTAGTAAGACAACAACATCTGCATCAATTTTTTTAAGTACATGTTTTATTACCGACCAAGTCGTTGATGTATCAGATGCTAACCGTTTAGGACGTAGAATGATTTCTGCGCCAAATTTTCTTGAGATCTCTGCTATTTTTTTATCTTCTGTTGAAACTACATATTTATTTATAAGCTTTGATTTTTTTGCTGCTTCAATCGTCCAAGCAATAAGAGGTTTTCCGCAAAGATCTTTAATATTTTTTCCAGGCAGACCTTTGCTTCCACCTCGTGCAGGAGTTATCCCAAGTATATGCACCATTTTACCTTTCACTCTTTATAATTTTTTAATAATTTCATGTACTGATTTTACAATTTCATTCATCTGTGTTTCTGACATATTAATAAAAATTGGTATTGCAATAGCCCGTCTAAGAAGATTATTGGATTTTTTAAAGACTTCAAGCAGATTTTTATTTTTATATTTGTTATGTCTATATAAGATATGGTCCCAGGTTGCTGCAAAATGCCAATCTACTGCATCAGGTAAATTTTTTGTAATATAACCTTTTGCTATCCATGCTTTCAAAAATTTTTTTGTTTTTTCTCTGTTTTCAAGAAAGAAGATGATACTATCACCAATATCGCCTTTATGGTCAGGTATATCTCGAAAATCTATCTCTTTTATGTCAAGAAGATTATCCTTTATAAATTTCTTATTTTCTCTGTGACGTTGTAATAAATAATCGATTTTTTTAAGTTGAGCAAGACCGATAGCACCATGAAATTCAGTCATTTTAAAATTAAATCCACTGATGCTGCGTGTGTCTTGACCTCTGGGAAATTTTGGATTTAGTTCATGGCCATGATCTGAGTATTCACGACATTTTTTAAAGAGTTGTTCATTATTTGTGGTAATCATGCCTCCTTCGCCAGTAGTAATCATTTTTGCATAATCAAAACTAAATATTCCTGCATCACCAATTGTTCCTAGATGTTTTCCCTTGTATGTTCCACCAGGCGATTGTGCGTTATCTTCAAGAATTTTAATATTATGGTTTTTTGCTATGGAAAGTATTTCATCCATTTGTGCAGAGACTCCAGCCATATGAACAGGGATGATTAATTTTGTTTTATCAGTTATTTTATCTTTAAGATCTTCTGGGTCCATATTTAAAGTTTTATTTACATCAGTTATAATCGGAGTCGCACCAGTTTCAACAATCGCTTCTACAGTAGCAATAAAAGTATGACTCTGAGTAATGACTTCATCTCCATGTCCTACTCCAAGAGCAATAAGTACTGTTTTTAATGCACCAGTGCCTGAAGAAACACCCAATGCATGTTTGACTTGGAATTTTTTAGCAAACTCTCTTTCAAAATCATCAACTCTGAAAATATTTTGTCTCTTTTGGTTGGAGCCATATCGACAAAGTACTCCACCTTTATCAAAAATATCGCATACCGCGTCATGTTCTTCTTTTCCAATTACCTCATATCCTGGCATTTCTCACCTCTTTTTTAAAAGGAATCGAAGGCTATTTGCCTCCTCTTTTTCATCAATCATTTGTTGAAGTTGATTGACTTTTTTATATAATGCTGATTTTTTAATATCAATACCGTTGATATCACGTTCATAAGCAAGGATATCAAACCAATCCATACCACATGTCTGATAAAGAAGTAAGTCCATATTTAATTTTTTTGTTATATATTCAACAGTTTTTTTTGAAAACATAACTACATGACCTGGGTAGAGATGGTTACAATTCTTTCCTAGAATCTCAAAAGATAAAGATCGATAATTGGGAGTATATATTAACATTATTCCTTTGCTTTTAAGCAATTTTTTCGCATCTTTGAGAAATAATAAAGGTTGTTCTATATGTTCGACAACATCAAATAATGTGATAACGTCGTAAGTTTTGTTTAGTTCACATAGATCGCATGTATAAGTTTTTATGTTAAATTTTTCTTCAGTATATTTTGACATTGCAACATCTTTTTCATGCCCTTCAATTTCATTAAAATAACTTTTTGCTTCTTCTAAAAAGAATCCTGTATTACATCCTATATCAAGTAATGATGATTGCTTTAACGGTTTTTTAAGGTATTTTTTAATTATATTTACACGTTCAACAGCAAAACGTTTTCGCCTATACTCTCTTTTTTTTTCTTCGGGCAATGCTTCAATTGTCTTTGTATTGGATATAGTAAAACGACCGATGTTCTGTTGTTGAGGGATATTATCACTATATGCACAGTCACAAGTGGCGCAATTAATATAGTTGCTGTAATCTGTTTTATACATAATTGTATTGTTTTTCTTATTTCTGCAAATTGGGCAATAAAGCACAGATCTCCAACCCGCATGTTTGTTAGAAGATTTGATATCTTTCTGTCTTTTTTTTATGACTTGTGTAAAGAACCCAGGTTCTCTCATTACCTCAAAATTTATATCCATATAATCACCACCGTTGATCTTTATCTGTCTTCTAAACTTACATCCTTAAGAGTATTTGTTTTACCTTTTCAGCAGTAAAAATATCTCTCCAATTTTCACCAAATGCATTACAGAGAGGTTTTTCATTTCGCAATGTTGCAGATATCATTTTATCGATTTTATCTTGGCTTACTCTTTTCGTGATATACCTGGGTAAGCTAACATCAAATTTCTTTAAGATTTTGCGAAATTCTTTTACTTCTTTTGTGTAATATTCATCAAGTTGGTTGAATGCAATGCAATTTGCAATACCATGATGATAGCCTAACACTAGACTCAAACCATATGAGAGAGGATGACAAATACCAACATTGGAATTTGCAACGGCTAAACCACCAAAATAAGAGGCAACCATAAGTTTTTCAGGATTTGTTTCACCTAAAAGAGTGTCTCTTACTAGCTCTAAAGATTTTTCTGCAAATGCTTGGCTCAGCTCATCTATTATATTCCCTCTTAAAGATTCGACGCAATGTATATAACAATCCATTGCGGTATATACAAATTGATCTTTAGGGACAGTTTTCATCAAATTTGGATCTAAAATAATTTGGTCATATATTGAATAATCGCTGTTAATTCCTAGTTTTTGAATTTTGCTGGTTAAAACTGCCGTTCTCGTAACCTCTGATCCAGTTCCGGAAATTGTTGGAATAGCAATTTTATAAATCGCTGGATTTTTTACAAGATCCCAACCTTGATAATCTTCAGCTTTTCCAGGATTAGTTAGTAAAATAGAAAGGCATTTGGCAATGTCCATCGTTGTTCCACCACCAATGCCTATAACAGCCGCAGGTAGAATACGCTTAGATTGTACTTTTATCTCTTTGACAAGCGTATTTATGTAGTCTGCGTGAGGCTCGTCTTTGGAATCAACATATACTACAATATCTGATTTTTGTTTTATTGGAAGTTTTTTTGTTAGATCTTTATCTTTAAAAAAAATGTCAATAAGGTATACTGAAAATGAATTATCATTTTGATATTTTTCTTTGAGAACATTTTCTAGTTCTTGAATCGAATCTCTTCCAAAAATATAATGATGTACATTTTTAAAATTTCTCATATATTTACCCCCTCAAATAAAGACATCTAATAAAGCTATCGCCAGGTCTTTATAGATTGATTTTATATTCATCTTTTTTATAGTTCTTGATATATAACATCTTC
>Ga0105099_10002219_pt1 | contig 11647 bp, 16 predicted proteins | sample PPLLak3cmMay2015_2_FD_79138 | JGI IMG/M metagenome (GOLD analysis project Ga0105099, IMG submission 79138) | Freshwater sediment microbial communities from Prairie Pothole Lake near Jamestown, North Dakota, USA - PPLs Lake P8 Core (1) Depth... | ecosystem: Environmental > Aquatic > Freshwater >...
GCTGTCATCTTTAGAGTACCGATACGGCAATACCAAAGATGCAGAAAAAAGAGCGGTAATAGAAGCAGAGCAAAAAGCAAAAGCAATATCAGATATGGCTCTATCGCCTTTTACGGGGCGTATATGCGCCATTTCAACTGTTGATATTGACACAGGGGAGCAAAGCTATTCAGTGATTGATGATGAAACGGACGCATTTGAAATAGAGTTGCTCAATACTGTAAAAGGCAAGTTTTGCATCACTGAAAAAAGCTCCCCATGTATATTAACATGGAACGGCAAAAAATTTGATATGCCGTTTTTCTACAAAAGGTTAATGCTTTTAAATGTTGAGGTTCCAAGCGGTTTTGTTCAGCTTAGTCAAATGCTTAGGCCATGCTCTTTCCATATCGATTGTATGGAATTGCTTGCAGGATACAAAGAGCATTTCAGCCTTGCCAATGCTTCTAAAATATTGGCATCAAGCAACAAAAAGGAAATGGATTTTACAAAGTTTAGAGATATGATAAAAACGGAAGAAGGCAGGCACGAAATTGGAAGATATTGCCTATCAGATTCTATTTTAACGGCTGAAATATACAACAGAATCTCAAAATATTTATAAGGGGTGAACTATGGCTACTACTGCGAAGGTGAATGAAATACTATCGTTAATGGACGTTTTTGGTGGCAACAAAGATTCTTTCTCTAAATATCAAAGCGGTGTTCTTGACGTATTGCCAGAAGGGAACAATAAAAACAGATGGTGGAAACTGTACGAGAGCGAAGCTAAAAAATGGTTTGCAAGCCCAATGGTATCCAAGGAAAATAAAAAGGGGATATTGTCTGTAATGTTTGCTGCTGCAAAATACGGGTTATGCCCAGATCCTGCCATGGGTCAAATTTACTTCGTTCCATACGCCGGAAAATTAACATACCAGATTGGGTACAAAGGCATGATAAACCTTGCGAGACAGGCTGGTTGTACTAATGTTGTGTGCGATCTGGTAAGACTAAATGACCATTGGGAATACGAAGTAACTGAGAACGGGCAAAGGTTCTCATGGAAACCCGATTTAAGTTTAACGCAAACAGAGAGGGGAGATGTGATATTTGCATTTTCTTCTCTCAAATATTCCGATGGGTCAGTAAGCATACACATAATGCCTTATGACCATATTACCGACATCGGGAAAATGGTACTGTCAAGAACTCCAAAAAGTCCATGGGCAAACCCTCTATTCAGACCAGAAATGGAGAAAAAAACATGCATGAGGAGGCACTTTAAAACAGAACCATCAAGCGTAGATATTGCCGTAATGGCAGCAAAAGAGGAATCTATAGAGCGTGGCGAAGATACTCAATTTACAGATCCAGAGATAGATAAAATACTTTCTGGCGTTGATATTCCAGAAGTGCAGCAGCCAGAAGAAATTGACGAAATTACGGCAGCATTTGGCCCAGAACAACAAACAGGGAAATAGCCATGGCCGATGATGAATCAAAATTGTTTCAAAAAGAGTGCGAACTTGCCGAGATCGTAAGGGTGTATCTGTATGCTAACGATACCCCCAATGAGGTCAAAAGCGCAATGACCGAGCTAAATGCAAGGCTGCTGCACATGGAGATAAATACAGATGCCATTGTAAATTCCTTCGGTTACCGAGTGCGTGAAGAATTGCGCAATCCAAAGGAAACAGTGGTATCACTCAATTACATTCTGTTTGACATTGTAGGTAAAATACGAGCCAAAAAGGGGTTGCCAAGTGGTTATAAAAAACTTCGTAAGCCTTAGGGCAGCAAAAACGCTATTAAAGAAAAGGCGTACGCCTAACAAAAAGTATACCATGTCGTCACGGGAATGGATTTTAAATGGCATAGTTCCGCCGATAGGATGCACAGATGTGCCGTTTGAAGGCGTGTACGGCAAAGAGTATAGCATGCGGTTAGAGGGGAAATTTACCCCAACTGGCAGGCCAAGGACGATCAAACCAGACTTTACATGGCCAGATCAAAAGGTTGCGGTGGAGGCGGACGGGGGTGTATTTATGCAAGGCGGCGGAGGTCACCAGCATCCTGAAGATTACATCCGCAATATGGAAAAGAATAATTTTCTGGTATTGCAAGGGTGGATAGTTCTGCACTATTTGCCGCATAAAATCAATTTTGCAGAGGTTAGAAAGGCTTTAGAACTACACCAAATCACTTGTTGCAATTCGTAATTTTATGCAATGTGTTTTAGTGTTTTTAGTGGTAGAATGTGTTATTTTTAGTGTGTGACATTTTTAAGGTTTGCATAACGGAGAGTTGTTGTCAATTGCTCGCCTTTCGGAAATTATAGCCGGGGCGCAAGACAAGAGCCGCGCCGTCCTGGCGCTCCAGAAAGGCAAAATGCAATGAAAGAAATCAAAGCGCAAGCAAAAGACCTTAAAGGTTTGAAGTTCACAGCAAAAGAGCTTCGGTATGCATTTCACCAGCAGTTAACCGGAAGTATGAAATTGCTTAATGAACTTCTGAAAAGCGGAATAGTAAAAGAATGCGGTTCGTTCCCAAACGGAACAAAAATTTACGAGGTTGCATAATTATGAAAATCAACAGCGATAAAATAAAGGCTTTGCGCAAGGCAAAAAAAATTAGTCAATCTGAACTGTCAAAAGCTGTCGGAGTAACTCAAGGTATGATTTCGCAAATTGAACAAGGAACGCGAAATGTCAGTGCGGATACAATAGAGCAACTTGCGAAAATTCTTGGTTGCTCTGTCGATGAACTTTCAAAGGACGGAGAACCAACTCCGTTTGTTAGGTTGGTTCGTAATTGTAAAAGCCTTACCGAATCACAAATAATAGCAGTAAATCATGTTGTTTGCGCTTTAATCGCTAAGAAATGGATGGATAAATAATGTTTATCGAAGTAAGACTCGAAGAAGAACAAGCGGAGTTTATACGCAACCATTTCGACTCGCTCAGGCAAGAAGAAATGTACAAGCGTAACGATTCCGGTTCGCTTTGCAGGGCGCATAAATATGACTGCATAGTTGGTCGATTTAACGATGCGTTAAAATATATAAAAAGGGGGTAATATGTTTTAATTTTCGGCAGGTGTTTTCTATTCAATTACAACATTAGGCAACCGGATATACATAGTTCTACTCTTGTTCCTGATAAAACAAACAAAACTATTCCGGTTACCTTTTGCTTAACTTGTGAAAGGCTATATAATGAAAGATGAATATTTTACAAAACTTGGATATAGATCAATGTACATGATTATATCAATGGCATTTGCTCTACTTGGTGCATTCCTTGTAATGTGGTGCTGGAACTACACAATACCACATATATTTGATCTTCCTACATTAACATGGGGTAGAGCGTGGTGCTTGTATATGTTGTCTCAATGGCTAATAAAAAGCACTCATATTGATATTAAAAAAAAGGGGGAATAATGAAGATATTGAATGACGAATGGAACTACGACTCTAAAAATGGAACAGGTATTAATATAAAGCTATCTGGTGACGAAGTGGCAACGGCAATTGATTTCTACCTTCAATCTGAAGGAGTTCGTGTACATGGCCCAAGGACTATAACAGTAAACAATGTTTTGTGTAAGATTGGTAATGTCTATGTTGATCCATCTGGCCATGTTGTGCACAAAGGCGAGCGCATGAGCGGAAGGGGTTGCGGCCAAATATGCTTTAATGTTGATTGCCCGGCGCTGTGGGCTAATAATGTATGTACATCTTCAAAATATAACGAATGTAAGGCAAGGGTTGAACAATGAACAAGTTTAAAGAGCGGTATTTGATCGATGGAGAGCACGTTGATAAAAGCAAGGTGGTATTAGTACCTAGAGAGCGTGAAAACTGCTTTCAAGATTCTGACGGGTTGGAGCGCAACTGGGAGGCGGTAGAATGTCATGGACAATAAGCCTGAATCGCCCAAAAAAGAACCGATCCGGCAAACGATAAACCACCCTTGCCCTAAATGCGGATCAAGGTACAGAAGGGGAGAGTATTGCAATGTTAAAGATTGCGGTACTTATGCCCCTGTGTCTATCGAAAAGATACCGGTATATTAAGTAGGGATTGCAGATACGTGAGTCAATGATGCATCGGTACCAGATTCGACAACATAATCAAACAAAACCCCGAATGGAATCCCCTCGGCAAGTTTGACTGTAAAATTTGATCCGGCAGGATTGCGCACTGGATGGACAACAACTGTAGCAGTGCCGCTTTTGCAATAAAGCCCTTTGCATCTGGTATTTGCGCTCTCAAATTGCACGTAATGCTTGCCATCAGCGTAAGATATACCGGAAAGAGAAACGGATGCATCTGGCATTGTTAAACCTGAATTATATGGCTCATATACGCTTGACATAGTAACCGCCTTTTTAAGTTAAAGAACAAAGAGAGTTTATATTTTTAAGTGATTCGAAATGTTGATGCGATGCAATATTGCCAGCAATCTCCGCACCACCACTCTTTTTATCGAAGCCCATGGGGGCAAGTAGCTGACTATCGGAAATGTTTTTGTGTGCTGTAGCAGTAAGTAGTCCCACAAAAAACATAAGTTCTAAAGCGATACCAAAAAACTGAGTAGCTCCAGCACTTGTAGCCCCTATCGTAGTGTTTGTTCCTGTCGTTATTGGCAAAGTGTTAGCTACGCTTGTCACCACAACGCCGTGGTTGTACCAGTTTGATCCACTCCCAGATGGTGCGGTGAGCAAATATCTCTGCATCATCCCAGTGCGCTGCCTTGCCGTCAACTCTAAAGTGGTTGTTCCAGCGTTATCTCTTGTAATTGCCCATCTCGGAGTCACATTCTGGTACAGTCTTGAACCAGATTGTTCTATGTACAAGTACCCTGTCCCTGTTGGCAAGCCTGTTCTGGCATTTACCATTATAGACACATCTCCACTCTGTGGTAAAGTGGGAGACCCGTACACGAATCTGCCTCCACCGCTTGCGAGACCGTCAAACTTTACGCCACGCACGGGGTAAGCATCGTCTTTAGTGTACATAGTAACACCAGTAGTCCCACTCTGCGTATGCTCACGATTTCCAACAACCTCATTAATACTCCCGCTCGCTTCTTTAAAAGGGTAATATGCAACAGCATTTAAGCCATAATAGCTGCTCCACTTCGGGGCTACTGTGGGAGTTTGGTTTGCCCACACAATCACGTCTAAATCGGTTCCAGCGGTGGTATCAACCCATACAAGTATTTCACACTCTTGGTTGGCTTTGTCAAGATATGTGCAATAGCAAGGCAACTCTGTGCCGGACGCATTGGTTACTACCACCTTATCCCGTGTGCTCGCAGCGGTGAACCATGCAGCAGGTAGAGAAGCACCATACACCCTTTTAACTGCATCGGTCTGAGTGATGTTAAACTGACCGGCAAAAGTCACCTGCTTTGCATAGCCGCCGGTTTTGGGCGTAATGGCAATGGGTGTGGTTGTTGCTGGTACTGCGAGTGCCGATGTGACACCCGTTCCGGTAGCTAATAGGCCATTTTGGAAGATTCCGTAAGAACGTATTGTATTAAGCTCTGTAAGGCCGAGTGCTCTTGACCAAACACCTACAAAACCAACATGCCCAACCACGCTTGTCTGGCTCACTCCACCTGCAACCCAGGTTGGTTGTCCGCTCACGGTAGCAAGTGATGTAGGCACCGTAGTACCAACATTTATCGGTGCTGTTTTCCTTACTATTGTCGAGGTTGACAAGCCATGGTTAATCTGTATGCGGTCTACATTGGTTAGTGTACCATCGTAAATGATAGGGATATAATTCCATGTGTTTAATACAATATCACTTCCGTACGTCCACGCCACTCCGCTTGCCGTCCCGCCAGCATCAACACGAACAGATATCGTAGTGGCACTCATCAATACCCGAATCTGGTTTGCATTTGTGCCATCGCTCTGTCCGAATAGAAACCAGGTTGCAGCGGGTGCCGATGTTGGGTATAATGCTAAAAAGATCGTAACTCTATTCTTATTATTAAGCGCATCCCAATTGGCGCCAGCGCTGTTCTTTAAAAGTAAATAGTCGCCAATGCCAACCTTCCAAATTCCCTCATACAAGTACCCATCAGGTGAAGCGGCACCTGTGAGGGTGGCTATGGCATTATTACTTGCAGAGTATCCGCTCACATCTCCAGATACAAAAGGCACATAATCTTTACCTTGTGCCATGTACTGACAACAAGGAAAGTGCAGGAATTCGCCGTTTGTTTCGTCTATGTGTCCAATCATTTTAGCTTACCTTTTCTAAAAGCCACAAAAGCATCTTCGTCCATCAACTGGGTGCCATTATTAATCTGCGAAACAACATTATCGATCTTTGTTTTATATTTATCGTACACCGCTTGAGGCACTTTAATTGCCCAATACCCTATCATGTCGCTAATGTAACCTGGAGATGGATTGAATTTTATTCCATCCACCGTGCCGCCATGAATAAGAAAGTTAAGCACATTATCAGCAACCGCCCTGATTCTTGTCTTTGCGTTTGCTATTGTTCTTGTTGTCGGAATTACAAGGTACATTGTCATTTTGGATCATGCTCCACGTGTATGTGGTCTGTGTGGTTTGGGTAGCCATAGATAATATCATAGTCTTTCCCTAGTATGTCTCTTGACTCTTCCACTATTTCAGTAACCCTTTTAACTCCTCTTATACGCAAATCAAAAGCGTTTCCTTCCCAATGTTTGCTTTTTAAAGAGTGTTTTCCGTTTGTAGTAGCCGTTACTGTAGTAACTTCATTGCCATATTTCTCGAAAACACCATCGATAACACCAAGCGCATAAGCAGCTTTTTCTGTTAAATGTCCAAGCATTACGTCATGCGTTTTTACTATAATCATTTTTACTTGCCTTTATTCGAGCTTTCCCACAAAGATAGTTCCTGCCTTGCCTTGATCACAATCGAATCACCGCAATGCAACCGAAGCATTGTTTTTATTTCACGTATATCAGTTTGCATACCTTGCGTTTCTTCACGAACCACATTTTTAATGTAAGGCCTTGCATGGGTACGCTCGACAAAAGATATAAGCCCCATGCCAACCCCACAAGAGAAAACAGCGCCTGTAAACAATGGCCACCAATTACGGGGTTTCTTGTTACTGTTCATTTTTTTTGGCCCTCAAATTTATCTGAACAATTCCAATAAAAGCAAGGATTGCCCCTACCGATGAAACGCAAACACCAATCCACCACGGGAGAGCGTCAATGTATGATTTTGGAACGGTAAGGATTGCGCTTGAGATCGGCCCAGCATTGGTAATGACCACGCCAAGAAAAGCAATTATTGCGCCTGTCGTTCGTTTCCACGATATTTGTTTACGCCTTGCCATAGTCTTTCCCCTTCCCAAAATATTTTAAACAAAATTCATACAGGGTAACACCAAGGAACCATCAAAAGTAGCTTGATCGTATGCAATAGTTACGCTGTGCCCGCTTATACATAACGCTTCTTTCGTCATGGCAGATACCCGTGGATCATCGTCTATAACCAATATCTTCATAGTATCATTCTACCAAGAGCTCAAACATCCAGCCAGCGGTTGCAAAGATTTGCCGTGCATAATTAGTAACAAGAGGTCTTGCATAAACATCAATATTCACAGTTGCCCCAACCCCTGAAGCTCTTAACTCTGTGTTTATGTTATCTGTGTAACCAAAACTTGAACTGCTTGCCCAAGATGATCCGCCACCATCGCATGTGATCAATATCGCAGTGTCGTATTTGAAGTTGTAAGATGCTCGCAACAACCTTATTGATTGTGTGGTAACAGTCACTGCGTAAGATGCAACAAATACATCTGCTGCTTCAATGGAAAAGTCCCTGCCAGAACACCCGCTAAAATGTAGTACATTTCTTAAATATAGTGTATTCCCCTCACCCCTGTTAAAATCACCAGATCCAACTGGGTCAGAAGCCCAATCCGTTTTTGGTGTCACCCATGGCATTATGTTTTTCTCCCTGTTAGCTTTTGAGTAAGCGAATTGCCTATTGATGTTTCGATTTTGTAGATTGAAAAGTCACTCGTTACCAATGTACTATCCTTCCGGTACTCTGGACAATTAACCGTATCGCCAAGTTCAATAGCCGGGTTACCGACATACTCTAAATATACATCTTTTCTCTGCGTTTTGTACGAAGATAACAGTTTGTTCGCAATTAACAGCGCAACCGATTCGGTTTGAATCAATTCGTTGTCTTTCATAGTGTATTTTAGAGGCCCATTTAGCCGGACACTTTCTGCATCGGTAGCAGTAACATAGGCCTTTTTGTACTCAATCGGGTCACCGGATACGACAAGTTTAAAGACAAGCGCCCCAACTAAATCAGTGTTTTGTACCACTGTAACACCACTTACCGCATAAAAGGAATTAGTTAAAGTATAGCTACTTGATACGGTTGACTCATCAAGATCAGCCAGCGCCGAAACCAGTATAGCAGGCTTTTTAGAGTAATCGTATAACATCGTTTTTGACTCGCCAGGGGCAAGCGTTACGGTGTTGCTCTTGTAAATTTCAGTAGTTCCTATTTGCTCTGGGACAAAATAAGGCGCTTCAATAATATTGAAGATAGAGTCCATTCTTGATGGTTGCGACCTATCAAATAAATCCCTATCAGTAATGTTTAAATATTTCACTGTCATATAATTAGATTTAGTTAATGTTATAACTTCATCATTAGATAAAGTTACTTCTAATGTTACTGTAAATATTCCAGTAGTTGAATACGTATGAGTTGGAGATGAATCTGTACTAAATTCACCATCCCCAAAATCCCATAGATAAGTGACCGGGGTGGCCGAACCTTGGAATATTTCAGGGAGAAAGGATACGCTTATGGGGGCAGCGCCAGTAAGAGGTGATCCGGTGAAGTTGAAGTATTTAACTGTTACATAATCGGTTTTAGTTTCCGTATCAGCACCATCGGATGTCGTCACCGTGAGCGATACCGTTTTGAATCCGTATGTAGGGAATGCAATGTTTTGCGGATTCTTCTCTGTGCTCGATAGCTCCCCGTTAAAATCCCATGCAAATGTAGCTGGGCTTGTTGCCCACAAAGAATCGTCGGTAAAATCTATGGTTTCGCCTAACTGTAGCACCGTAGGAGTAGCGGCAAAGTTAGCCTGTACGGTTCCAGCGCACACACCATCAAACTTTGTCCCTGTTCCAACGCAATACAACGATGCAATGTACGCTTCGTCGGCAGAAGCGCCGTGTTGGCCAATAAGTCCGATCCTTCGACTATTGGCAGACATTACATAATTATTATAAACACCAGTGTATTCGTTATATAAAACAACGCCATCCACACGCATTATGGTGGATTTAACAGTCACATTGTAGGTATTGGCAACTCCTGTAGATACTATCCACATTTCAAAAATAGCATCTATCGCATGTTGAACAGTTGCAGAGGCAAGCACAGTGGTTGGAAAACCAGATAATAAATACCCTCTGCAAACAATCTTATTTGGTATCCCTTGCGTAGCGCATATCATCGCACCCACGTCAACAGTAGACTCGCCCAAAACGCTGCCGTTGTTCCCTCCAAATAAACCTATGCCGATATGCTTCCAATTTGGGCCAGATGTTATCCCGTCCCCCTGTAGCTTTATCCCTTCATACACTACCCTAACATAGCACTCTCTACTAAATGCCACATCGTCCATTTTCGGCAAAACCAAAGCCTCTTCATTGCCCGTAGTGTTAGACCAATCAATGAACAGCCGTGAACCCGACACCGTAACCCTGTTACCAGCATATCCAAACCAGAGTAAGTCCCACAGAGTTGTAAATGATTTATAGGATTTTCCTATGGGACAGAGATTGGATTGTGACGGAAGTATTTTTATTGATAGTGACGCATCGGCAGAAATGCCAAATCCATACACATTCCTTGAAACTGTATACAAATCAGGATTATCATATGAGTGTGTTGGAGCACTCAGTGCAGACCCTTCCCCATCATCAAAGTCCCACGTATTAACCTCAACAAGTTGTCGATCTGGGTAAAGGATAACAGGGTGCGTATTAGTCACCGACTCGCCACCATCAAACCCAACAGTAAGCGAAACCTCTTTGTAAGATTCTTGTGTGGTGCTCGAATTAATAAATGTGTGCGAAGGAGTAGCTTCAGCAGACGAACCGCCGTCGCCAAAATCCCAGGCATACGATTCTACAACTAAAGTTTTTTTATAAACAACGATATTATAGGTATTGGTAACAACCGAATCATCATCATAGGTAATTGTGAGCGATACGGTATAAATAGCTTCGCTGTAGATGGAATCGTTAGTAAAAACATGGGATGGGCTAACCTCGGCGGAGGTTGTTCCGTCACCAAAATCCCATAAGTATGATACTGGTTGTATTGTTGGCATTGATTATGTTGGGGTGAATGTAATGGTGTCGCCAGTGTAGGCATATAGTTTGGAGGCTGTAAAGGTTGCAGATGGAGATATTTTGAAACCCCCTATTTTAGATGATGACTCTAAAAACAGAAATATCCCTTTGGCTAAAACTATAGAGTCTGCACAATAATCGTAACTCTGTGCAAATCCTCCCGATTGCGAGATGACACCAATACTTGAATTGTTTAATGTTTCTGTGTTTTTATTAAACCGTAATACATCAAGGGTATTTTCAGTTGAATAATTGTATACTAAGCCGGTAACAAGCACATCCCCATCATACATACAACCATTATACATATAAGCATTTGTGGGTGTCTGGCTTAATCGTCTATATATCAACACACTACTTAATGTTGTTCCGTTCAATTTTAAAACTTGAATATAGTGACTTGTACCAATACCGTCATGGGCTCCCCACACAGCAAAAAAATAACCATCACCAATATCAACAACATACTTCAAATTCCTTGTGTCAGAATTTGGAAATGTATACGTTGATGTTATACTTAGTTGAGTGTCCAATATTTCACACACATTGAGCACCTTTGAGTCATTACCGGCTAAATAATAAGGTGTTCCAGCAACCTTACATATAGAATAAAGCCTCCCAGCATTAGTGTTTTTCGCAAGCCTACCATCATTATCAACGCTAAAATAAGTAGAGTATCCTGCGTTGTATTGAAGCACATTAATTCCAGATGAATCACTATATAAATATTGCGGGTAATCAAAGCTTGTTTCATTCAAAGTAAAATGAGTAGTAATAGTTGCACCATCAAATGACATTGAATACATATAGTCTATAACCACTACCACTTGGTAATTACCAATTTTTTTAGTTACGCCAGGGGTGGCTGTTGAACTACTCCCATTAGCAATAGTTGTGGATGTTATGAAAACAGGGGAGGTAATTCCATCAAAACCATAAACACACACTTTCCTTGTGTAAGTAGACGAAATTTTTTGAATCACCACCCATAAATACTCACCATCCCAATCCATTGCTAATATAAAATATCCGCTCTCAACGCTCACACTTGGAAATCCCAACGTATATGTAAAACCCACCTAAAACCCCCTTTAGTTACTTCCCATACTCCGTAGCACTACCCAACCCATTCACCCGATAATGTATCTGCTCTGGCTGGTTGCGACCTGCCAAAAAGATCTCGATCAGTGATAGTTATATCTGCCATTGTAGCGCCTTGTTACTATTTAGAA
>Ga0105099_10002220_pt1 | contig 11641 bp, 10 predicted proteins | sample PPLLak3cmMay2015_2_FD_79138 | JGI IMG/M metagenome (GOLD analysis project Ga0105099, IMG submission 79138) | Freshwater sediment microbial communities from Prairie Pothole Lake near Jamestown, North Dakota, USA - PPLs Lake P8 Core (1) Depth... | ecosystem: Environmental > Aquatic > Freshwater >...
TGAAACCCGGACTCAGACACAAAAGTGTACTCCACGCCGTCTTTTTCTCCGGTTCGTGGAGGACGAGTGGTTGACGTCACAACGTAGTGGAAGGGAACACCCAGTTCCTTCATTCGATTCAGCAGCGCGTCCTTGCCTGCGCCAGAAGGGCCTGACAAGATTAGAAGCAGAGACATGGCCCCTACTCCGCCTGCTCCGCCTCTTCAAACTGCCCTTTGGGTCCGGACTTGCGCATGCTCAGCACTCTGCCGCCAATTGTCTCGGGAGTGATGGCCGCCAGCACAATGTGACCGTTGTCCATGATGAGTACGGCCTTGGTTCTCCGGCCATTGGTCATGTCGATGACGTGTCCCTTACTCTTGGCATCATGAATCAAGCGCTTCGACGGCGCCGAATTGGGCGAGATTATGGCAACCACCTTGTCTATTGCCGCCATGTTGCTGAAACCGAGGTGAATCAGCTCAGTAGTCATTTCTGTCCTCCCTCAGCCAAGTGAGCAGTCAGTCTTTCCAGTTCTTGCCAGAAACCAGGGTATGAGATATCCACAACTCCAGCGTCTTCAATCAGCGTTTCGCCGTTAGCGATGGCCCCGGCTACCCCCAAAGCCATGGCGATGCGGTGGTCGCCATGACTGGAGCACACGGCGCCATTCAGCTTTCCGCCACCCCTAATGATAATGCCATCAGGCAATTCTTCAACATTGGCTCCCATTTTCGAAAGCTCCGCCACCAGGAAGGCAATGCGGTCCGTCTCCTTCACTCGAAGCTCCGCCGCATCCTTGATCACCGTAGTGCCCGTGGCCAGGCAAGCCGCCACCGCCAGAACCGGTACTTCGTCGATCAGGCGTGGGACCAGATCCCCTCCTATCTCCGCGGCGGTCAACTCGCTCGACTCGACCACCAGATCAGCCACCGGTTCGTTGTTGATGACCCGCTCGTTCTCCGCCTTGAGTCGGGCCCCCATCTTCAGCAGGACATCAATGATACCTGTTCTGGTGGGGTTGACGCCAGTCCCCTTGATCCTGACCCTGGCATTCGGATGAATAGCGCCCAGAACCAGCCAGTAGGCTGCCGAGCTAATGTCGCCAGGCACGTGGACATCGATCGCCTTTGGAGGAGCCGCAGGGGGCATCAGCGTGACCACCGGTCCCTCGGCTGTCACCTTCACCCCCATGGCTCGTAGCATTCTCTCCGTATGGTCGCGCGATACCGCCGGCTCCCGGACTACCGTTCTCCCCTTCTGCTGGCTGAAAAGGCCAGCGATAAGCATCGCCGACTTGATCTGAGCGCTGGCGACCGGCAGGGTGTAGTCGAGGCCGTGAAGCTCCTGTCCCTTGATGGCCAACGGCGCCAGCGTGTCGCGGTTCCTGCCGTAGATCCTGGCGCCCATCAGGCGCAGCGGGTGGATCACCCGGCCCATAGGCCGAGAGCAAAGGGACGCGTCGCCGGTGATCACGGTGAAGAAGGACTGCCCCGCCAGAAGGCCCGTCAGAAGGCGCATCGTCGTGCCGCTGTTTCCAGCATCGAGCACCGTATCCGGCTCGGTGAATCCCATAACCCCCACCCCATGGATCTCGATCGTTGGGGGATTCGCAGACACCGTTTCCATCCTCACTCCCAGGGCGCGCAAACACGACAGGGTGGAGGCACAATCCGCCCCCGGCGCGAAGTTGGTTACTCTTGCAGTGCCGTTGGCGAGGCTATTCAGAATGGCTGCGCGGTGAGAGATCGATTTGTCCCCCGGAGGGGTGACCTCCCCTCCAACCGCAGAAGGCCGCCTAACTCTTCTTTCCATGCTCCTCTATCCAGGCGTTGCGGGCCTGCCGGGCTCTTTCAAAAGCCTCCTCCAGGCTCAGGTCTCCTTCGGCTATGAGACTCCGGAACCGCTGCACCTCCCTGGTGAATTCATCAATCCAGGCAACGATATTCTCTCCGTTGGTGAGGCAGATGTCGCGATTCATCCGCGGGTGCTGCGAGGCCAGACGGGTCGTGCTCTGGTAACCAGTCGACGCAACATCGGACATCTTGGGCCAGCGCGGACTCTGCGTAGTCGCCATCACCAGGGCAGAAGCCAGAATCAGCGGCAAGTGGCTGATCCCCGCCACGAACTGGTCATGCTCTGTGGCACTCAGCAGCACGTGATGCGCGCCGACTCTGTGCACCAGGTCGACGACCGTCTGGACCGCGGCTTCGGATGCGCCGCGTCCCGGAACAATGCAGTACGTGCAGCCTTTGAAGAGATCAGCATCAGCAACTTCGATCCCGGACAGCTCCTTCCCTGCCATGGGATGGCCGCCCACAAAGCTGATGCTCTGCGGCAGGCTCTCCTCCGCCCACTGCATAACCTGCACCTTGGTGCTGGCCACATCTGTGACTACACACCCGGCCGCCAGGTGCGGACCAATCTGGGACAGAATCTCCTTGATGGACATCGTGGGAGTCGCCAGTATGACCAAGTCCGCCTTACCCACGGCAGAAGGCAGCGAATTCTCAACCCGGTCAATGGCTCCCAATTGCCGCGCCCGGTCTGCCGTCTCCGGCCGGCGGGCATAACCCACCAGCTCAACCGCTTCAGGTTCGGCGCCCTTGAGAGCCAAACCAATCGAGCCGCCGATAAGCCCCAGCCCGATGATAGCAACGCATCTAGCCATGACTAACACTGCCGAACATGCTTGAGACTCTCTCTGATGCTAGACTGTCCGGGCAGGAGAACCCTTCGCTTGATGCAACCAGAATCCGCATCACGACAGAGGTTGCTCCCACGAACACCTCGCGACAGCGGGGATGGTCTCGCCGAGATCCAGTTTCCTATTCCTGGTCGAGCCGGAAGGCCTTGTGCAAAGACCTCACAGCATCGGCCACCCTGGTCTCATTGACGATGCAGGTAATCCTTATCTCAGAAGTAGTAATGAGCTCGATGTTTATGCCAGCCTCGTAAAGAGCCCTGAACATTCGAGCGGCATATCCCGGCGTATTCTGCATCCCCGTCCCCACAATACTGACCTTGCCCAGTTTGGCGTCACTCACACAACCCTTGGCGCCAATCGACTTCGCTATAGGCTCCACTACCTTCATGGCTTTGCTGAGGTCGTTCCGAGAGACCGTGAATGTCAAGTCGGTCATCCCGCTGACGCTGGAGTTCTGAACAATGGTATCAATGCTGACATTCGCCGCAGCCAAAGGCTCGAAAAGCGTGGCAGCTATGCCCGGCTTGTCCGGCACAGCCAGAACCGTGACCTTGGCTACGTTGAGGTCGTGGGCAATACCGCGAGCCTTGTTGCGTATTTCCATAGGAATCCCTCCCCGGATAACCGTCCCAGGTTTGTCGTTGAAGCTGCAAGCCACCAGTATGGGCATGTTGTAGATCTGGCCGACCTCCACGGCCCTCGGGTGCATCACCTTGGCCCCGTAGGTCGCCAGTTCCACCATCTCCTCATAGTCAATCTCGGGTATCCTCTGCGCCTCGGGAACAATTCGGGGGTCCGCCGTGAATACCCCCTCGACATCGGTATAGATATGACACATGTCTGCCTTCAGGCTTACCGCTAGGGCCACGGCTGTGGTATCGGAACCACCGCGACCCAGAGTGGTGACTTCCATACCCTCCGTCACCCCCTGGAAACCAGCCACGACCACGATGCTGTCCGCCTCCAGCTCGCTCTTCACTCGCTGCGGGCTGATAGCGCGGATGCGGGCCTGGCTGTAGATGCCATCTGTCTGAATGCCAGCCTGACCGCCGCTCAGGCTGATGGCCTTCTGGCCAAGGGACCTGATGGCCATGGACAGAAGGGTGCTGGAGACGATCTCACCAGTCGAAAGCAAGACATCCATCTCCCTCTCGTCAGGGTGACTCGTGATTTGGTGCGCCAAGTCTATCAGATCGTCAGTCGAGTCTCCCATCGCCGAGATCACCACCACGACCTGGTTGTCCTTCCCCTTGGCAGCGATGGCTCGCCGGGCCACGTTCTTCATCTTCTCGGCAGTGGCCACCGAGCTGCCACCGTACTTCTGCACGATCAAAGACATGTTGTCTATTCTACCAACTTTTTCCCACGAATGAAACGTCCCATCAGTGTGTGGCCCTCGTCCACGCGCAAACGGCTGCCGGCTGCCTCCCGCTCAGAGAAGCCCTGCGCCCCGCTGCCGGGGATGCCCTCCCCGCACCAGGCGAAGGGCACCGGGTCACCTGTGTGCGTGCGGAGGCGGATGGGGGTGGGGTGGTCGGGGAGAACCATTAGACGGAAGTGCGGCGCTTCACCAAGCCTCCTCAGCAGAGGCCCCACCACAAGACGGTCAAAGCTCTCAATGGCTCTGATCTTCTGATCAAGGTCGCCATTGTGACCGGCCTCGTCGGGAGCCTCCACATGCACCAGAACGAAGTCTTTGTCCTCCAGACTCTTGATCGCATAAGCCCCTTTGCCTTCGTAGTTCGTATCATAGTAGCCAGTGGCCCCCGGCACATCGACCAGATCCAGGCCAACCAGCTTGGCTATCCCATTGAGCAGGTCCACGGCAGATATGACGCTTCCCTCGATGCCAAAGCAATCCTTGAAGCTGGGCATCCGGGGCGTGACCCCCTGCCCCCAGAGCCAGATCATGTTCGCCGGGCGCTGCTCCCGGCTCAGCCGGGCCTTGTTGACCTCGTGGGACTGGAGCAGCTCGCGCGACCGCTCCATTAGGTCGACCAGCGGGCCCGCGGCGTCTCCGCGAGGCATATGGTCCTTCACCGGTTGCCCGATTACATCGTGTGGCGGAGTACAGTCAGCACTCACCATATCGGTGCCCTTGATAACGCAGATGTGCCGATAGCCGACTCCTGGGTAGAATCTGACCGTAGGCGTGGATAGCCGGCTACTCAGGCACGCCACGAGTTCTTTGGCCTCGTCACTGGTGATATGACCACCGGCGTAGTCCGCTATGCGCTCATCCTCCACCGTGATCAGGTTGCAGCGGAAGGCCACCTCCTCAGGGCCCAGCTTGATCCCCAGCTTGGCCGCTTCGAGCGGCGCCCGCCCACTGTAGTACTTCTTCGGGTCATAACCCAGGACGGAGAGCGTGGCCACATCCGAGCCCGGCGGCATGCCCGGCGGTATCGTCCGGATCAGGCCTGTCTGACCCTTTCGGGCGATTTCCCTCATATTGGGGATGTTCGCCACCTCCAAGGGGGTGCGCCCTCCCAGCTTCTCCAGCGGCTCATCAGCCATGCCATCGCCGATGAGGACAGCGTACTTCATTCTTCCTTGAGTTCTCCTTGCTGAGGTCATATAATGCCTGTATCGGGGTGTAGCGCAGTTGGTTTAGCGCGCAGCGTTCGGGACGCTGAGGTCGGAGGTTCAAATCCTCTCACCCCGACCATCACTCCCCACACGAACGGCACCAGACCGGATGCGCCCCGGCGCTCCTCACTCTGAGAGTCTCCTCTTGGCTTGTTCCCAAAGCTTGTCTTGCTCTTCCAGCGGCAGACTGCTCAAGACAATCCCCCGTCTCCGGCAATCCTCTTCCATGAGCTGGAACCTCCGCCGGAATCTCCTGCCGGCCAACTGTAGAGCCTCCTCGGATTCCACATCCAGCCTCCGGGCCACATTGACCAGGGCAAACAGCACATCACCGAATTCGCGCACCCTCTCTTCATGGCTGGTGGATCTCCGCAGTTCCTCCACCTCCTCGCCTAGCTTGTCTATCACGCCTTCGATCTCTTTCCAGTCGAAACCGACCCGGGCAGCCCGCCGTTGCATTGCCTGGCTGTAGGCCAGGGCCGGCATCCCCTTCGGCAGCCCGTCAAGAACAGAAGCGGTTCCCTTCTCTTCCTGTTTGATGGCTTCCCAGTTCTGAATCACATCCTGCGAGCTGCTCACCTTCGTAGTACCGAAGACGTGGGGATGACGCCGTATGAGCTTGGAGTTGATGCTCCGCAGGACGTCCTCCACACTGAATTGGCCATCCTCCTGGCCCATCTGAGAGTGAAGCGCTATCTGCATCAGGATGTCGCCCAGTTCCTCACACAGCTTCCGGTCATCACCCTCATCAATCGCTTCGAGCGCCTCATAGCACTCTTCGAGCAGATTGGGTTTCAGAGAGAGATGGGTCTGCTGTTTGTCCCACGGACAGCCATCCGGAGCGCGCAGTCTGGCGATTATGTCAACCAGAGTGCTGAAGGCATCGAGCTTCCGCTTGTAAGGCATGAGGTCACTTCGAAGGCTCGCTGTCCTTGTCGTTCTTTTCCAGGCAGTCAATCGAGACCACGTTGTTGCCAGCGTCCACACTCATGACCCTGACTCCCTGGGTGCTCCGACCAAGGCGGGATATGCTCTCCTTGGGCACCCGGATTATGGTGCCCTTGTCGGATATCAGCATCAATTCGCCGTCCGGCGTCGTCAGTCTGGCAGCCACTACTACGCCCACTTTCGGATTGACCCGGTGGGTCAGGACGCCCTTCCCGCCTCTATGCTGCACCGGGAAGGAATCCATCGGACTCATCTTGCCATAGCCGTGGCTGGTCACGGTCAGAACGTAGGCATCGGGATCAACAACTTCCATGCTGACCACTTTGTCACCTGAGCTGAGGCGTATGCCCCTCACGCCCCGGGTCGCCCGGGACATGGCCCTGGCATCAATGACGGCAAACCTGATGGACTTGCCTTGCTCTGACACCATGATGATGTCATCGTTATCGTTGGCCAGCCTCCCCGCCACCAACTCATCCCCACTGGGCAGCGACATGGCAATGATACCCCGGCTCCTCACTGAGGCGAATTTCTCGATGGGAGTCCTCTTTATACGGCCCTTCAACGTGGCCAGAACCAGGAAGTTGCCCGGCGTGAAGTCCGCCTTCACGGCAATAAGCACCTGCTCCTCCGTGGTGATCGGAAGCAGATTCACCAGCGGAGTCCCTTTCGCTGTGCGGGACGTATCCTGCGGGATCCTGTAGCACTTCAAAGAGAAGACCCGGCCGCGGTTGGTGAAGAAGAGCAGGACATCGTGGGTGTCGGCTGAGAGGAAGACGGCCGGGCTCTCGGCCTCCTTCATGGTCATTCCCCTCACACCCTTCCCACCACGGTGCTGCAGCCGATAAGTATCCACGGGAACGCGTTTGATGTAGCCACGGCTGCTCAGCGTCACCACCACTTCCTGGTGCGATATCAGGGCTTCTTCGCTGATGGCCACGGCTTCCTCATCGCTGATCTGGGTCCTGCGGGCGTCTCCGTACTTGGTCTTGAGCTCCTCGGTCTCCTGCTTGATGAGGAAGAGTATCTTCTTCGGGTTGGCCAGCAGGTCTTCAAGATAGGCAATGGTCCGGATCGTCTGGGTGTATTCATCCATGATCTTTTGCTGTTCCAGTGCCACCAGTCGGCGCAACTGCAGGTCCAGGATGGCCTGCGCCTGTATCTGAGAAAGTGAAAGCTGGCTCATGAGTTGGTTGCGGGCCGCCTCTGTGCTCTTGGAATGACGAATGATGTCCACCACCAGGTCCAGTTGGTCCAGAGCCGTCTTGAGGCCTTCCAGAATATGGGCCCTGTCCTTGGCCTGCTTTAGGTCATACTGCGAACGGCGGGTGATGATCTCTTTTCGGAAGTCAATGTAGTACTGAACGGCTTCCTTCAGGCCGATGACTCTCGGCTCCCTGTCCACCAGGGCCAGCATGTTGACGAAGAACGTCGACTGAAGCGCGGTGTGCTTGTACAGGCTGTTCAGCACCCGCTCCGGCTGCGCATCCTTCTTGAGTTCAATGACCACGCGCATGCCTTGCCGGTCCGACTCATCTCGGAGGTCACTGATGCCCTCGATCTTCTTGTCCTTCACCATGATGGCGATTCTCTCCACCAACTCCGCCTTGTTGGTCTGGTAAGGGAGTTCGGTGATCACTATGCGATGCCTCCCCTTTGCCATCTCTTCCACATCAGTAACACCTCGAACCACAACCTTTCCCTGCCCCGTGGTGTAGGCTCTCCGGATCTCTTCCCGTCCCATGATGATGCCGCCGGTCGGGAAGTCCGGCCCCGGGACCAGTTCTATCAGTTGATCGATGGAAGCGTCAGGATTGTCGATGAGAAACTCGGCCGCCTGGCAGACCTCAGTGAGGTTGTGTGGAGGGATGTTCGTGGCCATGCCTACCGCAATACCGGAACTGCCATTGACCAGGAGATTGGGAAGACGGCTGGGAAGAACCGACGGCTCCTTGAGGGAATCATCGAAATTCGGAACGAAGTCGACGGTCTCTTTCTCAATGTCAAGCAGCATCTCCGCGGCGATCTGGGCCAAGCGCGCTTCCGTGTACCGCATGGCCGCCGGCGGATCATTGTCCACACTGCCGAAGTTGCCTTGTCCGTCAACCAGCGTATACCTCATGGAGAAATCCTGGGCCATGCGAACCAGGGCCTCATACACCGGTGCATCGCCATGAGGATGGTATTTGCCCAGCACTTCACCTACGATGCGGGCGCACTTCTTGTACGCGGAGTTATGGCGAATGCCCATGTCATTCATGGCATAGAGAATGCGCCGATGGACAGGCTTCAGACCATCACGGATGTCGGGCAATGCCCGCGACACGATAACGCTCATGGCGTAGTCAAGATAGGAGGTCCGGACTTCGTCCTCGATCCTAATCGGTCTTACCGATCCAGCTTCTGTTTCACTCATTCCGTTCACGCCCTGCCTTCATCTTCGCTGCCGGAGTGGTCGTAGACATCCGTGACTGAGAAGCCTTCTCTCTCCGCTTCCATGGTCTCATCAGCCTCCTCCGCGTACTCTTCGTCCTCCAGCCTGTGTCTGAGCAGGCTCTCCCGCACATAGGGACGATACCCCTGTTTGTCCTTCAGCGGAAACGAAGGACGCCCCGCCTGGCTGGGATGCTGATAAATTTCCCTGACGATCACCTTCATCTCCTTGTCGCTCAGACTGTGCACAGCAGCGATGTAGCGGTTGCCAGCTTTGGCCAGCTTCGCCAGGCGCGCCCCATATCTTGGCTCAACCTCGCCCAGACAGTCTCCCTCCTTGTTCTTGACCAGCAGCCTTTGACCCTCCACATACGGTGCGACTTCTTCACCCGGCGCCATCTTCGCCACCACTTCCCTGGCGGCCAGGCTTACCAGCTTCACTACTTTGGCCCTGCCGGTCTCCTCCACAAATATGTCAGCCACCACCTTACGGGCATCAGCCTTGCGTGTACCAGACTTGCGAGCACTGGCCTTGGCCGCTCGCTTGCCCATTAATGACAGCCGATTTAGGTTCTTTTTCGCGATACTGTTGAACCCATCGAGTTCCAGTGTCCGCTCGTAAGTCTTCCTAGCCTCAGAGTATTCCCCGATTTCCGTCAGGGCCCGGCCCAACCGATTGCAGGTCTCGACATCATCAGGGAACCGTTCCAGGATACTCTTGTTGGCAGCCACGGCCTCTCGCCATTGACCCTGCAGCGCTAAACCTACCGCCTTCTTGGTATGCCGCTCCAGATCCGCTCTGTCGATTTGAGAAGTCACCATTTCCTCCGGGAATCAGGGCGGGGGGCCGTTCCTCCCCTAGTGAATGCATCTGAGGATTTTAGTGGTTGCCAAGGGAATTTGCAAGTTCACTTGGTGCTCGTGGAAGCCACCGCAGTCCTCGGATTGACTCCGGAGGCCATCGTCGACAGAGGCTCGGCGCTGGGTCACCGTGATACAATAGCACCCATCCACGAAGCAACGACAACACGGAGGTGAATGCATGCCCATAGTCAGAGTAGAGATGTGGCCGGGCAGAACCCACGCCCAGAAAGCGGAGTTGGCAAAACGGATCACCGAAGCCGTGGTGACCGTGGCCAAGACCACGCCTGAAGCCACCATAGTCGTTTTTGAGGACGTCGCCAAAGAGAACTGGGCCGTGGCGGGCACCTTGGCTTCAGACGCCAAGACGTAGCAGCCGCATCGCCGGGACGACGACGTGACCCGTTACCTGCCCGCAGCGTCACTGGGACAAAGAGAATGGCAGGCCCCGGGGCCTGCCATTCAAAAGGGACTTTGTTGCCCAGTTCTCGATCCTGGAGTAGCGAGCCTACTCTCCCTTCTTCCCCTCTTTCTTAGACTCCCTGGATTCCTTGCCTTCTTCCGGTGTCCCTTCAGCCGCGGCAGCACCTTCAGCCACGGCAGCACCTTCAGCACCCTCAGCACCCTCAGCCACTGCTTCCGCCACCACTTTCTTCTCCACCTTCTCTATCTGCAATGGGGCAATCCTGACTACTACCTGTTCGGGGTTGCTCAGAGCCACAACGCCTTCACCCAGCACGAGGTCTTTGACCTGGATCGACTGGTCATCCTCAACCAGAACGCTGACGTCAACCTGTATTCTTTCTGGAATCCGGTCAGGGAGACACTCAACCTCCACCGCCGCCAGATCTTGTGCCATCGTGTTGGTCTTCACCTTCAGAGCCGGCGCCTCACCTACCAGGACAATGGGAACTTCCACCTTTATCTTCTCCTCCAGGCTCACCTGGAAGAAGTCCACATGGACCAGTTCGCCTGACAGCGCGTTCTTCTGGACCTCCCGGACGACCACGTTCCGCGGTTTCTTGGTCTTGTCCACTCTCAGCCCGACCAGCTTCGTCTTGCCTGCCGTCCTCAACACCTTCTTGAGATGCACCGTCTCACACTGCAGGGCCATGGGCTCAGTGTCATAACCAAATAGATGCACTGGCGTTATACCCTGGCGGCGCAGAAACCTCGATTTCTTCCCCATGAGCTTCCGGGTACTCACATGTAACTCTATCTGCTCCACACCTCTCTCCTTGTGTGTCCCTGAGGCAGCAGGGACTTGGTCAAGCTCAACAGCTTGTGTCATGCCTATTGGCGCAACTCCTTATGATACCTCAAGCCACAGGCCACGAGCAAGAAACCCGTTGGCCGGGCGCATACCAGGGACAGACCACAGGACAAATGAACCCCGGTCCCAAAATCTCGGGATGAGTCTCATCAGACGACCCGCAGGATCACCACCCAGGCGCCACACTAAGGCTTCGCCAGAAAAGCGGCCAGCAGACTGTTGAAGGCTTCTCTCTCTGTCCGATGAGGAGCATGGCCGTAGCCCGGCATGATCTCCAGTTGCGCCTGAGGCATCATTTCCTTGGCTTTCAAGGCGCCTTTCACCGTGTAGTATGGATCGCGTCGATTCCATACTATGAGGGTGGGAATCCTGATCTCCGGCAAGCGGTCCAGGCAGATCCAGTCCGGCATAGCCCCATTCTCCATCATGAATCTGGGGTAGGGCTGCGGACGACCCAGCACTCTGCGTATCCAGTAGGCCATGGTGCCCAGAAAGGTGCCCCAGCGGGCCAGCCGGGTGAATCCGGTCGTGTCTACAAGAGCCAGCTTCCTAACCTTGTCCGGCTGACTGAGGGCTATTTCCAGAGCCACTCTGCCGCCAAGAGAATGACCGACGATGATCACAGGGGGATCCAGGCCGAGCGCTTCCATGAGCCCCCTCGTGGAGTTGGTGAAGTCAGACAAGTAGTAGCCATCCCGATTCCTGTCGCTCAGACCGTAGCCCAACAAGTCAGGCGCATAGAAAGTGTAAGAGCCGGACAGGGGAACCATCGTCTCCACCCAGTCAGCGGAGTCACAAGCACCGCCATGCAACAGAAGCACCGGCGGGCCCTTCCCGGCCTTCCGTAGGAA
>Ga0105099_10002221_pt1 | contig 11633 bp, 10 predicted proteins | sample PPLLak3cmMay2015_2_FD_79138 | JGI IMG/M metagenome (GOLD analysis project Ga0105099, IMG submission 79138) | Freshwater sediment microbial communities from Prairie Pothole Lake near Jamestown, North Dakota, USA - PPLs Lake P8 Core (1) Depth... | ecosystem: Environmental > Aquatic > Freshwater >...
CGATCGTAGGACTCTTCAGTGCCGTCGTCGGCGATGACCGTGCGCCTGACCCGGTCGATACTGACGACGTGCTTGCCGGTATGTAGCTTGATGCCCTTTTCCTTGTACCAGTCCAGTTCGTTGAGAACGATTTCCTGGATGGTCATTTCACCGGCAAGAACCGGCGAGAGCAGGATGCGGTTGTAGTTCGGGTGGGGTTCGGCGCCGAAGATCGTGATGTCGTAGTGCTCCGGCTTGATCTTCAGCAATTCTTCGACGGTACGGACACCGGCCATGCCGTTGCCGATCAGGACGAGACGGGGTTTGCTCATATTTGGCTCCAACGTTGCGCGCACCCGGGGGTGCAAAACTCACATCAGCGCATGACGTCGTTGCCATCTAACCGCCGCCCTTGGCAGTTGATCCGCTGTACTGGCTGATACTCTGCAATCACCGTGCCAGCGATCTAACCCTATGATTTTCGGCATTTTCAGGCAGTTGACCGCAACAATAATGCACTGAATTGGTGCCCCGCACGCCGTTACGGTGCGGCAGTTCCAGAAGATGAAGGCACCGACCTAAGCAGCAGCGGAGCGCCCGTTGGTTCCGACCGCCACCACGGCCTTGGCCTGGCAGAGATCCTCGGCATAACCCGACGCAACGAGGCAGCAGGCCAACTGATTGGCAAGGGGCTTGGGTAGCGTAATCTGCCTGTCGAGTACGCGGCGTATCCACAGGGCGGTCGTTGCGGCATCGGCCGCCGCCGGCAAATCAGGCACGACGCGCAGACTTTCGTGTTCAGCCTCGAACAGCGCTTCCGTCATTCCGTCATGGATATATTCCAGCCGTGGCCGGCAGCGCGGGTTGGCGAAAGGCTCGCCTTCGGTAGCGCGGAGCAGCAAGCCGCGCTGCCCGCGTTCGAGCAATATGCCGCGCATCAATTCGATGAATTCCGGGTGGGTTGCCGGGACAATCAGCGCCGCGTCGCCAGCGAACGGGTTGAGCAATTTGACCAAGCTGTGGGCGCTGTTACGCACCCCCAGCCGGCTGCGCAGGTTGAGTAGGCTGTAGGCGCCGGGGCAGAGTGCGTTGAGTGGCAAAAAAACCAGCCCCTTCTCGTCCAGCCTTGCCTGCGCCTGTGCTATCGAGGCCATCGGCATGATGCCGAGTTCACGGAATATCAACCCTGTCGTCATCCGGCCAAGCCCTTCGAGCAGGCCATGAACCAGTACCGGCACGCCGAACTGCTGGAGCAGGAGCGCCAGCAGGGGCGTCAGGTTGGCCTCCTCCTGCGCGCCGCTATAGGTCGGCAGGACAACGGGGCGAACCCGGCCTGGCGGCAACTCGAGCCGGTTCGTTCGCTCATCCATCGCCGCGAGAAAACCGAGCATTTCATCCAGTGATTCGCCTTTCATCCGCAAGGCCAGAATGATCGCGCCCAACTCGAGGTCAGGTACGCCGCCATCGAGCATTGCGGCGTAGAGCTGACGGGCATCATCCTGCGCCAGGCTGCCGGCACCGCGAGGGCTGCGGCCGATTTCCCTGATGTAATGCCCGAAAATCATCGCCATTTCTCGCTTCGCTCAGGACGTCACTGCGACGCTGGCCGGACTTTCGGCGACCATGCGCTTGATCTCGGGCAGACAGGCGCCGCAGAAAGTACCGCATTTCAGCGCGCCCTGCAGTTCCGGCAATCCGGCGCCGCCGTCCACTGCCTGCCTGATCTGGACATCGCTGACATCGGCGCATTTGCAGATGATGTTGCGCGCCACGATATTTCCCGGCGGCTTGGCGCTCGGCGCCAGGGCAAAGCGAATCATGCCGGCGTCGAGTTCGTCTTCGGCCATCGCCCGTTTGAGCCAGGTCTGGGCCAGGGTTTCGCCGGCCAGACGAACACCGAGCAAACGGCCATCCAGGGCGATCGCCTTCTTGCTGACTTTCCGCGCCGCATCCGCGTAAATGATCGCCCCGTCGTCACCTGCCATGCCGAACAACCTGTCCAGCGCGACAATCGCCGTCGCATCAGTCGCCGTGGCCGCCGCCGCGCGGAAGACGACCAATGGCCGCTTGCGGCCATAAAGACCAAGCGTGGCATAGGGAAAGGCTGCCAACAGCGCCCGGGCGCGCTGCATCATTTCCAGCGCTTGCGGCTGCGTGTCACAGCTGCGTACCACCGCCAGCGGGTAAGGCAGATCGAGTTTCTCGATCTGCACCGCCGCATGCTTCAACTCGGGCTGCCTGGAATAAGGGTCGGTCGCGTCACAAGCCAGGGCATTGGCCCCGGGCGAATTCATGAACTGGCTACCCCAGTGCATCGGCATCCAGGCCCGGCCCTTTTTCAGGCCGGCGCGCTCGGCAATCCGCACCGCTACCTCGCCACGGCCATTGCTGACCTTGACCAGATCACCGGATTCCAGACCGCGATGCCGCATGTCGCACGGATGCATGGCGAGCAGCGGCTCGTCCTCCAGATTGAACAGGCGCGGCACGGTCCCGGTCCGGCTCATGCCATGCCAGTGATCGCGCAGACGCCCCGAGAGCAGGCTGATCGGCAAGGCGGTCGAGATCGTATCGGCAGTCGGCTGATGCTCGATCGCGACAAAGCGCGCCTTGCCATCCGCCGTCGGAAAACGACCATCCTCGTACAAGCGCCGCTTGCCGGCAACGGCGCCTTCCGGATACGGCCATTGCTGCGGCCCATCGGCTTCGAGCAGGGCATAGCTGAGACCGGTGATATCGAGATCGCGGCCGCGCGTCGTTTCGCGGTGCTCGTTGAAAACCGCCTCGGCATCGGCATACGGGAAAAGCTTCGCGGTTCCGTCGTTTCCCAGCTTACGCCCGAGACGACGGGCAAAATCGACGACGATTTCCCAATCGTGGCGTGCCTCGCCCGGCGCATCGACCGCCGGCATCACGCGGGTGATGCAGCGTTCGGAGTTGGTCACCGTGCCGAATTTTTCACCCCAGCCAGTGGCCGGCAACAGAAGGTCGGCATAGTCGGCAGTATCGGTGTTGGCGTAGGCTTCCTGCAAAACAACATATTCGGCGGATTGCAGGGCTTCGCGCACCACCGCCTGATTCGGCAGGGATTGGGCGGGGTTGGTACAGGCGATCCAGACCGCCTTGATCTCGCCCGTTTTCAGGCTTTTGAACAGGTCGACCGCTGACTTGCCGGGCTTGTCCGGTACGAACGGCACGCCCCAGAATTGCGCCATCTCGGCCCGGTGTTCCGGATTCGCCAGATCACGGTGGGCCGACATCAAATTGGATAGTCCGCCCACCTCACGCCCGCCCATCGCATTCGGCTGACCGGTCAATGAAAACGGGCCAGCCCCCGGCTTGCCGATCTGCCCGGTCGCCAGATGCAGGTGAATGATCCCCGCATTGTTGTGCGTGCCATGCGCCGACTGGTTAAGCCCCTGGCAATATAGCGAAAGCGCGGCCCCGCTGCGGCCGAACCAGCGCGCCGCCTGAACGATATCCTGCTCGGCGATGCCGCATATCCCTGTCACCACAGCCGGCGGATACGCCCTGGCGATCTCGGCGAGCGCTGAAAAGCCGCTGGTGTGCGCCTCGACGTATGCGCGATCGACCAGCCCCTCATCGATCAGCACGTGCAGCATGCCGTTGAACAGGGCGATATCGCTGCCCGGCTTGAGCGCCAGATGCAGGTCGGCAATCTCGGCGCTTTCGGAAAAGCGCGGGTCGGCGACGATGATCTTGAGTTCGGGATTCGCTGCCTTGGCGTCCTCGATATAGCGAAAGACGATCGGATGCGCGACGGCGGGATTTGCCCCGGCAATGAAAATAACCTTGGCCTGAAGGATGTCCTCGTAACAGCATGGCGGCGCATCGGCCCCCAGGGTCTGCTTGTAGCCGGCCACCGCCGACGACATGCAGAGGCGCGAATTGGTATCGACGTTATTGGTCCCGATCAAGCCCTTGGCGAGCTTGTTGAAGACATAGTAATCCTCGGTCATCAACTGGCCGGAAATGTAGAAGGCGACCGAATTCGGACCATGGGCACGGATGGTTTCGGCAAAGCGGCCTGCCGCCTCGTCAAGCGCTTCATCCCAGCCCAGCCGCTGGCGAATCCCGCCACGCACGGTGCGTCGCTCGGGATGGAGAAGACGGTAGGCGGGGCCCGTGGTCTGGGCGAGGGTTGCGCCCTTGGTGCATAGGCGCCCGCGATTGGCGGGGTGGTCGAGATCGCCCCGCACGCCGGTGATCACACCTTCTTCGGTCTCGATGAGCACACCGCAACCGACGCCGCAGTAACAACAGGTGGATTTGACTTGCCGAATCATGATTTTCCTTTTGGACAGGCATTTAGCAACAGCCGTGCCATGTCTGGATATCATTGACTTGAATGCAAAAAGGGGAGATTCCCGTCGGAAATCTCCCCTTTTTGGTGCGTCGACCGCAGCTGACATCCCTATTTGATGCGTTGCAGCTTTGGCCGCCCTCCTTCGGGGCGTGGCGGCTCCGGGGGCTCGTCGCCGGACTGCTCCAGCACATCCTCGGCCGCTTCACCCTCTGCGGCAGTGGCCGCGCCTTCGATTTCGAAAGCCATCCCGGCGCCGTTTTCCCGGGCATAGATCGCCGTCACCTGTCCTACAGGAACCGACAACTGGCGCGCAACACCACCGAAACGGGCCTGAAACTCGATGAAATCGTTGCCGATCTCCAGCTTGTTGCTCGCATCCGGGCCGATGTTGAGAACGATCTGTCCATCGCGGATGAATTCGCGCGGGACTCGGGTACGGCCATCGACCTGGACGGAGATATACGGCGTGAAGCCATTATCGACGCACCATTCCCAGATCGCGCGCAGCAGATAGGGCTTTGTGGACGGCAGTTCCATGCCTTACTTGCGCATCGCCTTTTCGGACGGCGTCAGGGCATCGATGAAGCCCTGACGGCTGAAGATGCGTTCGGCGTATTTCATCAGCGGCGCGGCCGCCTTGCCGAGGTCGATGCCATAGTGGTCAAGACGCCACAGGAGCGGTGCAATCGCCACGTCGAGCATGGAGAACTCGTCGCCGAGCATGAATTTCTGCTTGTTGAAGATTGGAATGATCTCGGTCAGGCGGGCGCGGATTTCCTGGCGCGCCTTATCAGCCGTCTTACCGTTCTTTTCGATCACTTCCATGAACGAGAAAATTTCGCGCTCCATGCCGACCAGCAGCTGGCGGGCACGGGCGCGCATGATCGGATCGGCCGGCATCAGCTGCGGATGCGGAAAACGCTCGTCGATGTATTCGTTGATGATGTTCGGCTCGAACAGTACAAGATCGCGCTCGACCAGCACCGGCACCCGGTTGTGCGGGTTGATGACGGCCAGATCTTCCGGCTTGTTGAACAGGTCGACATCGATGACCTGAAAGTCCATGCCCTTTTCGTAGAGGACAATTCGGCAGCGATGGCTGAAGGGGCAGGTTGTGCCCGAGTAGAGGTTCATCATTGGTGCTAACCCTCAAAATGAGATTCGGCACCGGGATCCGACCGGAGCCGAACCCGCGATGCCGTCAACTAACCCGACAAGGATCAGTGAATGTCTTTCCAGTAGTTCTTCTTCAGCAAGTAAGCCGGGATGAAAAGCACGAGCAGGAAGGCAAGTACGCCAAAACCGAGGGTCTTGCGGAACTCCTGATTGGGTTCGGCCATCCAGACCATGAAGCTGACCAGATCGGAAGCTGTCTTGTCATACTCGGCCGGCGTCAGCTTGCCCGGCACCGCCAGTTCCAGCTTGTGCGTTTCGTGGTTCAGCACTTGTTGGCCCTGCAGTTCGTAGAGAATGTGCGGCATGCCGACGTTCTCGAAAACCACATTGTTCCAGCCGGTCGGGCGATTCTCATCACGATAGAAGGAGCGCAGATAGGTGTAGAGCCAATCGGCACCCGATCCATCAGCGGAAGAGCGGGCACGCGAGATCACGGTCAGATCCGGCGGCGCGGCGCCGAACCAGACCTTCTGTTCGTCGCTGCGGGCGGCAACGCGCATCTGGTCGCCAATCTTGTCCGAAGTGAACATCAGGTTGTCCTTGACCTGCTGTTCGGTCAGGCCAATCTCGGTCAGCTTGTTGTAACGGAGGTGCGATGCGCCGTGACAATTCAGGCAGTAATTGACGAACAATTTGGCGCCATTCTGCAACGCTGCCTTGTCGCCAACGCCGCCGGGCCAGTGATCGAGGTGCGCACCGCCGCTTGCCAGGGCAGTCAGGGGAGCAAAAAGCAATGCCATCAGGAGTTTTTTCATTTTTCGCATCCTCACTTCATCGTCACGCGTTCAGGCACGGGCTTGAACTTGTCCATGCGGGACCACCAGGGCATGCCCAGGAAGAAACCGAAGTAAAATGCCGTGCAGATTTGCGAAACCAGTTCACCCATCGGGGACGGTGGTTGCGTTCCAAGATAGCCCAGAATGAAGAAACAGATCACGAATAGCGTCAGCATGGTCTTGTAGATCGGACCACGATAACGGATCGACTTGACCGGACTACGATCCAACCAGGGCAGAAAGGCGAAAATCACAACCGAGGCGCCCATTGCCACCACACCCCAGAACTTCGCGTCGAGGCCGAAGAAATTCCAGACCATGGCGCGCAGGATGGAATAGTAAGGCGTGAAGTACCAGACCGGCGCGATATGCGGCGGTGTTTTCAGCGGATCGGCCGGGAAAAAGTTGTTGTACTCGATGAAGTAACCGCCGCCTTCCGGCGCGAAGAACATGACCGCCGAAAACACCATCAGGAAGACGACGACGCCAACGATGTCCTTCACCGTGTAGTACGGGTGGAAGGGAATGCCATCGAGCGGAATGCCGTTCTTGTCCTTGTTGGCCTTGATCTCGATACCGTCCGGGTTGTTTGAACCGGTTTCGTGCAGCGCCAGAATGTGCGCGGCGACGAGGCCGAGCAGGATCAGCGGGAAGGCGATGACGTGGAAGGAAAAGAAGCGGTTCAGCGTGGCATCGCCGATGACGAAATCGCCGCGCACCCAGATCGAAAGCGGTTCACCGATCAGGGGAATGGCTGAAGCCAGATTGACGATTACCTGAGCGCCCCAGTACGACATCTGACCCCAGGGCAACAGATAGCCGAAGAAGGCCTCGCCCATCAGCACCAGGAAGATGCCGACACCAAACAACCAGGTCAACTCACGTGGCTTGCGGAAAGATCCATACATGATGCCGCGGAACATGTGGAGATAAACCACGATGAAGAACGCGGAAGCGCCGGTCGAGTGCATGTAGCGGATCAGCCAGCCGCCCGGCACGTCGCGCATGATGTACTCGACGCTGGCGAAAGCCACCGGCACGCCATTGGCGTTCAGCGCCGCATCCGGCTTGTAGTGCATGACCAGGAAGATGCCGGTGACGATCTGGATGACCAGCACCAGCAACGCCAGAGAACCGAAGAAATACCAGAAATTGAAATTCTTCGGGGCATAGTACTCGGAGAGGTGAGCCTTCCACATCGACGTAGCCGGGAAGCGTGCATCCACCCATTCCAGGGCATTGCCACCGATGGAGCCGTCGGACTTGTACTTTTCGAAATTGCCAGCAGCCATTTCTATGCCCCCTTCTTGTCTTCGCCGATCATGATACGGGTATCGGACAGATACACGTGCGGCGGAACTTCGAGATTGGTCGGTGCAGGCTTCGACTTGAAAACGCGCCCGGCGAAATCAAAAGTGGAGCCGTGACACGGGCAGAGGAAGCCGCCCAGCCAGTCAGCCGTCATTCCTTCTTCGACGCCAGCCTTGAACTTGGAGGACGGCGAGCAACCAAGGTGGGTACAGATGCCGACGACAACCATGTATTCCGGCTTGATCGAGCGGCTTTCATTTTTGGCGTAAGCTGGCTGCATGTCCTTATCCGAATTCGGATCGGCCACCTGATCATTGAGCTTGGGCAGCGTAGCCAGCATTTCCTTGGTCCGGTTGATGATCCAGACCGGCTTGCCACGCCATTCGACGGTCATCATCTGTCCGGATTCAAGTTTGCCGATATCGACTTCTACCGGTGCGCCTGCTGCTTTGGCGCGCTCGGACGGAAGCAAGCTGGAGACGAACGGAACAAGCGCGACAACCGCGCCAGCTCCGCCCACGGCTGCGGTAGCGATGATCAAACGCCGCCTGCCACAGTCCATTTTTCCTTGTTTGCTCATAACGCTGACCCCTAAAGGAATTGGATGGGATGAAAAATAAACGATAGATTATACGACATCGGAACTCTCGATAAAAGCGATTGTCACCCCGAACACGCCCTGCGCTCCCGCATCGCCTGAGCCAAGGTGCCGCTATCGACATATTCAAGTTCGCCGCCGACCGGCACCCCACGCGCGATTCGCGTGACATTGACACCCTTCGGTTTCAGCAAAGAGGTGATGTAATGGGCGGTCGCCTCGCCTTCGTTCGTGTAATTCGTCGCCAGAATGACCTCGCGCACGTCACCGTCCACGACCCGTGCCAGCAACTTCTCGAGCCGCAACTCGCGTGCGCCGATGCCGTCCAGCGGCGATATGCGGCCCATCAGCACGTAGTAAAGTCCTTGATAGGCTTGGGTCTGTTCCATCATGTTCATATCGACCGGGGTCTCGACAACACAGAGCAACGAAGCATCCCGGCGTGGTGAAGCACAACGCTCACAAAGCTCTTCCTCGGAAAACGTATTGCAACGCCGGCAATGACAAACCGAAGCCAAGGCATGCGTGACGGCATCACCCAGACGCTGCGCGCCTTTCCTGTCGTGCTGCAACAGATGATAGGCCATTCGTTGAGCCGATTTTGGCCCGATGCCGGGCAAGCAGCGCAGCGCCTCGATCAGTGCCTCCAGACCCGATGGATTCACGGACTCAGAACGGCAGTTTAAGGCCCGGGGGAAGATTCAGACCAGCGGCAAAGCCGGACATTTTCTCCTTGCTCAGCTCCTCGCCACGACGAACCGCATCGTTGACCGCTGCGGCGATCAGATCCTCGAGCATCTCCCGATCGTCCATTACGGACGAATCGATGACCACCCGGCGGACATCGTGCGCACAGGTCATCACCACCCTGACCATCCCGGCCCCCGATTGCCCTTCGACCTCGAGCTGCGCGAGTTGCTCCTGCGCCTTCTTCATGTTGTCCTGCATCGCCTGAGCCTGTTTCATCAGGCCAGCCAAGCCGCCTTTCATCATGTTCGTATCTCCGCTATTCGATGGGTTTGATTGTTGATTCGACCAGTGACGCATCGAAACCCTCGATAACGTCACGGACAAAGGAATCCTGTTCGATGGAGGCAATCGCCTGCTCCTGCCGCTCCCGCCGCTCCCGACCGACAGTCGCTGCCGGGGTATCCGTCTCGGTCTGGGCAAGTTCGAAGCGCAGCACGACCGGCCGCCCAAGGTGCTCTCGCAACGCCTGCTGCAGTTTATCGGGGGCCGGCTTCATCTGGAGGTGGCCATGCGCCGGCGCCAGACGAAGTACGCATTCGGTTTCGCCAAGCTCGCGCAACTCGCAATGCTGCGCAAGTTCTCGCGCCAATCCGTTCAACTGAAGCGCGGCAACAATTTCATGCCACTCGCCACCCGCTCCATCAGCCTTGTACGCAACAGCCGCCACCGACAATCCCTTCGAGGGAGCAATCGTGGAAGCCGCAGCAGCATCGGCGGCGGGACGTTTCGGGGCGGCACGATTGACTGACCCGATCGATGAAACGACATCGGCAACCGAATCCGGGCGGAAGCCATGCAATCGCAACAGGGTCATCATAAACCCGGCGTATTCGTCCGGGGCCATCGGCAGTTCAGCCCGGCCGTGAATCACGATCTGATAGGCCAGTTGCACGAACTCTGGAGAAAGTCCGGAAGCCAACTCGAGCAGCCTGGTTCGGTCCGGATCCTCGTCGTCGAGCGATGCCGGCGCACTTTGAATGATCTGGAGCCTGGTCAATAGACCCGCCAGTTCCTGAAGCGCGGCGCCGAACGAAAGGCTGCGCATCGACATGTCGGCGGCCACTCGAAGCAGTTCACCCGTATCGCCTGTCAGCACCGCCTCAAGGATCGAGTACAGGTAATCGAGATCAACAGTACCCAGCATGGCCCGCACATGCGATTCCTCAACGCTGCCGGCGCCATGTGCGATCGCCTGATCGAGCAGGGACAGCGCGTCGCGCATGCTCCCGGAGGCCGAGCGTGCAATCAGGACGAGCGCCGCGGTTTCGTATGCCACACCCTCAGCTTGCAGAACATGAGCCAGGTGTGTGGAAATCGCCAGCGGCGGCATCTGCTTGAGATTGAACTGCAGGCAACGCGACAGCACCGTTACTGGAATCTTCTGCGGGTCGGTCGTGGCAAGAATGAATTTCACATGCTCGGGCGGTTCTTCCAAGGTCTTCAACATCGCGTTGAAAGCTGAATTGGAAAGCATATGGACTTCGTCGATCACGTAGACCTTGTAGCGACCACGGGTCGGCGCATAGACGGCGTTCTCGAGCAACTGCCGCATCTCGTCGACGCGGGTGTTGGTTGCCGCATCAACTTCAAGAAGGTCGACAAAACGCCCCGCATCGATCTCCTGACACGAGGAGCAAGTTCCGCAAGGTATGGCCGTTACACCGGTCTCGCAGTTGAGTGACTTGGCCAGGATACGCGCCAGTGTTGTCTTGCCGACCCCGCGCGTGCCGGTAAAGAGGTAGGCGTGATGAAGACGCTGGCTGGAGAGGGCGTGGGTCAATGCCCGAACCACATGCTCCTGCCCGACAAGACTGCTAAAGCTGCGTGGCCGCCACTTGCGAGCAAGAACCTGATAACTCATGCGCCCCACATCAGATCAGAAAATGAAAGTGGCGAGCCTAACCCCCGGCACTTGCAGTAAATAGCTGTGGCTGCTTCCTTCCGGACCTGACCAGATTCACCACCCTGCAATGCGGGGAGACCCGCCGATAACGATTCTACCATAGCCGCCTACAACACCTGAACTCGTTTAAATTTCCATTGGTTCTATTCAGGGAATGCGAAAGCCCCCTGTCGGCGGTAGCTGAGAGGGGGCTTTGTATAGGGAGCCTGGCGATGACCTACTTTCTCACACGCAATGTGCAATATCATCGGCGCGGTTTCGTTTCACGGTCCTGTTCGGGAAGGGAAGGGGTGGGTCCGAAACGCTATGGTCGCCAAGCGTAACTGGTTCGTTTGACGCGGGTTGGGCGGCAAACGCAAAACTGGGAGAAGGTTGTTGTTGTGACTGCGGGTATGAGTTGCTGCAGTGCTACAAGGTTATAGGATCAAGCCGTACGGGCAATTAGTATCAGTTAGCTTAACGCATTACTGCGCTTCCACACCTGACCTATCAACGTCGTGGTCTTCGACGACCCTTTAAGGAGTTCAAGACTCCGGGAAATCTTATCTTAAGGCGAGTTTCACGCTTAGATGCTTTCAGCGTTTATCTCTTCCGAACATAGCTACCCGGCGATACGACTGGCGTCATAACCGGTACACCAGAGGTTCGTCCACTCCGGTCCTCTCGTACTAGGAGCAGCCCCCTTCAAATTTCCAGCGCCCACGGCAGATAGGGACCAAACTGTCTCACGACGTTTTAAACCCAGCTCACGTACCTCTTTAAATGGCGAACAGCCATACCCTTGGGACCGGCTACAGCCCCAGGATGAGATGA
>Ga0105099_10002223_pt1 | contig 11630 bp, 7 predicted proteins | sample PPLLak3cmMay2015_2_FD_79138 | JGI IMG/M metagenome (GOLD analysis project Ga0105099, IMG submission 79138) | Freshwater sediment microbial communities from Prairie Pothole Lake near Jamestown, North Dakota, USA - PPLs Lake P8 Core (1) Depth... | ecosystem: Environmental > Aquatic > Freshwater >...
TGGATATAATCTGCTCCGGCATCGGAGGCTTGCTTGACGATATCAAACAGGTGCCCATAATCAATATGAGCCATGCCTGCGGCAATTTTAATCTCTTTTTTCATGATGATCTCCTTAGAAGTGAAGTGGTTAAAGTGATTTTCTCCGCATTCTTTGTCATTCGGCTTCCCAGTCGATTCCGATTTGGCATAGAAGTCTGTCAGCAAAGGCAGGAAAAGTTGTTTTATTTCTTGCGAAGAGGTCAGTTGTAAGGCTTTTTTACTTAAGTCTGACACCCTTGGCATTGACAGGGATCGGATCAGTTTTTTTATCAAAGGAATATTGCCTGGAGCAACACTCAGGCATCGGATTCCTAAACCGATCAACAAAGGAACTGCAGTGATGTCTGAGGCGATTTCTCCGCAAATGCTCAAGGGCAGATGGCGCTCATCGGCTTCTTGAACAATGTGTCGGATTATTCTCAGGACTGCGGGCGCCAGGCTGTCAACAAAGTCTGATACCGCAGGGTTTGATCGATCTGCCGCCATGATATACTGAGTCAGGTCATTTGAGCCGATCGATAAGAAATCCACATGTTCAGCCAACTGGTCAATAATGAAAGCGGATGCCGGGGTTTCCACCATAATACCCAGGCCAATCGGGTAGGGAAATGTCCAACCGCCATGTTCCAGCTCTTGTTTGGCCTGGTCAAGAATGGCTCTTAATCGCAAAACCTCATTCTTAGTGGTCACCATGGGGATAAGTAATTTCAGACAACCATGAACGGATGCTTTCAGGGCGGCTCTGATCTGAATACGAAAAACATGTTCGTTCTCCCGGCTCAGACGGATTCCCCGCTGCCCCAGAAAGGGGTTGGCTTCATTCATCAATTTCAGGCTGGCAGGAATTTTGTCGCCGCCGAAATCAAAAAGGCGCAGGGTTACAGGTTTTTCCCTGAAGGCTTTGACAATTGAGCTGTAAAAAGTGGTTTGAGACTCTTCGTCAGGGATCGTGCCATTCGTGAAACACTGAAACTCACTTCGGATCAGCCCGATACCATCCGCATGGTTTTCTAATGCGACCTGCATGGATATATGATCTGTAATATTGGCTAAAATGCTGATTAACTGTCCATCTGATGTCTCAGCGGGGTGATGGGATTCCTCAGTGGCCATTTGCGTAAGGCAAGCGATGGTCTGCGCTTTTGTTCTGAACTGAGTGAGGGCATGCTTCGTTGGTGCGAGAGTAATTGTACCTGAATCTGAATCCAGCCATATCTCTTGCCCGTTTTTTATCGATGATATCTGATCTCCAAGTCCAAAAATTGCCGGAATACCATACGCTTTGATGATAATGGCTGTATGATCGGTAAGGTTCCCTTTTTTCAGGCAATAACCCAGTACAGGGTAATGCTTGAATTTCAGGATGTCACTGATATTGAGATCCTCCGCGACGATGATGGAGGGGGTACTGGGCATGTCGTCTTGGGTGTGATGATGATCGATAATCTCTAAGACCTGCCGGGCAATTCCCTTGAGGTCTTCTGCTCTGGCACAAATAACCGGGTCTTGGGTGCCGATTAAGGCTTCTGAGAAAACACATACAGTTTGCCAGAGGGCAAAAGAGGCCGACTTGTTATCGTTGAAGATGAGGTCGTGGACCTGTTTCAACAATTCTGGATCCTCCAGCATCTCTGTACTGGCCTGATAAATACTTGACCCTTCATCATCTGTAGCCTTTACGGTTTCAGAAAATGCCTTTTGAATTTTTCTGATCCCTTTCTTGAGCGTTGACCATTCCGTTTCAGGGCTTAAACAGAGTATTTCATCAAATTTTTTGTTTGTTTTTTTAAAAATAAAGGCCGGGCCGTGTACAAGGCCCCCTGATATGGGTGTTCCGATAATTTGAATCATGTTTTTTCTTTGAAGCCGTTGGCCACCAATTGACTCAGACTGAGGGCCGCCATTTGGGCATCGAACCCCTTGGATTGTATTGAGATTTCAGCACTGGAGCGTGCTCCCAGAGCCATGAGAGACAGCATGCTCTTGGCATTGACTTTTTTATCGTTGTAGGTCACGGTGATTTCTGCTGAAAAGGTGCTGGCCTTTTTTGCAAAAATTGATGCGGTCCGGGTATGAAATCCGATCGGGTCATTGATTGTAATTTGAATCTGATACGTACTGATGTCAGTCATCTACTCATCCTTTCAGTAACTGTAAAGCGTTTTCCAGGGTCTTTTGCGGATTGAGGAGGGCTTGGCTTACCGATGTTTCATAGATTTTTTTTCCTTTGAATCGTTGTTTCCCGGAGATGGCAACTGCAGAAGCGATGATGATGAGATCGGATGCATCTATTTGTTCTGAGGAGATTTTCTGCGTGACTTTATGCCCGCCCTGCTCTTCGATATAGATCGTTATTCCGGCTTCTTTTGCCACTTTTTCCATTGCTTTGGCAGCCATTTTGCTCTGCGCGACACCCGCAATACAGCCCGTTATGAGTGTGATATTCATATGATCCTCCATGTAAATGATTATTCAGTTTAAGGTTGCGTCTTCCCTGTCTATGGCTTCAATATTTCTTTTGCCCATGGATTTCAGAAGATTGGCAACCAGGGCCACCGTTAAAATGCCACAAATTACAGACACGGCATACACCAGGATACTGTTGTAGAAAAACCACTGTGGAATACCCAGAATGGGTGTCATAAGCTCCAGTTGGAATATGCCGGCGATCAGACCGGTGATCATGCAACCGCTGACGGTTGCTATGGTTACCCGGAATATATCTCCTATGGCCAGAGGGATGACTATTTCAGTAAAACCGGCAACCAGAGCATATATCCAGGACTGTTTGGCATACGTTTTTTCTTTTTTGCTGTACAATCGCGGAGAAATGAATGTTGCCAGGCACATGCCAATGGGTGGTACGGTTACAATCGCACCACAGACTCCCAGCGGAGTAAATATGTTCATTCCCAAAACGGCGGTGGCGAATGTACTTTGGGTTTTACTGAACGGCCCTCCATAATCTATTCCTCCCAATATTCCCATGATTGAACCCATCACGGCGCCGCCGTCTTTACCCAGTGAGTGGAGAAAGCTGCTCAGCACATTCATGATATAGGCTATCGGTGGGGCAATGATGAACACCAGAAATATGGAGACAATAAACGTACTGATGACAGGTGCCACCATGCCCCAGGTGCTGGACAGAATTTCCGGGAAATTTATTTTCAGCAGCATATACGTCAGGAAACCCACCAAAAGTGCACTCATTAATGCACCCAAATAGCCTGAATCGGTTTGTTGGGCCAGAATCCCCACAATGAATCCGGGAGCAATACCGGCATTGTCGGCAATGCTGTAAGCCACAAAAGCCGACATGAATGGGACAAAGTATTTCAGACCGATTTGTCCGACTTCAGCCAGGGTTTTCCAGATTTGTGCATCGGAGCCTTTTCCGATGATGGCAATGCTTCCCAACACCCCGCCAATGAGGAGGACTGGCAACATATAGGCAACGCCAGTTCTAAAATGAAAGCCTGTTTTCTTAAATACTGATTTTGTTTCATGTAGAATGTTCATGTGTAACGTCCGGTTATGAGTTGTATTTGTTGATTACGCTGGCAAAAGAAGCCATGACGGGTTCTTTGTCTTGAGCTTCGGCCCATAACTCCCTGATCTCCTTTTCCAGACACAGTTCGGCTATACTGGAAAGAATGTCGATGTGCCGATTGGATCCAGGTGGAATGGCCATAAGAAAAACAAATCGGATCTGTTCTTCTGCGTTCTTCCATGGGGTTTCATTGCCGCGTCCAAAGGCAAAGGCCGGTTCAATGGCAGATACTGAAACCGCATGAGGTATGGCGATGGACATTCCGCAATAGGTTGATGTGGCCCGCTCTCTCTTTTTTACGTCGTGGATAAAACCATAAATGGATTTTATTTTTTTTTCATGAAATAGCCGCATGGACAACTGACTGATGGCATCCTCCCGCGACTTGATCTGCAGGTTAAGGTCAATCAGGCTTTCATTGGTGATATTTCCAACGGTATACATTCAGAGCTCCTTGCTCAGGTTTTTTTGCCGCATCATGTGAACAAAAATGTGTGTTGCGCTCATATCAGTGCATCTATATGCAAACCTCTTTCCAAAAAGCAGAATTTGCTTGAAAAGCTTGCTGCTAAAAGGTTTTTGATGTTGTAAACCTGTTTTGAGAGCCTTGAAGGGTGTTAAATAAAGTGACTAGCGCCGCTGCTGTTTTTTATTATTTTATGAAGTGACTGTGCAGACTGGATTTTAACAAGGGTGTCTCTGGGGGAGACAGGTGTCAGTCGGCTGAACAGGTCATGGATTTCAGCTTTTTGTTCAGGGTCTGACGGGCGATGCCCAACAGCTCGCAGGCAACAGTTTGGTTGCCTTTGGCTTTCTGCATGGCAATCTGTATGAGCATTTTCTCGACTTGTGCGATTGTCGGCAATGAGGATTGGAAAAAAAGATCGGCGTTGGAGCCATTGATGATGAAGGGTGCGGTACTTTGTGGTTTGCTTTTATGGTTTTGGTCTTTGATCCGTGCCCTGATTTTTTTCAAGAAGAAACTACCGGACTGATAGGATCCTACTGCATCGAAGATCGCGGCACGCAGTTCTCTGATGTTTCCGGGGAAGTCATAACTCATAAGCAGTGGGTAGGCATCTGGAGGAAAATCCGGACAGTTTTTCTGCAAGGTGCGATTGGCCTCCTCCAGAAAATGATTGACCAAAGCGGGTATATCGTCAGGACGTTCACGCAAGGGAGGGATTTCAATGTGATGGACGTACAAGCGGAAAAACAGGTCCTGCCTGAATGAAGAATCTGATTCCAGTTCCTTGATATGCCTGTTGGTTGCGGCAACAATTCTGATGTCCGCTTTTTTGGTCACATCAGACCCCAGGGGGTAGTATTCGCTTTCTTGCAGCAAGCGAAGCAGTTTAATCTGGGAGGCCATGCTTAAATCACCGATTTCATCAAGGAAAAGAGTGCCTCCTTTGGCTTGGTCCACCAAGCCATTCCGGTGTTGATAGGCATCCGTAAAGGCGCCTTTCTTGTGTCCAAACAAGGTGTCGGAAAATACCGTGTCGTCCAGACCCGACACATTGATTGATGTGAATTCACCCACCCTGCCGCTGGCTTTGTGTATCGCTTGGGCCATCAGTTCTTTGCCAACACCCGTTTCTCCGGTTATCAGGATCGGTTCCATGCTTTTGGCCACCACCATAACGTACTTGAAGATGGATTGCATTCGGGTGTTTCGCGTAATCATGGTTCTGAAGAACTCTGCGTTGAATCCTTGTGGATTGAGGAGCTGTGTCTTTATGGCCAAAGCCTCCTGTTTTATCCGGTTGTATTCCAATTGTCTGAATATTGTGGTCTTGAGTCTGTTTTTCTCGACGGGTTTCACAAGATAATCCAAGGCACCGTTTTTAATACAGTTTACGGCGGAGTCAATATCATTTTTCCCGGTGATGACAATGACCGGGATCTGTGGGAAGTTCTGTTTTATTTCAGGCAGAAGTTCCTCCCCGTTAATGTAGGGCATAGTCATGTCCAGAAGAATCAGTTCTATGGGTTGTATTTGCAGAATACCGAGAACATTTCTGCTGTCTTGACAGGTCAGTATATTGGTGATGCCGAATGATTTAAGTGCCAGCTCAAAACTGTGCAGTGCATCTTGTTCGTCATCAACTATCAAGACCGGGTAAACTGGAGATTTCTGAAGCGTCATGTCAGTACTCCTCTTTTTTCTTTGTCAGAGGCAGAATAACGGAAACGGTGGTTCCTGATTTCAAGGAGGATTTATATTTTATTCTGCCACCATGGTCGTTTATGATTTTTCTCGATATGAACAGACCCAATCCGACACCGCCCTGGGCCCGGCGGGTGGTGAAGAAAGGCTCTTCAATGAATTTCAGATCTTTTTCTGGAATACCGACCCCCTGATCCTGAATAGATACCAGCATCTGATTTTTCGCCTTGTTGCTTGCCGACATAATGGTGATAGACAGGTTTGGAGAAGGGAGAGCCAGAAGCGCATTTTGCAGGATGTTTACAATGACTTGTTCCAGTTTTCTGAAATTTCCACTAATTAACGGAAGGGTATGGTTAAGCTGTAAAATAAGGTTACACTCTTTGTTTTCGATTTGTGAACGAAGGATTTGCATTGATTCTGTAATCACTTGATTGATATCAACCTGTTGACTCAGGTCTTCCGGTTCTTTTCGTGAGTAGTCTTTCAGGCTGTCTATGATTTCCTGAATGCGATGAGAGTTTTTTCTGATGGAGTTTAAAACTGTGGGAATCTGTTCTCTTATCTCTGGGTAGGCGACGCCTCCAAGCGTCAAGCTGGGGTCGTTTTCATAGTACTCGTTCGTAATGGGGAGTATACATTGCCAGACATCCTGTATCAGTGCTGTATTCAGGCTGATGATGTTGTTGGGATTGTTGATTTCATGGGCAACTCCTGAAACCAATATACCCAGGGAGATCATCTTGTCTGCCTGACTGAGTTTTTCTAAATGATCCTTTTCTTTTTTTTGCGCCTCTTTCTGTTCAGTTATATCTCTGACCACCAAAATGCGGTGAGGGGTGATCGTAACCGGGGAAGTGGACAAACGGCCTTCAACGGGTGTGACCCCCTTGTCTCTTGGGGACATGCTGAATTCAAAGGGTTTCTTGTCAAAAGCCTCCAGTGCCTTTCTGAAAGAAGTATGTTCTGTTTCAGGGATATAACTCAGTACGGAGGTGTTGAGCAGGTTTTCAGCCGATCGATTCAACAGATGGCAACCCTGGGGGTTGGTGTCGATGATTTCGGTTCCATTAAGGATAAAGATACTTTCAAAAGTGGCATTGGCCAGCATCTGGTAACGATGTTTGCTTTCGTTCAGTTTGGTGGTCTGGTCATGCACTTTGATACGCAGAGATCTGTTCCAGATAAAAACGAGTACGATAATGGTGGCGATGATTCCGAGGCTGATGGCAATGATGGTCCAAAACCGGAGGGTAGTCCAGAAATAGGGTTTCAGCCCCCAACGTTGGGCTATATTCATTCTCTCCTTCTGAGTGATCATCAAAAGCCCTTTTTGCAATATGCTGTTCAGAATGGGCCAGTCTTTTCTTGAAGACAGTGAGCATTTGAAGTTGTATCCCAACTTTTGAGAGATGGATAAGTCTGTTATACCGCTTTTTTTCATATAAAACGTTGCATTGACGATGCTGAGAACAATTCCTTCAGCTTCTCCCTTTTTTACCGATTCCAAGCCTTTGATCGGGTCCTCAATGATGATGATCTGTGAATTTGGGAAGTGTTGTTGAAGATAGTGGTGTAATTCATTGTTGGGGGTATGCAGGATTGTTTTAAAATGAGAGTCAGGGCTTCCCGCCGTTTTATTGTGGGTGATGAGATAGGCAGGAAAGTCAAAATAGTGATCTGTGAAGAGCATCATGTCGGCCATTCGGGTTGTTCCGGCCAGACTGTTCAAGACATCGATTTCACGATTTTCAACGTATTTGAGCTCATCCTGCCAGGTGGGAATACGGATGATCTTGAATCTGAAATTCAGTTTTTTCTCGATCAGTTTGATGTACTCGGCGGCTATGCCGTTGTATAGCCCGTCGTTGTCTTCATCGTAGAGGTTATAAAGATATTCCGTCCCCAGTCGGATTTTTCCGTTGTGCTCTACCAACCATTTCTGTTCTTGTGGCGATAGAACCGGTGTCGCTGGTTTCTGACAGGAAAACAGGGCCATCAGCAGGGTGAACACACTGACAAAGATGAATGGTTTAAATATTATCCGGCACATAACGTTTACAAATAAGTATACACTTTTCCCCGGTAGAAAGTGCACGAAAAACCTGTCATGGCGACAATACGATTGGTCTATTTGTTTATGTCCTCTGCCTGGTCGCTATGGGGTACGTATGGCCAGTTCAGTTTTAAAAGTAAAATGTTCAGTTCCTTGACCTCATTGCTTATTGCGGAATATTTATCCATCAGCTGGAGCCACTCTCTTTCCAGATCCTCAAACCGCCTTTTTGCCCCAGGAACGATTGTCATATTGGCTTCTTCCAGTTCATTTATAAGGTATCCGTATTGACCGTCCAATTTACTGCGGAAGTTGATGACGTCCTGCATGGTTGTCTGTCTGGGCTGAGTGGCCTGATCTTCCCATTCAGTTATCTGCTTCAGGATGGCTTGTGATTTCTTGATGATGTCATCTGACGATTTTGATTGAAACGCATCAGTATGTAGGGTTTGGGTTTTGTTTCTTATTGAGTACAGCATGGTGAGATCATTGTGCAAGGTCTTCAGCTGATTGAATGCCTTCTCCAACAGAGCGTACTGTTCCCAAAAATCAGTTGTAACCCTATAGTCAGGGTCCGCTTTAACAGCAAGTGTCTGGCTCAGTATCTGGTCGTTGCAGTGAAGAGAAACCGTGTATTGTCCGGGAGGGACTCTGAGACCCTGATATCCTGGGAAAAAAAAGATCCCCAAAACCTCTTTCCGGTTTTCACCCCGCAGATCCCAGATTAGGGCGTTCAGGCCGGGTTTAAGCTGTTTTTTTGATGGCTTTAGGGTTCTGATGATCTTTTGATCTGCAGAAATGGTAATGGTTATCTTATCTGCTGGATTTTCTGTTTCTGGCTGTTTGGGCAGATGATAATAGATCAAAGCCCCCTCAACAGGGTTATCCCCCAGGAATTCATCGCTGATGTATGTTCGCTGAATGATGTATGAATCACGGGGTTTATACAGACGGAGCCCCTCATCTGGTTTATGCAGCCTCATGGGTGTCAGATCATCCAGTATCCAGAACCCTCGCCCTTCTGTGGCGGCAATCAGGTCATCATTTTGGATTTTTAAATCTGTTACGGGCACAACCGGAAGATTTCCCGAAAAAGATTCCCAGGAATTTCCACCATCAAAAGAATATCCAACACCAGAAAATGTGCCGATGAACAGCAGTCCTTTTCTAACCGGATCCTCCCGGATCACTCTTACATATTCACCCTCTGCCAACCCTGTGGTGATTTGAGTCCAACTTTTCCCGCGGTTATCTGTCTTATAGATATAGGGAGAATGATCGTTGAATTTGTAGCGAAGGACAGCAATATAGGCAGTAGCGGGTGAATGAGGCGATATTTCGATACAATTGACTTCTCCTTCTCCTGGCAGCTGCGGTGAGATGTCCCGCCAGGATACTCCGTTGTCTGTGGTAATATGAATCCGGCCGTCATCTGTACCCGCCCAGATTGTCCCCTTTTTATGGGGGCATTCGGCGAGATAAGATATTGTATTGTACATTTCTCCCCCAGCCCCCTCATTGGTGAAAGGGGTGCAACCGGGTCCTTGTTTCTCTTTCTGATTTCGGGTTAAGTCCGAACTGATTGTTTGCCATGTGTTTCCTCTGTCTTGAGAGTAAAACACCATCTGGGCTGCGTGGTAAAAATGATCGGGATTGTGCACGGATACCCGGAAAGGGGCGTTCCAGTTGTACCGGTATTGCAATTGGTTTCCTGTGGAAGCCAGGTCAAAATGCGGATAATATGAAATGTTCCGGGTGTTTTGGGTGGCAACTGTAAATTCGGTGAGCCTTCCACCGGTGGCGTAAATTCGCTCAGGGTGTGCGGGATCAAAATCGATGAAAGCATTTTCTGCACCCCCGCATTCAAACCAATCCTGCCGGGCGATTCCATTCTGTTTGGTCCGGCTTAAAATGGCCACGGTGGTGTTGTCTTGTTGTGCTCCATATACCCGGTATGCATACCGGTTGTCCGTATTGACCCGGTAAAATTGTCCTGTTGGTTGGTTATACACAGTTGACCAGCTTTCTCCTCCGTTGGTGGTTACGCTGGCGCCACCATCATTGCCTTCCACCATCATATTGGGATAAACCGGGTTGATCCATAAATCATGATTGTCACTGTGAGGGGTTCTCACTGAGCTGAAGCTTTTCCCGCCATCGATGGATTTCAACATCGGTGCATTCAGAATGTAAACGGTGTTGCTGTTTAAGGGGTCGGCGAAAATGTGCATGTAATACCAGGGTCTGGTGCGCAGGAGGCGTTCAGTATTGAGAAGTACCCATGTATTTCCACTGTCATCTGAACGGTAAAGCCCTCCCGCTTCTGCTTCGACAATGGCCCAGATTCGCTGCGGAGAAGTGGGAGAAAGCGCTATCCCTGCCTTCCCGATTTTTTCAGGGAGTCCCTCAAGAAGTTTGCTCCAGTTCATTCCTCCGTCGATACTTTTATAGATTCCGCTTCCGGGGCCTCCGCTTCTGAGTTGCCAAGGAAAGCGTTGGTGATCCCATAAGGTAACGTATAGAGTGTCTGGGGCCGTCGGGTCTATACAGATATCATTGGCTCCGGAAGTGGGGTTGATAAATAAGATTTTTTCCCAGGTTTTACCTCCGTTCGTCGTTTTGTATACTCCCCGATCTGGCGTTGCGGCATATGAGGAGCCTTGTGCGGCTACATATACGGTATCTGAAGCCGTTGGGTGAACAATAATTTTTGATATGTGATAAGTGTGCTGTAAACCCAGATGAACCCAGGTCTTTCCCCCATCCGGTGATTTATACACTCCGTTACCGTGTGTGGATTTTACTGCTCTGACCGGAGATTCGCCCATGCCGGCATAGATGATTTTCGGGTTATTGTCGGCAATGGCAATGGCTCCTACGGAGGATGTCTTTATATATCCATCTGAGATATTAAACCAGTGTGCACCACAGTCTGTTGTTTTCCAGATGCCGCCACCGGTTGTACCCATATAGAAGGTGAACAGGTGATCTTTGTGGCCTGCTACTGCGGTCACCCTCCCCCCTCTGAACGGGCCGATGCATCTCCATTTCATTGTCTCATGGATTAAAAAATCTGTTTTTCCTCCCGAAGCAGAACCGAGTGAAACTGGGCATAAACAACTGAGTATCAGAATGATGGTTGTCTGCAGCGAGAGCTTGACTCTTTCGTGTTGCTTTGACATTAATTTGTCTCCCATCAATGGGTCGTAAAGGGGTTCTTAGGCTTTCTGGGGGGATGATTTTTCAGCATGTTGAGCACTTCAATAATTGCTCTGTCCAGTTGAGGATCTTCTCCTTTGGCCATTTTCCCTGGATGATCGATGACCATGATGTCGGGTTCGACACCGTGGTTCTCCACCTGCCATCGTCCGCTTAGATCGTATACCCGACTGGGGGGAGCAGAAATGACCCCCCCATCAACCAATGGCATGATTTGGTTCGGCCCGACAAAAGCCCCTGTGGTTCTCATGCCGATAACCGGCCCGACTTTAGCTGTTTGAAACAAGAACGGGAATCCGTCTCCTCCGGAAACACACCAACCATTGATCAGCAACGCCATCGGTCCGGGATGGGCAATATCGGGGAGATGAAAGGGCTCGCCGTTTCTAAAAGAGATGTAGCATAGGAGCGGACGGTTAAGCAATTCCACCAATCGGGCTCCCAGTGCTCCCCCGCTGTTAAACCGTTCATCAATCACCAATCCCTGCATATGATACTGGGCTCGGAATTGACGCATCAGATCACTCTGTCCGATATTGGCTGTATCCGGAACATATATATAACCCAATTTCCCTTCACTTTTTTTCAGAA
>Ga0105099_10002224_pt1 | contig 11624 bp, 12 predicted proteins | sample PPLLak3cmMay2015_2_FD_79138 | JGI IMG/M metagenome (GOLD analysis project Ga0105099, IMG submission 79138) | Freshwater sediment microbial communities from Prairie Pothole Lake near Jamestown, North Dakota, USA - PPLs Lake P8 Core (1) Depth... | ecosystem: Environmental > Aquatic > Freshwater >...
ATCATCCCGGAGGAACCGACAGACCTCGACGATCCGTTCGGGTTTCAATTCCACGGTGAGTTCATCACGAAACTCGGCCTCAGCAACGATCGCGTCGGCATGCATCGCCCGAAGCCGGTCGAGCACCTGTTGATTTTCGGGGGTCATATCACGGAAGTTGCAGCGTCACCTGCTGCTGGTGTTTCTTGCCGCCAAAATCGCCAACCATCGCAGGCGCAGTGCCGCGGCATTCTCCACGCTGGACCTTTCCCTGCAGGAGAATGAGCGCGTTCAGAAGATTGTCCGGGCGCGGCGGACAACCCGCCACGTAGACATCCACAGGAAGGAATTGGTCGATGCCTTGCACGACCGAATAGGTGCGGTACATCCCGCCGGATGATGTGCATGCGCCCATCGCGATGACCCACTTCGGGTCTGGCATCTGGTCGTAGATCTTGCGGACGACCTTGGCCATCTTGTAGGTCGTCGTCCCGGCAACGATCATCACGTCGCACTGCCGGGGAGAAAACCGCATGACCTCTGAGCCGAAGCGGGCGATGTCGAACCGGGGCCCCGCCGCCGCCATCATTTCAATGGCACAACAGGAGATCCCCATCGGCATAGGATACAGCGAGTTCTTCCGGCACCAATTGATGATCCACTCAAGCTTTGTTGCGATGTAGCCATCGCCCATGGCGCTTTCTAGTCCCATTCCAACGCTCCCTTCCTCCACACGTAGTAGAACCCGACAAGCAGGACGAATATAAAGACGAACATGACGACAAAGCCCTGGATCCCAAGCTGCCGGAAACTCACAGCCCAAGGATACAGAAATACAATTTCGATATCGAACAGGATGAACAAAACGGCCACAAGGTAATACTTGACGGAGAAGCGCTCACGGGCGGTTCGAACCGGCTCCATGCCGCTTTCATAGGTGGTGTACTTCTCCGCATTGGGGCGACGGGGACCGAGGACCTGGTTGATCTTCCCCATCACGACAGCGAACGTGAGCCCGCCGGCGATCATCATGAACAATGGGATGTAGTTTTCGACCATAGCAAAGAAATTTTATCAAATAATGCCCTGAAAAGCAACCTGAGGCCACTTCACCAGCAGGTCACTGCATCTTGAGCGTCACTCCGTCCAGCGGCCATCGTGAACGGACGCGAAGCGTGTCCGATGCGGGTCCGATCCGCTCCGATGGCCGGAACGGGAACGGCAGCCCGCCGTCGTACCGTCCGTCTCCGTTCGCATCTTCATGCGGTCGAAGCACATATCGTCCCCCCTCAAGGAGGTCGAACGAGAATCGTCCGGCGGCATTCGCACGTACGACGCGCGCTTCGGCAGACTTCTGGTCCACGCGCTTGATCGCGACAAACAATCGTGCTTGCGGATTCGCCGGACTCCATCCCTCAACGGTTCCTTCGATACTCCCGAAGTCTTCCGGATCGACCGTCTTGAAAGAAAGCACACGCGCAGAATCGGCGAGCGAATCACCCGACCAATCTCGGAGAGAGTCCAGCTGCACGGTCAACCGAAACCAGGTGTCGCCGCTCAACGGTCCGAGCGGCACCACGTTGAGCGTTCTCCCGTCGGTCCACTCAGTTCGAATCGTCAGTGGTATCGTATCCGTGTGGCTGAGCGTCACAAATCCCGCCGGCACTGGACGGGCGATGACGTCTGCAAATGCGATGCGAATGTCGGGAAGAAGCGGGACGTTTGTGCTGCTATCTTTGATCGAAATACTTTGCAGTCTGTTCACAAGCGTATCGGGAGCACCCGACCCTGTGAATCGCAGTGCGTTCGTCGGTGGAATGCTGCGGTTTCCCATTGAATCCCGCACGCCCGTCGCGATCAGCCGATACGTGAGAGTGGAATCCTGAGACCCCGTCAGGAGGACGAAGGAATTCAGCGAGGGGCTTGTTGCATACACGCTCTTCACCATCAACGGTGCGCCGCTGAGTGTATCACGGATCTCGAACGACTCCGTTGTCAGTCCATCAAGCGTCAGCGCCTCTGAGAATTGGATACCGACGTGTGCACGGTCCAACGCATCGACCCGGATGAGGCGCGGCGCGGTCGTGTCTTCCCTGCTGAGCTGCAGGATCAGGCCGCTCGCCAATGTGTCCTGCTCATTCAACGTCACATCGCGCGTCGGGACACCGTAGTCGTCCGATTCCTGGTCGTACAAGAGATTCCGGAACTCATCGCGCACGGCGATGATACGATACGATCCGAACGCGAGATGTCGAAACAGGAATTGCCCTTCTGAACCGGTCTGCGTGGCGTAGGCCGGTCTGGCGATCCGCGGGTCAAGCGTATCGGCATTCGCTCCGTCGAGACCGTACGCGAAGACCATCACCCCGCTCAAGGCATCACCCGGACTCCGGGCCAGCACTTGTCCGGAGATCGATCCACGGTCGATCCGGTCCCCCGTTGAGAAGGCGAGGACGAACGCTTCCGCCATCCGGTTCCGATTCCGACGGTCGACAACGTCGGTGCCCAGATTCATCACATAGGTCGTGTTCGGACGAAGTGAATCTTCGAAGCTGATCGTCACCCTCGTTCCGCTCCAGTCGAACTCCATGCCCCCGAGCGCCGGTGAGATGAAGATGGACTCCTCGACCGACCGCTGGTCGACGTATTCGTCGAATTCCAGCACGATCCGGGCGCCATTCACATGAAGCGCATTGCTGTCGGGTTCGGTGTAGATGATCTCCGGCGGAATGGAATCAATAGGTCCCCCCTGCGGCTCTTGCTGGTTGGCACATTGAAATGAGAGGAGCGCGACCATTAGGCCGGCAGCGTATATCGCACTTCGCATGCGGATGACCGTCAATTCACATTCTCCTGCGTTGCCCGGGCTTGCGCGGCACGCCGGGCCTCGCGTCGCGCTTGACGATACTGACGGACCGCGCTCAGGTGCTTCGAGTATGATTCCGAAAAGCGGTGGCCGCCGTCCCCTCGAGCAACGAAGTATAGAAAACGGTGATTCGCCGGATACAGGACGGCGAGAATGGACTCGCGGCCGGGATTGTTTATCGGTCCCGGCGGAAGTCCGTATCGGCGATAGGTATTGTACGGCGAATTGATGTTGAGGTCTCGATAGGTCAAACGCCGGGGTCCATCCGGAAGCGCATACTGGATGGTGGGATCGGCCTCGAGCCGCATGTGCTTCTTCAGTCTGTTCCAATACACTCCGGCGATCACGGGTCGTTCGTCCCCGATCCCGGATTCAGCTTCAACGATGGATGCAAACGTCACGACCTGCCGGAGACTCAATCGGAGTTCCCGCTGTCGTTGAACGAGCGAATCGGCATAGAATTCCCGGAACTGCCGCACCAAGCGATCCAGGATGTCCTCCTCGTTCGTCTGCCAGTAGAACGCATACGTGTCCGGCATCAGATAGCCCTCGAATGTCGAGCCGTCGAAGCCCCGGCGGGCGACCTCGGCAGAATCCCTGAAGAGACGGAGCATCACGTCTTCACGAACTCCGATCTCGCGGGCGAACTTCGAGGCGATCCACTCAAGCCTGCGCCCCTCGGGAATCGTCACGCGCGAGATGATCCGCGAGCGCCCTTCATGGAGGTCCTTCAGGATCCGGTAGTTGGAGACCGGCCCCGAAAAGAGATACTTGCCGACCTTGATCTCGCGCGTCAATCCAAGTACTCTCCCTGCCGTCCGCAATGCCGCCGCATTCCGCAGAATGCCGGATCGGTCCATCGAATCGACGACCGCCGAGAACGACGCGCCGCGCGAGACGGTGATGACGGTACCGGCGGGATCGGCAGGATCATTCGGGAGCCAGAAGAGCACATACGCGACGGCGAAGAGAATGCCGCACAGGACAAGCAGGAATTGCAGGATACGGCGGAGCGGGCGCGTCATGGATCGGGTCAGGGATGGCGTTCGGGAGAAGTGCGCATGGTATCCATGACAACGCGTTCGATCGTGCGGGATTCATCGACGATGCGTTCGAACAGCCGGCGAACCGCAGCATCCGAAAGCGGTCCCGGATTGTCGCGGGTGACATTCTGCATCACTTGTTTTTCCCGAGCCGGGGAATAGGCATCAAGACCCAGTCGGTCCTTGATGCGGCCGATCTCGATCGCATGCTGCGCGCGTTCATTGAGAAGCCGGACGAGCTGAACATCGAGCTCATCGATCCGTGCCCGCAATTCATCCATCGATTTGTCCGCGTGTTCCATCCCCGCCTATGCGTTGTGTGAAAGATCCAATGCCGGTTCTGCGGTCAATTCCAAACTGGAAACGATTCCCCGCTTCAACTTTTCGTAGCCAACCATTGCAACCATGGCACCGTTGTCGGTGCAGAATTCCAGGGAGGGAATGAACAGCCGCTTGTGACGGATCTTTGCCTCCATCGCAAGCCGACGCCGCAATTCGGAATTGGCCGAGACGCCGCCAGCCACAGCGATGTCCCGAATGGCGAGATCCTCCGCTGCGTTCATCAGCTTGGCGACAAGCACATCAACAACCGCCGTCTGGAAGCTCGCACAAAGGTCCGCGATCAGTTGAGGCTCGTTGGCACCGCCGGCATCGAATCCGATCTTCTTCAGATGATAGCGCATCGAGGTCTTGATGCCGCTGAAGCTGAACGAGTATGGATCGTCTTCCAAATAGGGTCGAGGGAAGTTGACCGCCTTGGGGTTCCCCTTCGTTGCCCGTTTGTCGATCAGCGGTCCGCCGGGGTATCCGATCCCGAGGAGTTTTGCGACCTTGTCGAATGCTTCCCCCGCCGCATCATCGCGCGTCCTCCCCAACACTTCATAGGTGAACGGATCGCGGGCAACGACCAACTGCGTGTGTCCGCCGGAAACGGTCAGGGTCAGGAACGGGAATTCGGGTTTCTCCTCCTGCAAGAGATTCGAGAAGATGTGCGCTTCCATGTGGTCGACACCGATGAAGGGTTTGCCGAGGGCAAGCGCAAGCGATTTGCCGAAGGTCAATCCGACAAGGAGGGCGCCGACGAGACCGGGACCGTACACGGCAGCCACCCCGTCGAGGTCTCTCTTGTGAACGCCGGCTTTCGCAAGGGCCTCAGCGACGACTGGTATGATCAACCGTTGGTGAGCCCGTGATGCGAGCTCCGGCACGACTCCCCCATGCTCCGAATGGAATAGCTGGAGCGCGGTGGCGTTCGAAAGGAGCTTCCCATCGCGGAGCACGGCGGCGGAGGTTTCGTCGCAGGAGGTTTCGATGCCAAGAATGGTCATTTCAGGTCATGATAACCAAAATTGGGGGGGAGTGCAATGTTGATTATTATAACTGAACGAATATTGCTTCTGATTCATTCATTTCGTACACTTTCCGCGCGATTCTCTCACCCTGCGTTGCTCTGCACAACGCACCCATCACCATCACATACATCAGGAGGTCCCTTGAAGAGACTCATGATCCACGTTGCGGCCTATGTCCTGCTTCTTGCAGTGACGGGCAGTGTCGCGTTCGCCGGTGGCTGGCAGCTTAACGAACACGGCGCTCGTGCGACCGGACTCGGCGGCGCGTTCGTCGCCCGCGCAGCTGATCCGTCAGCGATCTACTTCAATCCCGCCGGCCTCGCGTTTCAGAAGGGATTCAATCTCCTCGCCGGCGCGACGTTCATTCTTCCTTCCACGAAGATCTCGGCGATCAACGGCACCACTCAGACAGCTGAGATGGAATCCCAGATCTTCTATCCGCCCAACCTGTATGTGACGTATGAGTTCTCGGACGGCCTGGTCGGCGGCCTCGGTGTGTTCACGCCGTTCGGCCTTGGAAGCAAGTACGACAAGAATTGGATCGGCGGCCAGCTGTCGGTCGAGACGGAAGTCCAGACGTTCTATATCAATCCGACCATTGCTTACAAGCTCAGCGACAATTTCTCTGTCGGCGCGGGAGTGTCGTTCATCTATGGCGCGGTCACACTGAACCGCCGTGTGCCGATGTACAACACGCTCACTCCTCAAGCCCTTCCGTCGGGCACGTACTACATTCCCAGCAACCCGGGGCTCGGAGATATCCTGCTCGAAGGCACCGGGACCGGTTTCGGATTCAATGTCGGCATGATCTACAAGCCGACCGCGTGCCTCTCCTTTGGCGCCTCCTTCCGGTCAGAGACGATGCTTGAGTTCTCCGGCGATGCCGTGTTCAGCGGCATGGGTGCCCTTGCCAGCTACTTCCCCGGTGGCGAAGGAACAGCGACTCTGCCGATGCCCATGAACTTCCAAGCGGGCGTTGCTTACAAGATCAGCGATGCGTTGACCGCTGAAGTCGACTTCCAGTATGTGGGATGGAGTGCGTACGACAAACTGGAACTTGACCTCCCCGCTGGCCCGGCGATCAACCTCATCGTTGGACCTCCGGTCCCCCCCAGCCCCCTGCCGCAGACTGCGACTCGCGTGCTGCAAGGTCCTTCCAGCGAAGATAAGTTATGGGAAGACGGCTATCTGTTCCGTGCAGGTCTTGAGTACGTCTACAACGACTGCTGGACATTCCGCGCCGGCGGACTGCTCGACTACACCCCGCAACCGACGGCAAAAATGGAGCCGATGCTTCCCGATGCGAATCGCGTCGACCTGACCCTCGGCGTCGGCTACAGGATGTCCAAGGATGTCACGCTCGATCTCTCGTACATGATCGTGATGTTCGAGGACCGGACCTCCACCTACACGCCATTCAAGGCTTCATATGAAAGCGTGGCCCATTTGATCGGCTTCAACATCGGCTACGCGCTCTAAGTTCTCCTATTCGTTTAACGAAGAAGCCCGGCTGGAATGATTCCAGTCGGGCTTTTCGTTGTACGGTACATGTGTGTCAGCGATCGATGCAGATCTTCATCTTCACCTCCGATCCCTTTTTCAACTTCCGGAAGGTCACTTTGTCCATCAGGTTCCTCATCAGAAAGACGCCTCGACCGTGTTCTTTCATGAGATTCCTGTCTTCCAAGGGATTCGGAAGGGCTTGCGCATCGAAACCGGTTCCTTCGTCGCGGATGACGATCGAGAAGCAATGATCCGTGACGCGGCCGCGGACAGTGACAAGCTTCTGCGGGTCGGATGCGTTGCCGTGCAGGATCGCGTTGTTGACGGCTTCCGTCACGGCGACCTGGAGCCGATACATGGTACCGTCATCCAAGCGCAAGGTCTCGTTCACATCCTGCAAGAAGCGCTCCACCAAGGAGACATTCTTCGGAAGGCTTTTGAATTGCAGTTCGAAGGACTGCAGCTTGTCCCGAGTCGCACGTATCGGTCTGGATCCTCGTTTCTTCATACGCTCCCTTTCACAACGGCAACCGAACAGCGACGGAGACATTCGGGATCGTCGCGAGCGGCACAGCATCCAGTCGTTGTCGTTCTTGCCATCCGTCGATGCGGACTCGTCGTTCGCTGGTCCCCATCCATTCGACGCTCGCCACGGGTCCCGACGAGGTGTACCCCTGGCGGAACGTCCGCACGCCTCCGGTATACGCATACCGGTCCTGCGAGAACAGCCGATATCCCAACTCGAAGTGAAATGCCCCCGTCCTCACAGTGAGGCGGGGATCAAAATGGAATTCGACCGTCGCATCTTCGGGGCGCTCCGCGAATTCCCGCCACCGAAGCATTCCCCGTTCCGTCAGCCGCAGTCCTGCAGTACTGACGATGCCGAACACCGGAGTGATTCTCCAGACGAGCGAATCGCTCCATGCCGCTTGGCGGAAGGAAAAACTCCGAACCGCGGCGACCTGCTCTTCATAGTCGCTGACGGTGTAATTCCCGATCACCTCCGCGCGAAGGACGTTCGCAAACTTCGCCTGCTGTCGGTATTCCACCCGGCCCCCGAGCCGGATAACGCGATTCCATGTGTTGTTGGCACTCTGAAGCCTGCTCAAATACACAAGATGCGTTCCCGACAGATCCAGCGCCAATGATGCGAGGAGCAGCGGATTGAACCGATGCCCCCACTCCAGACCGACCGTCAAATAGAGCTCGTCTCGATCGTCGACATTCAGGGTATCGGGAGTATCGTACCGCAAGATAGTAGCCGATGAACGGAGTTGCAAACGGTCCGCGTCAGAAACATCGACGTCCGTCCCAATCCATGCGGATGTCCTGCCGGCGATGTTTTCCAGCCGACGGGCGAGGGCTTGTTGCTGGAGCAATTGCGAGGGGCTCAGGTCCGGCTCCGGCGACGTGGAGTGCCGTTCTTCCCGGACGTGATGGCTGAACGCCGAGTTGATCCGCCACCCTTCTGCGACCATCCAGTCCACTTGCGCCGCGGCTGAGATCTGCAGTTCCTGCACGCGCGCATCGGCGATCGCGGGGAGCGTACCCGAGACGCGATATCGATTCCCGCGGTCGATCGAACGATTCGCTATCATCGCATCAATGCTCAATGCGAAGTCGCCCTCCGGACGGTATTGAAGGCGATTCTGGATCTGCCAGCCAAGCGCCGACCGGTCGAGCAGGTTTTGTGTAACGCCGTAAGCCGACCGAACGCCGTCATCGGCCGCAATGTAGAACGATCGCTTCTGACTCGAGATGTCGACCGTCAGCGAATCGGAGGCCGTTTCGCTGAACTTCCTCCACAACGCAATGCGGGCGTCACCGGTGTGAGGCCGACGCACGCCGAGCAGCGATTCCGTCCACTCCCCCCCGAAGTTCATCACGAATTCGTCCCACTCGACATTCTTCCCTTCCATGCGGAGTCGATACGCCCCCCCACGGTCCCGGGCGGCTCCCTGCTCGTTCATTTCGAATCCTCCCTGCGCCATTCCCGCGATCCCTTCCGCAACACGAACTTCTGCTCCCGCCAGCAACCGGTGCTGGATCGTGGTCCCGAGTTCACGCGCCCGTTCGTCCAGGTTGATCATCGATGCGTTGCTGACGACACCATTCCAGCGCTGTGCGAGCGGAACAGCGACCTGAACCGTGCCGGCGTATTCGTTCTGGTGCGATTCCTGCAATCCTCGGATAAGACGCGCGCGATAGTGCTGGTCCAGCGTCACGCTCCATGCGTCCGTTTGCCGGTCGAACCGTAGCGCGCCGGTCCAGGACAGCGTATTCAGCAAGCGTTCGAAGTTGAGGCTCGTTGTGCGGGACAGATCGATCGGCATAAGACCCATCGGAAGCGTCGCGTCCTGCGCGCACAACCGCCCCCCCCCAGAGATCGCCGCCGCGAGGACGAGGCGCAGAACGATCGATCGCCAAAGAGCGCCAGGATGCATTTCAGACGATCCGTTCCAGGAAGAGCCGTTTGAATCGCGCTTGATCAACCCCGATCGCAACGCGCGGGAACACAGATGACCGCGTGCCGTACGAGAACGTGGCAACCGTCATCCCTCGCGTCAGCGGGCTCTCACATTCCACGCGGATCTGTGCTGGAAGCGTTGTCAGCAGTCCGGGGTCGACCACTGCGGCCACAGCAAGCGGGTCGTGGAGATATCCGCCGTCGAAGCCTTCCGTGCGCACATGATACTTCATGTACGACCGGGTCACGGCCACCATGGCTCGAGCGAGCCGTGAGCCCGTACGGACCGCAACGTCGCGGAGATCTCGCGCCAACAGAACACACTGCTCCGTCACATCCAACGGGATCACCGTCACCGGCAAGCCCGCGTTCAGCACGATGTCGGCGGCTTCCGGGTCAACAAAGTAATTGAACTCCGCGACGGGACCGGTATTCCCCGGGACGCGCATCGCACCCCCCATCGTGATGATCCGTCCCGCGCGCGCCAGCAGGCGCCGGTTCCTCTTGACGGCGAGTGCGAGATTGGTCAGCGGACCGACGGCAACAATGGTCAAGCGTGAGCCATGTTGGCGACACGCGTCAAGAATGGTCTTGACGGCATTTCGTCCAACGCGGAGCGACGCTGGAAGGAATCGCGTGCCTCGGATGGTCGTGCCCCCGAATCCGTCGACACCATGCACTTCAGGAGCGGTCAGCAATTTCTTCTTCAAGGGGCGTTTTGCGCCGCGCGCAATGACCGGAGGGGTCGCCGGCTGCAGCAGACGGACGATACGCAGGACGTTGCGCGTGCAATGGCTGACCCCGACATTTCCAGCGACGGTCGTGATGAACTCAACGGAGAGTTCCGGAGAGCGAAACGCGAAGGCGAGTGCGAGGGCATCGTCCACGCCGCAATCGGTATCGATGAGAAGAGGGAGGGGATGCTGCATTTCAATTCAGGATGGATTGCACGGTTCCTGTTGGGTGAAAACCCAGCGCCGCGGTCGCCCGAGCATGGCTGATGAACGACGCGGATCCGTTCCACGAACGGTCCATCTCCTTGCTCTCGGGGTAGAATTCCGCCGCGAGTTCACGACTTGGCTTCCCCGTCCAGTTCTCGTCCGCGCAGATGAAGAATCGATCGTGCGGCTTCTCGAGGTTGCGGTGCAAGGCGGACCGGATCGCTGCGACGACATCCTCGACGAGGATGAACGCCCAAAGGTTTTTATACCACCGGGGATACTCCCGCACGAGTGATCTGTAGAAGTCGATCTCCTTCGGCTCCGGCACCCAGATCCAAGGAGCGCGAAGACATACGGTCCGCATTGCGCAGCGTCGGCTGAATCCCTCACAAACGACCTCGCACGAAACCTTGCTCAGTCCGTACGGATCCTGCGGGCGCAGGGGATGCGTCTCGTCCACTGGAAGACGCAACGGCCAGAGACGGGTGGTGGAGAAGGCGAAACCGAGGGTGGACTCGCTTGACATGAAGATGAACGTTGGAACGCCGGCGGCAGCGCTCGCCTCCAGCAGGTTGTAGGTCGTTTGCGTGTTCGTCCGGAATACGCGTTCGGGCGGGTCGTTCAGTGGATGAGGGATCCCGGCGAGATGGACGACGGCGTCAACGGGTCTCATCGCGCGGGCAACCGCCGCTTCATCCAGGAGATCGATGCGGAGGTGATCAACCGCGGAAGAACGGGGTTCGCGAAGGTCCCACGAGCGGACATCGTGCTCCGCGGCGAGCGCTTCGACAACATATCGTCCCACAAGACCGCTGCCACCGGTGACCAGAATCTTCATGCAAGCTCCGCCTTCTCGCCCCGTTGAGGTATATGCACGCGATCGTATCCTTGTTCCTTCAGCTTCGCTGCAAGCGCCTCGGATTGCTCCAATTCACCATGGACAAGGAAGAGCGATCGCAGCCGCTTTCGATCCATCGTTCCGATGTACTGCAACAGCTCGTCCTGTCCGGCGTGCGCGGAGAACGCATTCATCAGAACGACTTCCGCACGGAGCTGGTGCATCTCGCCGAAGATGCGCACCTCGGGTTGCCGCTCAACAATGCGTCGGCCGAGTGTGTGTTCGGCCTGGAAGCCGACGATCATGACCGTGTTCCGTTCATCCTCGATATTGTTTGCCAGATGATGCACGATGCGACCGGCTTCGCACATTCCCGACGCGGCAATGATGATGCAGGGTTCTTTCCGGCCATTCAGTTTCTTTGAATCTTCGACGTGGCGCACGTAGATGAGTTTGCTGAAGCCGAACGGGTCTTCCTTCGCGCGAAGTCGGGCGACCGTTTCCTCGTCGAAGCACTCGGGATGCATGCGGAAGACCTCCGTCGCATCCACGGCGAGGGGACTGTCCACGAAGATCGGAATTCGTTCGAGTGCCCCTTCCTCGAACAACTCGGAAAGCACATAGAGGAGTTCCTG
>Ga0105099_10002225_pt1 | contig 11619 bp, 14 predicted proteins | sample PPLLak3cmMay2015_2_FD_79138 | JGI IMG/M metagenome (GOLD analysis project Ga0105099, IMG submission 79138) | Freshwater sediment microbial communities from Prairie Pothole Lake near Jamestown, North Dakota, USA - PPLs Lake P8 Core (1) Depth... | ecosystem: Environmental > Aquatic > Freshwater >...
TAGGCTTTAGAGTTCCAGAACCGGCTAAATCGGGCAGCATGGAAGCTATATCTGACACAAAACTGCCTATATCGTCAAAATCACCTTTCACGGTTTTTCAGTCCTCTTACCTGTGATAATTATGTCAGGATTGTTTATAAATTTTCTGGACGACCAATTTACCTAATTCCTGCCAGAAGCCGTAGAAGGGCAGAATTTTGCATGCGCTCATCAGTTACATCCGTTCATCATATCCTTTTTGAGGATCTGCTGGTGTTCACTAAATCAACGCGCATTATGCATGCTGCAGCCCGTATAGAGCCATAACTGCTGTTCTTCAGATGTATATAAAACTATGTTTTTATTACCTCACGGTAGTTAAATATGAGAAAGTTTTAAATATTAAAACTTCCAAACCAGTTTGCATGAAATCACATAAACCTGAACAAACCAGCAAGCTAAACGACCTTCTCTCTTCATCTTTCAATAATGTCAAGTATGACATAAGAGAGCTCAATTCAAAAATCGAAGGCCTGAACCTCAATCTATCTAACCTGATAACAGATGGCATAAATGCAGTATCAGAAGAGCAGACAAAGAAGATACTCGAACAGCAGATAGCGATAGACCAGCTCAATGAAAGGATCATCAAACTTGAGCAGAGAAAGATAGAAAGACCTGAGAGGGACATAGAAGAGCCGCACTCTACAGTATTCAGGACAAAAGAATCCGCACTTTCAGAAGTGAAGAGGATAATAAAAAACACAGCAAAAGAAAGCTCTTCTGTATACAACATACCAGAAGGACAGGCAAGGATAACAAAGACAAACCTCAAATCAGAATCAAAAGACCTGAACGGCGAATGGGTCGAAGTCACAGGATATGGAGTCGACATGACTGGCTTTAGACTAAGGGACAAGAAGAAACACGAATTCAGGTTCCCACAAGGCTTCACGATCTACGGACCTGTGAAGATATTCACAGGCAAAGGAAAAAATACCAATACCAAGCTCTACTGGAACAGCAATAAGCACATATGGAACAACGAAGGGGATGTGGCGACACTCCTTGACAGACGAGGGAAGATAGTGAGCCAGGTGCTTTCTCAACCGACGTATTCTTTCAAGAAGCTGAAGTGAGGAGTTTTCTGATGGCCAAACCAGAAAGAAAGCTCGACGAGCTGTGGACAAGCTACCTGACCAGAAGACTTGAAGAGGTCGGCTTCACGATGTCAGATTACGAAGCGAATTCAAATGGAGAATTTTCTTCTGAAATCCATTTAGGAGCTGACAAAAATATCCAAAGAATAATCTATCTTGAAAAAGATACACATGAAAGAATAGCTAAAGCACCTTCTTACGATGATATCTCAAAGATATTAAAGGACTGTGTGTTCATAAATGACAGCGCAACAAATGCGGATATCTGGTTCTATTTCGGCATGGACGGGACAACCCGCTGTGAAAGAAGTACAGCACCACCAGATAAGAGATTTGAAAAATATGAAGACCGGGAAAAAGGAGAGACCTACAAAGCACAGGAAGTAATAGATGACATAGTCGAATACGTGAAAGAATCAGGCAAATCCGGAGTCCCAAAAGCGAAAGATAGAAACTGCCCTAAACCAAAAGCAGAGTCTCGAGAGATGAAAGAACCAGCATCAAGAGATGACCGCACATTGAATGAGATACTGCAGAGAGTCAAACGCATTGAACGTGTCGCAATCGAACACCCTCTTGTCATGAAAGGAGAAGATGCCTATTTGAAAGAGGTATACCTAGAAAAGATAAACAAAGATAGGAACAACCTGAATGTCTTTGAATTCGATGGGCGGAGAATAGCCTATGTGCTTGTTGATAACCCGGAAATATGGGGCAATGGCGGGCGATACCATGAAAATCTCATATTTGTAGCTAAAGACATTGCAAAGCAGGAGTGGCAACAGAAGATTGTAGCATATCATGAATCATTGGAATCGGAAATAGGACACGACAAGGCAAAAGAAAAAGAGATTGAGCTGGCAAAAGCGCTCGGAAAAGAGAAAGAGTATAGAAAATGGAGAGAAGAGACAGATAAGAATCACAAGATATAATTCTGACTTTATTTTCAAGAGGATAAGATGCCACTGACAACTGATTTTGTATATGCACAGTATGGGAAGTCAGCCAGCATAATAAAGATAGAGCCAGGCACAAGATACACGCTACAAAGACCTAGAAAAAATATCGACTTCTGCGAGATGAACCTGCCAATAATACCTGGAGGAGAGATAAAAGTCTCGATAGACCACTGCGGAGAGCTCAAGACAAAAGATTTTTACGAAGAGGGCACAGCTCTAGGACAGACATTCCCGCCATATGAACCAGTGCTCAGCACAGAGAGGCTCACAAGAAGAGGCAACTGCCATGAATTCAGAAGGAAATATTATCCCTCAGAACCATTTGAGAGCTGCACACTTGAAAAATCAGTAGAGAAGACACCAAAAGACATCAGAGACAGATACTTCTCATATTCGGAAGCCAGCAGCATAGCGTCTAAACTCAAGGACGTGTCTCTTGAAAAGACTATAAAAAACGTCTGCGACTTCGTAATGACAGAACACAGAGGAAGAATACCTAAAAGAGAAACGGGCAAAAGCCTGAAAGAGATACTCAGACGGGCCATACAGCTTTCCGAAGACCGAGCATACATGGAGATGGTAAACGGAGAAGAAGATGCAGATTACCTGACCAGACAGATCGAGAAAGGAGAGGGATTCTACGGCAGCTGCAAAGCGTTTTCAACGCTGGCATGCGGACTCCTTAATTCATTGGGACTGGCTGCAAGACGAGTATATGGACATATTGAGAAGACAACTCTTGCTGAAGGATTACGACTGACATATGAAGAAGGAGAACATGCATGGACAGAAGTTTATGTGCCCTCTGTCAAGAACTGGGTGATAGCCGACCCGGCCGGAGCAATAATAACAATACCCCTAGAATTGAACTATAGCTATACAAGCCTGATACCTTTGATTTCAAAAGCAAAGACAGATAGATTCACAATCAAGCTTGATTACAAAGGAAAACAATCAATAAAAGAACATTTCGAGATGAAAAAAGCAGAATTATTGCTGAAATTCATACTATCTCAAAATCCACGCAGACCCTGAACACGCGCGGCGCGTGCTGGCCGCACTTTACTGAGTGCAGATTATTTATAGGAACTTAAAAGTCCATATAATTTTTCCCTTCTTCTTTTAACATTGAAACTGATTTTTTCAGCAAAAGTTTTAATGCTCTCTTTTCGCAATATTCTCAATACATACATTCCTCTCTCTTTTTGTTTCTTACTCTGAGTTACTGTACTCTCTATGTTTATTTTCTTAAGCAAATTTTGTAACTGTTTTACTCCTTTGCCATACATCTCTAGTTCGATTCTCTTTTTGTTATTTCTTGAATCATAAACGGGAAATCCTTCTGAATCAAATACCCCTTTTAAAAAATAAGAAATAAAATTTTTATTCTTTGTATTTTTAATATCTTTAGGAACGTTCCAGTTTTTAGTTCTGTGTTTTGATTTCGAATCCAGAAAACACACTGCCTGCTTAGACCCTAACCTAACATAATAAAAATAGCTATCACAGTTTATCAGATTTCCGTATTTTGTTCTATGATTTTGTGATACCCACCCCTCTCTCCAAGTCGGTTTAAAACCACTCCAACCATATAATGCCGTGTAGAATTTCTTGGCAAATTCTTTATCTGTGACTTGAAGTGTAATCCTATTTGTTGACTTTGACTTTTCCACATAGCCATCGCCCACCAAAACACCGTAAATATAAGCAAGATTATTAGACATCTTCTTCGATTTTAAACTGAGATTTCTTTGTTGTTTATTTGAATAAATACACCTTGGTTTTCGTTGGGTTTTTATCCACATCTGAACGGTTGTAGTTGACAAATCTACGATTTCTGCGATTTTATTGTAAGAAATGCCCTTTTTTCTTAGCATATTGACTTTTTTGTAATCTTCTATGCTATATCTTCTACGTTCTTTTCCTTGATGCTTTTTTCTTCTTTTCAACATTTAATATAATAATGCATATATGTTTATATTCTTCACGCACGTATGTCCAGTGAAAATATGTCTTGTGCATCGTCGACAATAAGAAGAATCGGAAAACGTCCGGCTATCTTGAAAGATTTTCGGAACTCACATCTTTATTACTCTCAAATCTAAGCAAACCCTAAATACTCGAGGTGCATGTTGACCACATTTCACTAAGTTCATAATTTGTATATTCATGCCGTTATCTTTAAAAAATTCTTTAATTTTATTTTTCCCTTTCTCAAATTCGTTTTCATCAAGGAATTGATATAAATGGATAATTGTTCCGTTTTTACAAACTTTAATGGCTGAACCCAAAAAATCCTCTGCGTTCTTTGGCAGAGGCATTAAAACTCTATCAAATGTTTTGTTTAATTTCGGGATTAAATCTTTCACATCACCCTGTAGTAGTTGTACATTACTAACCTTGTTCAATTTTACGTTGTCTAGTGCGTATTTATGAGCTATTGGATTAAGTTCTATTCCGTGGATGTATCTAGCTTTACTTTTTTTGGCTAAAACTAATGGATACACCCCACAGCCGGAAAACATCACAAGGACAGACTCGCCTGGCCTGACTTGCTCTGCGACACGCAGACGCTCTGTGGATAATCTAGGAGAGAAATAGACCTGCTCGATATCAAGCTTTATCCTGACACCATGCTCGATATGGACTGTCTCTTTAGTGTCGACTCCCGCAAGATATTCCATAGGTTGCGTACGGAATTCCGTACCATGGATGCCTGCCTTCTTCACCACAGTCTTTATGTTCTTCTGAAGCTTCAAAAGAGTCTCAGCGACGAGCTTCTCTTTCTTTTCAAGCTCCTCTGGAATCTCTAGTATGGCTATAGAACCTACAATATCGAACGAAGTCTTCAAGTCTTCCATATCCTTTTTGGTCAGAGACTCAGAAAGTGCATCTTTAAGGTTGGTATTCACAAATGCCTTCTTCTGGGTTGAAACCTCTTCAAAATCCACGAACTTGAACTTCTTCTTAAGAGTTGATTTATCTGTTATGGGGAACAGTATAGAATCGTCTCTCTTGATGAAGGTATAATTCTTGTCGAACAGAGATTCTTTTATCAAAAATTCCTTGACCTTCTGCGCATGCTTCAATGGGGCTTTGACGTAGAGCGCCATCGTCAGAAAAAATCTCCTAGCCCTTTTTGCGCTGATTCTGACAATGATTTCCTCAATCTCTCAAGGACCTCTTCCACTCTTACCCTGCCAAACTCATGCTTATCGCAAAGCACGCTGAAAACAGCTGCCTCATCGACGGTTTTCCAGACAAGAGAGTAATCCTGCGTTATAGGCATCTCCTTGAACAACCTGAAGACCTCTTTCCAGCTGTAGCTGAAAAAATCATTCCACTTCACTGATTCGAATAACGCATCGAAATTGTCGCCATGTTCTTTGATCAATGAAATGGCTTTCTTAGGGCCTATGCCTTTTATCCCACCGACATTGAAGTCTGTCCCTACAAGTATGCCAAGGACGATAAGCTGGTCCTGTGTGAGACCTAAGTTTTTAAGATTCTCATCAAGCTCAGTCATCTGAGGTTTCACGACCTCGTAAGACAACTTATCCTTCATCTTCTTACGTTCTGAGATGGTCAGGTTCTGCACCATCCTCGGGACTCCGAAAAGCATGCAATCATAATCCTGGGAGATCTCAGCATAGACCTCGCCTTTCTTCACAAGGTAAGCTGCCTGGGCCTCTCCTTCTGACGGAGCGCGTATCACCGGCAGACCAAGAGCAGTGATGAGCTCAATAGCCTCATCGATCATCTCCCTTGTGAGCTTCGAGGTCCTCATAGAATACTTCTTCATATCCTCTACATCGCCTGCCTTTTTCGCTTCATCGTAGAGGTGTTTTGCTTCCTCTTTCAATGACGCACGGCGTTCTGACTCTGCCTTCTTGAGCTCAGGCGGTTTGCCATCAAAGACAAACACCAATTTTATGCCATACTGCATCAATTTTGTAGTTCGATAGAAAAGGCCGTTCAGGTGGGATGTCACGTGGCCATGCGAATCCATCAAAGGGGTGCCGTCCATCTGGCGAATAGTAGAAAGGAACTGGTAAAGGATATTATTGCCGTCGACGACAAGCTTCTTACCTGCTAACTGCGGTATCGACACCTCTTTTTTCACGATAAGATCCTTAAGATTAACACCCACGGCCCAACACCTTAGATCTTCTTGTAGAACATATTCTTGAATTCCTTGGTCAAAAGCTCTTCTGCCTTCTTATTCATATCCCCTGACGTCAAGAACAGTATAGGCAGCTTCTTCATCTGGCCATAGACAAAAGCGGTCGAAAGGTCAGAATCAGCGATCTTCGCCTTGGCCTTGGCCTTGCAGTAATAATTCAGAATGCCCACGTTACTTGGGATCTTAAGGACGAAATCATACTCAGAAGCCTTCTTTATTATCTCAAACGCTACAATCTCGATGCCAGACTCGTCGAAATATGACTTGACCTTCTTGAAGAACTTATCATCCTCAGGGAAAGGAGCGATAGCAGGAACTTCTGTATCTGGCTTCTTCCTCTCTATCTTTATCTTCTCGTCAGTATCGACCATTGTCGAGAACTCTACAGACGGCTCATAGGAGAACTCAGGGACAGACGTACTTTCGATGTGGCTCATGACGACTTCAGGCTTCTTGACCTCAACCCCTGCTGAAACATCAACCTTTTCTGCTTCCGCAACTTCAGTTATCGTCGCCTGGACCTCAGTCTTCTGCTCTTTCTCCCCTTCTTCCTTCTCACGGGAGACATGGACATAATCCCTGATGAGCCCTTCTGCCTCGGCATCCGGCAAAAGATAATACTTCCAGAAAAGATCAGCATGGCTGTTGACTGTGACTTCCAGAGGAACAGCGAAATCATTTATCTGCCTCAGAGAGACACGGGTCTGAGGATCCTGCTCCTTGTCCTTCAGTATCTTTGACCTCTTGAGGAGCAAAAAAGCATTATAATCGGTTTCCGGCATCTTATTTGCGTATTCTTCAAGCGCAGGCTCCTGGCCTTCACAGTAATACAAAGGAGAGCCTCCGACTTTCATGCTTGTGAGCCGTATCTTCTTCTGGTCCACCATCTCTGAAAGCATGGCTGACGCAAACAACACATTCGTGTGCATCTCCTTGTTCAATTGAGCAGGCAACAGCGGCCCTTTCTCTTTTACAATGGACAGAAGCTTTTCCCTATGGTCCATACCAAAGTAAAATTAATCAGTTTTCTATATAAACTTTATCGTGCTTGAGAAGATGGCTTAAAAAGGCTCTTAACGCCTGTAGATATTGTCATGATGGTCGAAGTCTTCAAATTTGATGAGTCTTTTCTTCTTGAATAGCTTAACAGATATCTTCTTCAACCTATAGCTCATATCCTGTTCATGCCTTTTCAATCTCTTTCCTAAGTGCAGCTACACTCGAGAATCTCTTGGATTTACTCTTTTCTATCTTAAGCAGCTTATCAATAAATTCTGGCCTTAATTCTGGTTCAAGAAGCTCTTCCTTGCTCCATCCGCATTTACACTCAGAAAAGCCTTTGCCGCAATAGGCACATTTCTTGACAAGATTCCCTGTCTTGCATTCGGGACATTTAGTTGACTTTTCAGCTATTGCAGGCGTAAACCATTCTCCGCACTTATCACAGACAAACCAGATGACTGGCTGTTTTATATCATCCCTTAATTCCTTGGTGGTCATATTTCAGAGAATCACAATTTAGGATATAAATCTTTTCGGCAGGACTAAAGAAAATCATTCAGAATTACGGCCTAATCCACCTTATCTCGTAATATGTCACATCGCCTTCGTCATCTACGACGCCGATAAGAAGACGCTTCTTCGTGCTGTGGGCTACACGGTTCTTCGCTGAGAAATCATACCAGGTTATCTGCTCGCCTTCATGCACAGGATAGACTATCCATCTTGCGTGGTCTTCGCCGGGCTTGACACCACGGTCATAGATCCTGAAATCAGCACCAAACTTCAATGCAGTCTTGATTATGTAGCCTCTGCCCCTGATGTCCTTAAAGACCATGTACCTTATCCAGAAATTAGGCTCTACCTTCTTCGCCTTCTTTATGAACGCAGCAGAATCAACAGCCTTATCCTTATCATCGACAACCTTAAGGCGGCCTTTCTCAATAAGATAAAGAGCTTCAAGCAAAGAAAGCTGGACCTTACCGTCCTCAATCATATTCCCATAACGGCTCTGATTATAGAGCTCGCGGGCATCATCAGAAGATTCTGTTATGACACGCTCTCTTGAAAGGACCGCATTTACAACTGCTTTAGACTTCTTAGTATCTTCAACAATATCTTTAGAAACGTTCTTCTCATTGAGAGAAGCTACCATTGCAGCCGAACTGTCAACGACAGGCTCGATCTCTGCAGGTACTTCTGCTTTCCTGCGTGCCATAGAAATAAATCAACAGGGGTGGTTTATAAATGTTTTGAGGGTGACAAAACGACATATATTTATAAATTAAACTAAAACTCCAATTCGGCATGGAAATAACATTCTTAGGAACATCGGCGATGGTACCGACCAAGGACCGCAATGTAACGGGAATTTTCCTCAAATACAGAAATGAAGGGATACTGTTCGACTGCGGGGAAGGGACGCAGAGACAGATGAACATCGCAGGCATAAACCGAAATGATGTCACAAAGATATTCGTAAGCCACTGGCACGGAGACCATGTCGCAGGGATAATCGGACTAATACAGACCATGGCAAACAAAGAGGTCAACCCGACAGTCAATATATATGGACCTTCAGGGACCAAAGAGCATGTAGAACACATGAAGAAGATGGTAATCTTTGACATACAGATAAACCTGATAGTCCATGAAATAAAACCCGAACCAGATAAGATACTGAAAGTGGTAGAGACAGAAGATTATCTGGTAGAATGCGCTGCCCTGGACCACAAAGTGCCATGCATCGGCTTCAGCTTCATAGAGAAAGACACGCTCAATATACATCCTACAAAACTCAAGGAATTAGGGATAAAAGAAGGGCCACACCTAAGGAAGATAAAGGAAGGCCTCACAGTAACGTACAAAGGAAAGGAGATAAAGCCAGAAGATGTGACATACCTTGTGAAGGGACACAAGATAACATACATAGCAGACACTGCAGCATGCGAGAATGCAGTCAAGCTAGCAATGGACGCAGACATAATGATATCTGAATCAGTATATGCAGACAAGCTACAGGGCAAGGCAGAGGACTACAAGCACCTCACAGCAAAAGATGCTGCTATGATCGCAACACAAGCCAATGTCCGAAGGCTCATACTCACGCATTTCTCACAGAGGTACAAGACAGTCGAAGAGATAGAAGAGAACGCCAAGATGATATTCCCCGAGACTGTGTGCGCGTATGACTTCATGAAAGTGAAGATATAGATACATGAATGCTTCGGAATCATCTCAAAAATAAAAAAATTTCTTAAACTTATCTTTTCTCGACGAGGGACAGAAAAATAGCTGAATTCATTATTCTCTGATGATGATAAATCATTAAATAGATAAAAAAACATGAATAATGTATGAACAAACCGAGCTGGGAAAGAAAACCACAAAAAGAAGACATCTTAGACGACAAGGTCAGACAGCTCATGTACAAGAGAAGGATAACATACCAAGAAGCAGCATCTCTTATACAGAACGGACAGAAGTCAATAGGCGAATTCTAACTAAAACATTCTAGCGATTCTTAGCAACATATTTAATCCTGACAGACTTATCGATCCAGATGTCACACAAATCAAAAGGCATAAACGCTGAACGCGAGCTCATACACCTGTTCTGGGCAAACGGCTGGACTGCATCAAGGGTCGCAGGAAGCGGATCAATAAAGTATCCCAGCCCAGATATCATAGCAGGCAACAACCTAAGAAAGCTTGCCATAGAATGCAAGGTAACAAAAGACATCAGGCAGTACTTCGACAAGAAAGAGATATCAGAACTAAAGGAATTCTCAAGGATATTCGGCGCAGAGCCATGGGTATCTGTCAAGTTCAACAATGTAGACACGTACTTCCTCACACCAGAAGACCTGGACGACGCTGGAGAGAGCTATTCTCTCTCAATAGAAAAAGCGAAGATGAAAGGATTCCTGTTCGAAGAGCTTGTCAAGAACTAATCAGCTGTCAATCTTCTTCTTTATCTCTTCTGTCTCTGTCTCGATGACCTCTACTTTCCTCTTAACACCCTTGATCTCCTTATTCTCTGAAGCTATCTCTTTCTCCTCCTTCTTTATCTCCTGCTCCTCTTCCTCGACCTTCCTCACAAGCTTGGTTCCTTCCGCCTTCTGGGAGAGGAATTCTGCGTTAGAGACAAACAGCAGCAGTATAGCTATGAAGAGGACATTGACTATTATGCCGACCATTGCTTCCATGAAAAAAACAAACCTTGCGGCAGCCGCGACAGGCAGTATATCGCCATACCCGACCGTAGCGAAACTGACCATGCTGAAATAGACAAAGGTCGCAAAAGTAGGTTGCTTATCGGAAGAGAAGGTAAAAGCATCCGGACTCATAGGATCATTGTATATGTCATAATAAAGCGCTCCGAAACCCACGACATAGAGAAGCACTATGGCCATGCAGATCACGAAAATGTATATCTGCTTGCCATGCTTGAACCAGTCCCTCATGTTCCTCTCTATACCCAGGACATCAGGGCACATGATGAACGTCACAAGGATATAGCTGCCGAAATAGTTGATTATCGTCATCAGTATGCTATACTCCCCCTTGAATATAGAAGGCAATGTCAGACCGAAACCTATCACCATGAAAGCGACTATCGAATAACGTACTCCGACAATCTCCTCCCTCCTCCTTATGAACGGGACGATGAAGAAGAATATGACCATCATGAAAGGCACCATGAACATCTTCGCGATCGTTGATGGAGATGCCTCGAAATAATCAGAATAAAGAGAACCTATCTTCAATGCGAAAATCATGAATATCATCACAGGGATGAAAAAAAGCAGATTATAATTGAGAAGCTTCAATATAGATATATCATTCTTAGACTTACCAGAATTGAACGCATGCTCTATCTTCTTCTCCAGAAGCTGCCCCTCTTTTTTAATATCCATAAGAACAGCTCAAATAAAAGGACTATTTAAAGGTTTTTAAACAAAAAGTTAATAAACATTATTCGCGGCTAAAATAAAGATGAAACCAGTATTCCATAAAATAGAAGTGCTAGTGGACAGGGCGATAACCCCCTGCATAATCATACTTCTTGCAATAATAATAATGGAACTCGGTTTCCACGGAATGGTCGAACATTACGGACTTGAAATATATATACAGATCGCAGACTACTTTGTGATATCCGTATTCATACTAGACCTCATATTCAAATACATGAAAACAAGACACCTGCCAGAATTCTTCAGGAAATACTGGCTAGACATACTTGCTGTCTTTCCATTCTTCCTCATGTTCAGGTTCTATGAAGTCACGATAGGATTCTTCACGCCGGCAATCGCAGAAGGGGCTGAAACAGCACA
>Ga0105099_10002226_pt1 | contig 11619 bp, 10 predicted proteins | sample PPLLak3cmMay2015_2_FD_79138 | JGI IMG/M metagenome (GOLD analysis project Ga0105099, IMG submission 79138) | Freshwater sediment microbial communities from Prairie Pothole Lake near Jamestown, North Dakota, USA - PPLs Lake P8 Core (1) Depth... | ecosystem: Environmental > Aquatic > Freshwater >...
TCCACTTCTTTGTGGATATCATCGGCCGGCTTTTCTACCTTCATTTTTTCCATGCCTTTAGCGATTTCCTCCTGGACTTTAATGAGCGGCTGCATATTTTTTTGGGCAAATTCCAGCGCCTCAAACATTTTTTTCTCGCTGATTTCACTTGCACCGGCTTCAATCATCATGATTTTGTCTTTGGTTCCCGCCACTACCAAGTCAAGTTTGCTTGTCTCGAGTATTTTTCTTGAGGGGTTAATAATAAATTCATCTTTTTCATTCATGCCGATTCTAAGCGCCCCTACCGGTCCGTTAAATGGAGCGCCGGCCAGCACTAATGAAGCAGATGCTGCGACAATGGAAACCACATCGGGATCATATTCCGGATCAAACGACAATACCGTAATCACAATTTGGATATCATTTCTGAATTCTTTGGGGAAGAGCGGCCGAAGCGGCCGGTCAATCAGGCGGCAGGTCAAAACAGCGCTTTCCGATGGTCGTCCCTCGCGTTTTATAAAGCGAGAACCGGAAATTTTTCCGGCTGCATATAATCTCTCCTCGTAATCAACAAGAAGCGGAAAAAAATCAACGCCTTCGCGCGGCTCCGGCGATATAACGGTTGTGGCAAGAATTACTGTATCGCCATATTTAGCGGTAACGGCGCCGGTTGCTTGTCCGGCAAATTTTCCCATTTCCAAAATCAGATCCTTGCCATCGATCTTGGTAGTAAATTTCTTAACATCAAACATAAAAATCCCTTCTCAAATAGAATTGGATTAAAATTAAATTTAAGATCAAACTCTCAATTACCAATTTGCAATTTTCACTAAATTTACAAATTGAAAATTGAAAATTCAATGAAAATTGAGAATTGAAAATTGAAAATTAATCTTAATTAATTTTACCCATTCAATATTTGTTAAATTATTAATTTTATTTGCGTAATCCTAAATCTTTGATTACTTTTTCATATTTTTTCGGTTCGTTTTTTCTGAGATAATTCAAAAGCCGGCGGCGCTTGCCCACCATCATGAGAAGACCGCGCCTTGAATCGTGATCTTTCCCGTGGAGTTCCAAATGTTTCAAAAGCTCCTGGATTTTTTGGCTCAGTAGCGCAATCTGCACCTCAATCGAGCCGGTATCCTTTTTGTGCGCCTGGTATTTTTCAACTAATGATTTTTTATCTTTAACTTTCATTTTTACCCACTTTCTAAAATATTTTACCAAAGATTATTAAATTTGGCAAATTACTATTCCATCGGAGGCATTTCCAAAGTATTATTGCCTGCTTTTAATACACTATTGTCGGTTATATTATTTCTTGAGTTTTGATAATTTTTTACCTGAGAAATAATGCTCGCTTCAACATCGGGAAGTTTCACCCCGTTCATTCTAAAAGCCGCGGCCATTTCATGGCCACCGCCCCCAAAAAGTTTTGCGATTTCTGCCACACTCACTCCCTTTTGCACCCCCCTGAAGCTGCCGTGAACTCCATCTTGTTTCTCCGTCAGAAGCAGCGCAAAATCAATGCTCGGCACAGTCTTGAGAAGCTCGTCAACTACTCCCGATGCCTCATTTTCACTTGCACTCGAGGAAAGAAAATCATCAGAGCCGAGCGCCGACCAAACAAATTTATAAGAAATTTCCTCATGAATATTTGACAACGCTTTGCCCCACAACTTCAGGGTTGAAAGAGGTTTTGTCTTGTAAATATGCTTGATAATTTCCTGCTGCCTGGCGCCGGCGGCAATAAGCTGCGCGGCAACGGTAAAGGATTTGGGCGTGGTATTGGAATTCTGAAAACTGCCGGTGTCAGTAATCAATCCCGCCAAAAGACATGTGGCAATATCCGGATCAAATAAACTTTTATCGCGTCCCAGTGATTCCAAGAGTGCAACCAAAATCTCCGCTGTAGAGGTGGCAGTAATATCCACCCAGTTTACTTTTCCAAAATGATCATTTCCGGCATGGTGGTCAATATTAACTACCGGCACTTCATAAAACAAATCGGTATTTAATTCATAGGTTTTTCCAAGCCGTTCCAGGTCGGAAGAATCAAGGGCAATTATTAAATCAAATTTGGAACTTCCTTCCTTGAAGGTCACCATTTCCGAGCTGAATCTACCCTGTGAAGGGGTAATAATGATATTTAATTTGTTATCCTCGGGCAAATTTTTATAACCCAGTTTATCAACTTTAATTTTTGATGTGTCAACCGAAATAACAAAATCCTTGGCGCCATTGATGCCTTCCTTGATAATATCAAGCGAGGGCAGAAACTGAAAAACTTTCGGAGCAACATCCGGTGAAATCAAAGTAATATCCTTGCCCATTTTTTTTAGCGCCAGATTAAGCGCCAGGGCACTCCCCAAAGCATCGCCATCAGGATTAATATGGGTGCAAATCAATATTTTCTGGCTCGTGCGCACTAACTCGGTTATTTGCTGTTTGGCAGTCAATTCCATTCTGGTTTCCTTTAGCCCCTCATAAATTCTAGAAGCAATATCTTATCATAGCAAAATCATCTTACTCTTGTCAAGTAGCGGCTCTTATGATAAATTATAATAAAATTTAACTTATAAACCTTGAAAGGAAAAAATCATGCCAATCAAAAAAGCAGCCGTCAAAGCCCTTCGCTCATCTAAAAAGAGATATGCCAAAAACACAGAACTGAAAAGTCAGTTAAAAGAAGCTATTAAAAAAACAACCGAAAAAAATATCAATGAAACTTTTAGTCTTCTCGACAAAGCGGCAAAAAGCAATCTGGTTCATAAAAATAAAGCTTCAAGAATTAAATCACAGCTGGCTAAAAAAATCGGCAAAACCCCAAAAGCCGAGAATAAAAAAACACATTCGTCTCCAACAAAAAAACTAGCCAAAAAAACTAGCGCTAAAGTTAAAAGCAAGTAACTAAAAGAGGACGCCTCGCATCAGCTTGGCTCGAGTAAGAGTATTAATTAAAAACTCTTACTCAAAACTCTTACTAATTAAGGAGAAATATGCAGGAGGGAGGACTCTTCAGGGCAGGCAGTTTCTTTATTGAACTAACTAAAGGAATAATAATATTTCTTATTATTGTTGCGCTCATTCATTTCTTTATTGCGACAGTTTTTAAAGTGGAAGGCAAAAGCATGGAACCAAATTTCCACCAAGATCAGTACATGCTTATAAATAAATTAAGCTATATTGCCGCCAAGCCAATAAGAGGAGATGTGGTGATTTTAAAATTTCCGGGAGACCCGGAAAAAACGAAATATATAAAAAGGATCATCGGACTCCCCGGAGAAAAAGTAGCAATCAAAGATGGATTGATTTATATCAACGACAAAAAACTCCGAGAAATTTATATAGCCAATGATATTATTACCGAACCGGAAATGGAACTTACCCTGGCTTCAGACGAGTATTTCGTAGTCGGCGATAACCGTCCCAATTCAAGCGACTCCCGTATTTGGGGGCCTGCGCCAAAAAAATTCTTAATCGGCAAGGCAATTTTCTATCTCTTTCCCTTTAAAGATGCGGGTTATATTCCGAAAATATATTATTAATGTATTTCTACCACTGATTTTATTCACTAATCACACAGATAAAAAAAACAGATCAGTGATATCAGTGAAAAAGATCTGTGGTTAGAAATACATTATTTTTTATACTATCGGTTCTCTGGCAGAGGAGAGTTCTTTGGCGACAAATCCCACCATCGGAAATAAAGTATTGGCAAAGTCCTCAAGCACTACCACCGGCTTGTTGGTAATAAACCAATCGGGCTGTGCAAAAGGATGTTCTATAAATCTATTAGTCCATTCTGTCTCGCATTCCATTACTATGGCGTAAGGAAGATATCTTTCAAATACGCCTTGTGCCCCTTGGGTATAACTGATTGGCGTAGGATCAATCAGGAAATTTCTAAATTTTAGCCACTCCGTTACGGCTTTTTGGCCTTTATCGGTTCTTGCGGGTAATTGCGGCGACATTCTAATAATAATAAACGAGGTAAACACCATTGCCGCCCAGAAAAACAAATAATATTTCGGGTCAGGAGCGGCAAATACTCCATATATGAATCCTATAAGTCCGATAAAAAATAAAATAATCCCGAATTTTTTATATCTCTTGTGCATCTCGGTGGGATTTTCCAGAAAGTAACCTTTTTGGGTGATGCCTTCATAGATATCAAGATAAACCTCGGCCACTTTTTTGGAAAATACATGCCTGCCAATTCTAACCTGCACATCTTCCAAGGTGCTTTTCATCTGCTCCTCGGTAAATATTTTAGAAAGAAGCACTTTTTCAAAGTTTTTCAGCCCATTTGATTTTGACTCGGCAAAATCCACCGATTTTTTCTTGATAAATGCAAATTCGTTGTCCTTATTGAAAACTTGAATATAATTACGCTGAGCCAAATCAAGCAGTGTTGCGGAAATTGATCTTGCGGAAACTCTTCCTTCCACCAAAACTTCCACCTCCGAGGCCGATAACACCTCGGGAGGATTACTTGATTTTTCTTTGGGTTTTCTTGATCTTAAATCCTTGAACGCCTGACGAAACATGAAAAGAAGGACAAATATTGCACCAAGCGGCACAATTATGCTAATAATAAGCCAGATTAGCGGGGGAAGATTAAAGAGGTAATAGCTGAATTGTTTGAGCGGAGAAAAGTTAAAAATTCCTTTGGGAAACTGCGCTACAATTGTAAAAGTTGCTTTTGGCGATAAACTGCCGGCAGTATAAACAATCGTCTGGGAATCTTGAAAATAATATTCATTAGATCCGACTCCGTGAACGGCATAATCAGTAACCTTAACTTTCGTCTCATCGACTGGTTCAGGCAGATGCACATATACATTAATATTATCAATGTATTCACCGCTTTGATCGGCAGCGATATACCTTAGTTCATCATATTCCGGATTAATGCTTAAATATTTATCATAATACTTGTCGTTTATTTTCACCCGACCGTCTTTGGTTAGATAAACATCAATATTAAGCGCCCCGCTTTCTCCAGGAACCGCAAGCTCATTGATTGAAGCAAAGGAAAGCTGCTGGCTGATAAAATAAAAAATCCCTCCCAAAATTATGAAAAGTCCAAGAAAAAACAAAAGCTGTTTTTTGTAAATACCAAATGATAAGTTCATAATGTTGTCTCTGTCACAGAAACTATTCACAGAACGCGCAGAAAGATATATTTCTGTGATTTCTGTGTAAAAAATTCTGTGATAGTGAATACATTGATAATTATATCACAAACATAATTCGGCTACGAGTACATCCAGCGCGATTCTCGGGTCGATTTTACCTGTTTTTATTTTTAAATCATAATCAAACAATTGTTTATAGATTTTTTTAAGCTTGTCGAATTTATAATTCTTTGCCTGCAAAATAGTTTTTTGAACAACATAAGGATTCAAACCAACTTGCTTTGCAAGTTGGAAACTCGAATTTCGGATTTCGTGCTTCGAATTTTCTAATGCATCTTTTATGATAAGCAAATTTCTGAACTGATATATCATCATGGTAAAAATATATATTTCGTTCTCGCCGGAATCAAGCAAGTCATGAAGATATTTAAAAGCAAATTTTTCATTTTTTTGGCCGAGCGCATCTATTAAACCAAAAATATTTCCTTCAATTTTCGGCTTTACCAATTGCTCAATATCATTGATTGTAAGTTGCAAGTTATAAGTTGTAAGTTTGTGAATCTCATTGCTCATCCGCCATAAATCATTTCCTACATATTCGATGAGTTTATCGCAAGCGGCTTTATCGATTGTACCGCCATAATTTTTTACCTTATTTTCAATCCATTTCTTTAACTCGTAAATTTCCAGAGGTTTAAATTCCTCCGATTTATTGGACCCGCCTTGACTTGCATCAGGCGAGGCAGGCTTGGCAAGTTTTTTAAAAATCGCCGATCTTCTGTCGGGAACCCCGGCTTCGTAAAATATTAGGACTGTTGTCGGGGGAATATTAATCAATAATTTTCCGACTTTCTCCTGTAAATCCTTGGTAGCAAGCTCTAAAAAATTGATAAAAATAACAAGCCTTTTCGGCGCGAGGAATGGAAAAGCTAAAATTTCTCTCGAGATTTTTTCATAGTTGATGCTTTTATCTTCAAAATCCAAAATCGAGAGATTAGTATCTCCCAAACTTTTATCAATATATTTTGCCTTTATAGCATTAAGTTTTTGCTTGGAGCGGTAGCTATCCTCTCCGTATAGAAATAGAATCATATTAGCACTATTCTAAGCAATTTTTCCAAATAAAAAAAGACCCTTCAAAATTTTATATTTCAAAGGGTAATATTACTTATAGCATAAGATATAAAAGAATTAAAATTACAATAAATTTATTATCTGAATAGCGGGAAAATAGACTTTTGTGCCATCGTACCAACCGGACTTACCAATTTCATCTGAATTGATTACCCAAGAGCCGTCAAATTGATGAACCCATACCCAGCGGAGTACGTTATTATTATCCGGAACATAAAAAATATTCGGACCGCCATCACCCCATATCTTGGTATCTTTTTTCATTAATTGGTATATTGTTGTAAGATTAGTTTCTGCTACTGTTTTTCCACCCAGTCGCGCAATAATTTCATCACTTCCAGCTTCTCTTCTCAAGACAACACTGCAGAGTATCGTTTCAGCTATTGGCATTTCTTCCTTATTCCAGAACCACTTTTGGAAATTGTCTCCTGTAATGCCCTGAATTTTTACTTCAGTATCCTTACTTTTATCAACTTTAAACTTTTTTGCGATAATGAATTTCTCTGTGGTTGCTGGTATTGTAATCAATGAGAGAGATTCAAAGAGGACAGATTTATTATCCCATGGATTTTCTTTGCGTAGAAAACACTTAAAGGCATCTAACCAAATTTTACCATCCTCTCCAGAAAGTTTTTGTTCAAAATCATTCCTCGGTCCCTGAAAATCAGAGAGCGAGATTCCGCCGAGCATGCCTTTTGACATGGTCAGCACCTCCTTAATTTAGTAGTCTTTCAGAAGATTTCCTCCCGAAAGCCCAGCTGATTCTGAAAATAAGAATCAGAACCAATTAGGCTTTCGGGAAATCTAATCATATATTAATGTGCAATCTTAACTAAAAATTATAGCAAAATTCTCCTGAAATGTCAATGGTATAATACCTTATTTTAGGTTCATTAGAACAATTAGGTTAATTTTTATATCTTTTCCAGTTCTCCCCAGTTCTTGCCTGCTTTGATATCAACGATAACCGGAACTTTGAGTTTTACCGCGTTTTCCATCGCATCTTTGACAATTTCGGCAGTTTTTTTGACATCTTGCTCCGGCACTTCAAAAACGAGTTCATCATGAACCTGCATTATTAGCTTATTAATATTAGCTTTTAGCTGTTGGCTATTGGCTTTCGAATTTTTAGCTAATGGCGAATGGCTAACAGCTAATAGCTTTTTATCAATTTCAATCATCGCCAACTTGATAATTTCCGCTGCAGTACCCTGAAATGGAGTATTCACAGCCACGCGTTCGCCGAATTTGCGGACTTGATTGATGGGGGAATGCAGTTCGGGGATTTCCCGCTTACGTCCGAAAAGAGTTTTCACACATCCTGTTTCTTCTGCGTTTTTGATTGTTTGGGCAATATACTGCGCCAATTTTGGATAAGCAAGAAAATATTTATCAATAAGCATTTGGGCTTCATCCTGCGAGATCTTTAACGATTCCGATAATCCGTAAGCGCTTACGCCATAAAGAATACCAAAATTAACGGTTTTGGCAGTTCTTCTGTCAACACCAAGTTCCTCCGCGGTGGTTTTATGAATATCGTGACCTTTTGCGAAAGCTCCCATCATGGTAGGGTCCTCGGAAAAGTGGGCAGCGATCCTTAGTTCAATCTGCGAATAATCGGCAACCAGCAATTTGCATCCTTTTTCGGCAATGAATGCTTTACGAATTTCTTTCCCTAATTCAGTTCTAATAGGGATATTTTGCAGGTTGGGATTTTTTGAAGATAATCTTCCTGTCGCAGTATCAATTGCATAGGTTGTGTGAACCCGGTTATTTTCATCAGCCAATTTTGGCAGTGGATCAAGATAGGTGGTTTTCAGTTTATTGAGTTCGCGATATTCTAATACGTGGCTGATACACGGATGAAGATGTTTAATTTTTTCAAGCTCGGATGCTCCTGTTGAATGATGAGTTTTTTTTCTTTTGATACCTGCATCCCGCGGTTTTATTTTTAGCTCTTCATAAAGAATTTTCGCCATTTGCAACGGCGAATTGATGTTAAATTTATGACCAATATCATTATAAATTTCTGATTCCAACTTTAACAATTTCAGCCCTAATTTCTGGGACAATTGATTAAGATAATCAACATCAATCTTGGTCCCTATCTGGTGCATTTGGTCTAAGATTGGTTCTAATTTTTTGTCGATCTGATAACTATTCATGATTTTACTTTATAAACTTTATAGACTTTATAAACTTGATAACTAGAACAGTGAGCTTTGTTTATTATTTTTTTCTTCTTTAGGCAATCTGGCAATAAGTGACTTAAAATCCAATTTTCTAAAATATGCTTCGGTTTTCTTCTTGTCATAATCATGCACCAAGCAATCTGATAATTTAAATTCCAGCGGCACATCCTTAATTATCGTCGCAAGCTTTTTGCTCATAAACGCTTGATCTTTATTTTTTATCAACAAATCTTTAATTTTATCCGATAATTTGAATTTTGGGTTTTGAACTTGATTTGTCATTTGAACTTTGTCATTTAAAATTTGAGCATAAAGCTTATCAACTGTTCCAAACTGCTTAATTAATTCAGTTGCTGTCTTTTGTCCTATGCCAGGTACTCCCGGTATATTATCCGACGGATCTCCGCGGAGCGCTTTATAATCTACCATTTGACCTGGCAAAAAACAATATTTTTCTTTTACCGCATCCGTATCATAAATTTCCGCTTTTTTAATTCCCCGGCTCATTGAATATACAACAGTGTTTTCGTCAATAAGTTGTAATGTATCCATATCCCCAGTTACTATAATAGTTCTTAGTTTTTCGTTCTTAGTTCTTAGTTTGGCACAAATGGTGCCGATTAAATCATCCGCTTCGTAGCCGGTAATTCCAAATACTGGAATATTCATCACTTTGCAAAATTCCTGAACCAAGCCGAATTGCTTGATCAAATCGTCAGGCGCCTTTGGCCTTTTGGCCTTGTATTCCTTGAATTCAATGTGGCGCACTGTCGGGCCTTTGACATCAAAACAGGCGACAATATATTTTGGCTTGAATTCCTCGAGCACTTTGAAAAGCGTGGTGGCGAAACCATAAACGGCATTGACCAAAATTCCATCATGAGTAGTAAGCGGCGGCAAGCCGTAATAAGCGCGATGGATGATGGCACTTGAGTCCAGCAAAATAAGCTTGTTAATTTTTGATACATTTATTTTTTCTATCACTTTTACCTCAAATGTCTAATTTCTAATTAACCTAATTGACCTAAATAAATCCTAATGTCTAATTACTAAATCTTAAAAAATATTTGAGGCATTAGACATTTATCATTGGACATTTTTTAGAATAATTAGGTCAATTAGATCAATTAGGTCAATTTTTAAGGATTTCCTCAACCACTTTTTTATCTGAATACGGCACAAGTTCGTCACCAACAGCCATTACCTCTTCCGCGCCTTTGCCGGTTATGAGCACGACATCATCCTTTTTTGCAAGTGATAATGCCTTGTTAATTCCATCCTCTCTTTTTAATATCTTGAAGAAATTTTTTCCTTCTACGAATTTATTTTTCTTTTCTGCACCTCGAGCCACTCCTGCCGCAACTTCTTCAATAATTTGATAGGGATTTTCATCGTACGGATCTTCGTCGGTGACAATAACAATATCGGCATATTTTCCAGAGAGCGCCCCGAGAATCGGGCGCTTGGTTTTATCGCGCCGTCCGGTTGCCCCGCCGACATGGATGATTTTTCCCTTAGAAAAGCTTTTAACCGTTTCAAAAACATTCTGCAAACCATCGGGCGTATGGGCAAAATCAATAATAACATTATATTCTTTTCCCGTGTCAATTTTTTCCATTCTGCCGGAAACGCCCTTCAAACCTTCCAAAGCTTTTTTTATAATTTCCAATTTTATTCCTTCGGTTATTGCCACTCCGCTTGCCGCAAGGGCATTATAAATATTAAATTTTCCCGGCACTTTGAGATCGATTGCCACTTGTCCTTCCGGGGAAACCAAGGTAAAAAGACTCTCCTTTGATTCAAACATCATTTTTCTGGCGGCAATATCGGAACGTTCTTCAATCCCGTAGAAAAATATCTCATCCGCCTTTTGCTTGGCAAAATATAAATAACTTGGATCGTCGCGGTTTATTATGCTTGCCTTGGGATGATTTTTAAACATTTCCACTTTGGCATCGCGATATTCGGCAAAATCCTTATGATAATCAAGATGATCATGGGTAACATTGGTAAGAACCGCGGTGTGATAATAAATTCCCCAGTTGCGATATTGTTTCAAGGCATGCGAGGTGGTTTCCAAAATTGCATATTCACATTTTTCTTTAACCATTTCCCTTAAAAGCTTTTGCAATTGAAAAGGACTAATGATGGTCATTTTGGAATTATTTTTCCATTCATGCTTGCCGATTTTAAACTTTATAGTTGTAGCCATCCCCACTTTGTGTCCGGCTTCCTCCAAAATTTTTGCAATCATCACGCAGGTGGTGGTTTTGCCGTTTGTTCCCGTGACACCAATGACTTTGAGATTTCGCGCCGGGAACCAATATAAAATAGAGGCCGCTACTCCTCTTGCTTTGTGTGTCCAGAGAATAAAACTCTCCGGAAGCAATTTTTTCAACCATTCTTTAATATTATTCATGAAGTTATTTCTTTAGACCCCGAGTTTCAGGCCAATCCGAGATCATTATATATTTTTTAAAATAGATATCTTTGCTGTCGGAAAACTGCTTCTTGAATAACTGGTATATTTCCTCTGTTATAAAAGGCATGATCGGATGAAGAAGCTTGATACATATCACAAAGACAAAAAACAGAATATATTGAGTATTAACTTTAATTAATTTATCTTCTATCTGGAGTTTGCTCGATTCCAAATACTTATCGCAAAAATCATGCCAGAAAAATTCATAAACCAAATGCACAGCATGCCCAAACTGAAATCCATCAAGATACTTATTGTATTTCTTAATCGTCGTTTCCAACTTATCCAATATTTTTCTGTCTTCATTGGTTTCGGGAATCGGCCATTTATTATATTTATTATTCTGTATTCTAAAATCTCCAATTTTAAGAGATACATATCTCGAAGCGTTCCAAATTTTGTTGGCAAATTTTTTCCCTGCTAAAATTGCCTCTTCGGAAAATTTGATATCTTGTGTGCCAGTATTCTGGTACATGAGTCCGAAACGCATCGCATCAGTGCCATATTTATCAATAAGTTCCAAAGGATCCACCCCTGTTCCAAGGGATTTAGACATTCTTTTTCCTTCCTTATTAAAAACAGTAGGATGTATATAAACTTTCGGAAAAGGAATATTTTTCATTAACTCCAAGCCGGAAAAGAGCATTCTTGTCACCCATAAATTAACAATCCCCCGGTCTGTCGA